>Ga0335085_10005921_pt1 | contig 19476 bp, 18 predicted proteins | sample Lox_Sample_45_FD_206712 | JGI IMG/M metagenome (GOLD analysis project Ga0335085, IMG submission 206712) | Soil microbial communities from Loxahatchee National Wildlife Refuge, Florida, United States - Lox_Sample_4.5 | ecosystem: Environmental > Terrestrial > Soil > Wetlands | place: USA...
GTCATAGATTCAATTTCGGGAACTCTTCTGTCTCCGGATCAGAATAAAGGGTGCCATCCGGAACAACGTACATTTCAAGGCTTTGCCGCAACTTGTCGAGTTCGGCACCCTGGATAAAGTTCATTCCTAAGCGGAAACCACCCCGAAACGGTACTGATGAGGTGACTTCCGCAAAAAGCTTTATGATTCTACGAGGAACATCTTCAATTGGCGGGAGTGTCAATAGCAGGGCCATGACGGTGTGTGGCTTCTCCTCTGCATGATGCTGTACTGATATCCCTGTCAAGGACAGGTCATGGGTCAAGGTTTGGTAAGCCGGTTTATTGGTTTTTTTGTCGAACACCAGCGTCACTTTCCAGCGAGCCTGGTATCGTGTGACTTTCCGTTGTGTACCCGGAGTGTTATCCCAAACATCAGATGTGTCCATTTTTGGCATCCCACAGAAAACAATCAGGCTCTCGAGCAGCATTATGGAGCCGGTAAACCGGAAGCGCCACCATCAGCACGACGTACTTCCCAGCTTGCTTTGTTATATGGATGCCATTTTTCGCACTGTGCATAGAAGTATATGAACTTCAAGGCAACCTTCGAAAGGTATCCAATGTTTATAAAGCATAGTCTATCTGTGAATTTGTGTCGAGAATCTTTGAAGCCCGTCCCTCCAGCTGCCCGGTGCCCGGAGTTATCGTTTCGAGCGCGCCAATTTCATGCCTGTGGTCTTATAGGGCTTTAGTCCGCACGCATTTTGTAAATTAGACCCTGTTCAAACCACGCGGCTAGGCTGACTTGATCCAACTCATCCGGATCAAATCCAAAAAACCGCCAGCCGTGCAAATTACAAGTTGCACCAATCTTCGGTTGGTCTTCAATTCAGCGCTTGGCATATCTTCCCGGTTATGCAAGCGTCAAAACTTTAGGACCAAAGTCCTATAGCCATCCGCCGAAATGAATAGGAAAATGGACTCAGGGGTTATTGCGTGATCGCCGGACAAGCCCATCATGATATCGAAAGAACTTCAATCTTTATAGGGCGATTCGCGTTTTCGCGTTCCGCATGTGATGGCGTGACAGGTCTGTTGATATGACACGATGGATCGAAATTCAATAATGTATGAGCCTCATACCCATAATGATTTACTCAGGTAATGCGGGGCATTGAAACAAATTTATACAGGTTGGCGCATTGTATCGGTCAAGAATTAGGAACATAATATTAAAAAATTGTCTGCTTGGAATACCGTTCAGGGACACATCAAAACTGATCGTGATACACGGTTTCATACACATGAGCGGCGTAGCAGTTAGCATTTCTCTTTTAGCGATGCGATTCCGCCCGGGACCTTGCTGTCGGCGGGTGAATTAACTTCAATACTTCGAGGTGCGTGATGCCTTCCAACAAGATTTGCGTAGTGGTCATCGCCGATTCTCTTGAACGTTTGCAGATGGCCGCCATGGTGGCTTCGGTCGGTGCGGTGAGCGGGCAAGAGGTGATGGTCTTCATTTCGATGAATGCCTTATCGTATTTTATCAAGGGCCGCGCTGCCAAAGCCCAGCAAGAAGGCCAAATGGGCAAATTGATTGAGAGCAAGAATGTGCCCAAATTCAGGACCCTTTTCGAACAAGCGGTCGAACTTGGTGATGCAAAGATTTATCCCTGTTCCATGGCGATGGACGTGCTTGGCGTCGAGCAGAAAGATCTGGAAGATTATATGGAGCAGGCGACCGGCTTGACCAAGTTTCTTCACGATGGCCAGGGCGGGCAGGTATGGACTTTTTGAATACAGGAGAAAGACAACATGGCTAAGAAAATTGTCGACGGGCGCGGCAGCTTCTGTCCCGGACCGCTGATGGAAATGATCGCGGTATTGAAATCGTCGCAGATCGGCGATGAGTTGGAGGTGCTGTCGACCGACAAGGGCTCTGCGGCTGAAATACCGGAATGGGTCAACAAGGTCGGTCATGAACACGTATCGACCGTTGAAAAGAATGGCGTGTGGCATATCACGATGCGCAAGAAAAGATAGGAACTTTTGGCGTTTATTGACGGTGCAGCGATAACTCACAGGGAGGAGACATGAAAAAGATATTGATAGTCGGCGGCGGTATGGGCGGGACGATCCTTGCGAACAACCTGGCGCGGCGCCTGAGCAACGAACTCAAGGGCGGGAAGGCGCGCATCACCATGCTTTCCGCATCCGATAAACACATGTACCAGCCCGGACTGCTCTACCTTGCAGTGGGACGCATCACTCCCGATGAATTGTACCGCGACCAGGCCAGTCTGCTCGAGCCGGGTATCGAGTTTCATGTCGATCCGGTCGAGGAATTCAAGCTCGACAACAATCAGGTGAAGACCAAGAGCGGCAAGACCTACGAATACGACATCATGGCCATCGCCACCGGTTCGCGCATGTTCCCGGAAGGCATCCCCGGCATGGTAGAGGGAGCGGAGACTTTCTACACCGAGGAGACCGCGCTGAAGATGTGCAAGCGCCTGCAATCGTTCGAGGGCGGTAAAGTGGTCATCACCGTCGGCGTGCCGCACAAGTGCCCGATGGCACCGCTGGAAATCACTTTCATGCTGCACGATTACTTCAAGGATCGCGGTATCGCCGACAAGGTGCAGTTGCATTACACCTATCCGATCGGGCGCGTGCACAGCCTGGAGAACGTGGCAAAATGGGCCGCGCCGGAAATGGACAAGCTGGGAATCAAATACGACACCTTCTTCAACATCAAGGAAGTGGATGCCAAGAACAAGCTGCTGAAGAGCGAGGAGGGCGTGGAGATCAAGTATGACCTGCTGATCACGATCCCGACCCACAAGGGCATGGAAGTGATCGAAAAGAACGGGCTCGGGCAGGGTGGCTGGATACCGACCAACCGTACCAAGCTCAACATGGAGGGCCGCGACAACGTGTTCATCCTCGGCGACACCACCAACATCCCAATCAGCAAGGCCGGCTCCACCGCGCACTTCGAGGCTGACACCCTGGGCGAAAATATAGCGGCGATGGTCAAGATGGGCATGCCGGTGCGCGAATACGACGGCAAGGTGTTCTGTTTCATCGAGGCCGGCAAGGATAGAGCGACCTATGCGATGTTCAACTATCAGAATCCGCCCGATCCGAAGGCGCCGACCAAGGCGGTGCACTGGTTCAAGATGGCCTATAACAAGCTCTACTGGATCTCCGCGCGCGGACTCCTGTAACGTGGAGGTGTGACATGAATACAGAAACCAAGGAAGAAAAGGCCGTCATGGATTTCGAGATCGAACGCCTGATTGCGGCCGGGCGTGATTCATTGACCGATGAAATGGTCGGGCGTCTCGCCGGCTCTGCCGCCGAAGCGCTCGATCTGGTCGACAAAGCCGGAAGGGCCGGATTGAGCAAGGCGATCCCTGCGCTGGCCGAAATGGTCAACAATGGCGATCTTGAGCGGCTCGTTCAGCTCGCCCGCGTCTATCATGCCGCGCAGGATGCGCTGACCGATGAAATGATCGGCCGCATCGCGGAAACGCTGGGCGAAGGGATGTCCCTGCTGGACCGGGTCAACCGCAGCGGCTTCTGGCGATTGGTGGAGGTGATGGAGCGTCTCGAGTCCACCGGCGCGCTGGAACGCATAGCGGAGACCCTGCCGCGATTGCTGGAACGTCTCGACATGGTAGGCGGATTATTGACCTGCATGGAAGATGCCGCTAGCAAGAGCAAGGCCCAACAGGTGTCCGGCGGTTTTGGCAGTCTGTGGCGCATCATGACAGACGAAAAATCGGTGCGTTCGTTGCAGTTCCTGATCAACATGAGCGAACAAATGCAGGAGCATTGCGCGAAATCCACGTAATGCAATAAATAGTCTCAAAGCGAAAACGGCAGGTTCAACCTGCCGTTTTCGTTGGAGCTTGACAGGATCCCCCGCTAACACGTTCGATGCCGGCCAGGTCGCGCGCAGAGAATACAGAAACAAATCCGGACTCTTGTAAAAGTCTGCGCACCTGAGCCGCCTGGTCGTAGCCGTGCTCGAACATCAGCCAGCCGCCGGCGTTGAGATGATCCTTCGCGGCCGAAATGATAATTCTTATGGCATCCAAACCGTCAGTGCCGGATACCAGCGCAAAGGGCGGCTCGAAACGCACATCTCCCTGTGTCAGATGCGCATCGCCGGAGGCGATGTAGGGCGGGTTTGAAGCGATGATATCGAAACGTTCTCCTTGCAGCGCGCCGAACCAGTTACTGTGCAACAGGCGCACATTATCGAGTCCGAGAAGCTGCGCGTTGTACCGTGCCACTTCCAGCGCGTCTGCGGAATCATCCACCGCGACGACTTCCGCACTGGGGCGTGCATGGGCGATGCTCAACGCGATCGCGCCGCTTCCCGTACCCAGATCCAGCACGCGAAACGCCTTCCCTCTCCCGGCCTGACGGCCACCCTCTCCCGCAAGCGGGAGAGGGTTTGGGGGAGAGGGTATGTGCTGCAAAGCGATCTCGACCAGCAATTCTGTTTCGGGGCGCGGGATCAGTGTCGCGGGAGTCACCTTGAAATTTAGCCCGTAAAACTCGCGCGAGCCCAGCAGATAGGCAATCGGTTCGCCGGCCATACGCCGTTCGAGCAATGGCATGTACCGCGCAAACTGGTCTGCGACGAGCGGCTGTTCAGAGTGGCAGAGGAGGTAGGCACGATTCACTTGCAGCACGGATTGCAGCAGGCATTGCACCTCGATACGCGCGCTGCCGGAATCAAGATTCAGTGCAACTTCCAGTCGCTTGGAGTCGTTACTGAGATAGCTTTGGATAGTTGATCCCATACAACCCTATGGCATAAGTGAGCGAGTACCGTGCAACACCGCAATGCGCCGCCGCAGCCACTTATGCGGCTTCGGACAAGGCGGCGAGCTGTTCTGCCTGATGTTCCGCCATCAGCGCGCCGGTCAGGTCTCCGATGTCGCCGTCCATGATCGCATCCATCTTGTACAGCGTAAGGTTGATGCGGTGATCCGTGACGCGTCCCTGCGGAAAGTTGTAGGTGCGGATGCGCTCGGAGCGGTCGCCGCTGCCCACCAGGCTCTTGCGCGTCGCGGCGGTCTTGGCATTCTGCTCGTGCACCTGCGCGTCCTTGATGCGCGCAGCCAGCACGCGCATCGCCTGGGCCTTGTTCTGGTGTTGCGAACGGCCGTCCTGGCATTCCACCACCACGCCGGTCGGCAGGTGGGTGACGCGCACCGCTGAATCGGTCTTGTTGATGTGTTGTCCGCCCGCGCCGGAGGCGCGGAATGTGTCGATGCGCAGATCGGCGGGATTCAGCACCACGTCGTTGACCTCATCGACTTCCGGCATCACCGCCACGGTACAGGCCGAGGTGTGCACGCGTCCCTGCGTTTCGGTGGCGGGCACGCGTTGCACGCGATGTGCGCCGGATTCGAATTTCAATACCGAGTACGCGCCTTGCCCGATGATGCGCGCGATGATCTCCTTGTAGCCCCCCATTTCTCCCGGGCTTTCCGAGATCACTTCGACCTGCCAGCGCTTGCGCTCGGCAAAGCGCGTATACATGCGGAACAGGTCGCCGGCGAACAGGGCCGCCTCGTCGCCGCCGGTTCCGGCGCGTATCTCCAGGAACACGTTGCGCTCGTCGTTGGGATCCTTGGGCAGCAATTGTCTTTGCAGTTCGCCGTCGAGTTGCGTCAGCCGCTCCTGCCCCTGTTTGATCTCAGCCTCGGCGAATTCGCGCATGTCGGGGTCGGCCAACATTTCCTGAGCGGCGTCAATGTCCGACTGGCAGCTTTGATAGTTGTGATATAGCTCCACGACCGGCTCCAGTTCGGCACGCTCCCGGTTGAGCTTGCGGAAATTGTCCATGCTCTTGGTGGCTTCTTCGGTACTCAGCAGTTGATTGACTTCGAGCAGACGCTCGCTCAACTGAGCGAGCTTGGAGCTGATACTGGGATTCATTCGGCTGATACTTACTCGTCGGTGTTAAGGTGATACAGACGGTGGATCATTTCAAGGAAGGCTTCGCGGTCGCCGCTTTGCGCCTGGTTCAGCGCGTGCGTGGGGGCATGCAGGAACTTGTTGGTCAGGCTGTTGCTCATGGCTTCCAGCACTTTTTCGGGGTTCTCGCCCTTGGCCAGCAGGCGCAGGGCTTTCTCGACTTCGTGGCGGCGATTCCGCTCGGCATGGTCGCGCAGCGCGCGTATGGTGGGCACCGCTTCGCGCGATTCCATCCAGTGCAGGAAATCGGATACGCAGGAATCGATGATGACTTCGGCTTCCCTGACCGCGCCCTGGCGCGCGTCCAGGCCATCCTTGACGACTTCTGCGATGTCGTCCACGGTATACAGGAACACATCGTCCAGTTCGGCGACTTCGGTTTCCACGTCGCGCGGCACCGCCAGATCCACGATGAACATCGGGCGGTGCTTGCGCGCCTTGAGCGCGCTTTCCACCATGCCCTTGCCGAGGATGGGCAGCGGACTGGCGGTGCAGGTGACGATGATATCGTGGTGAGCCAGTTGTTCGGGCAGGTCGGTCAGGGTGATCGCGTGGCCATTGATGCGCCGCGCCAGCGTCTGCGCGCGTTCCAGCGTGCGGTTGGCGACGGTGATGCGCTTGGGTGTGCGCGCCGCGAAATGCACCGCATTGAGTTCGATCATTTCGCCCGCGCCGATGAACAGCACGTTCTGTTCGGCGATGCTCGGGAAGATGCGTTCGGCCATTTTCACCGCGGCGGCGGCCATCGAAACCAGATTCGCGCCGATCTCGGTCTGGGTGCGCACGTCTTTTGCCACGGAGAAGGTGCGCTGGAACAGTTTGTGCAACAGGAAGCCCAGCGTTCCGGCCTGCTCCGCCTGGCGCACCGCCTGCTTCATCTGGCCGAGTATCTGCGGTTCGCCCAGCACCATCGAATCCAGGCCGCTTGCGACCCGGAATGAATGCTTCACGGCCTGTTCGCGCGGCAGGGTGTACAGGTAGGGCTCGATGTCCTTGCGCGACATGTCATGATAGTGCGCCAGCCAATCGATGGCCTGGTCGGGGAACGCGGCGTTGCAATACAGTTCCATGCGGTTGCAGGTGGACAGGATCGCCGCCTCCTTGGCCGCGCCGTTTTCCACCAGGTCGCGCAGGGCGTTTTCCAGCCCGTCCGCATTGAACGCGACCTGTTCCCGCACTTCAAGCGGCGCGGTCTGGTGGTTGATGCCAAAAGTAAAAAGCTGCATCTTCGGGGACTGTAGAACAGTAAGTACTTATATTGCTATGGATTATAGTCGGAACGGCGCCGCAATGCCATCCGCCGCATAGGGGTCAACTCGCATGGAATGCGCGGCTGCAAACTTATCCGGAAGACCAAGCGCTGATGCTGGCACGCCATGCTTCGGAAAACCGATGAGAGCATGATGGTGCGACTGCTTGCCTTTGCGTCATACGCCGATGATGCGCTGGCCTTCGGGCAGTAGTTTGCACCCGGCTCAATAAGCATTGGCCCGCCAGCGCTGCTCCGGAAGACCGTGTTTCAGGAAGAACGCTTTCGCTGCTAGCAGTTGTGGTTCTGTGCCGGAAGCGTAGACATCGAATCGATCCAGATCGGGATGATCCGCGACAATACTGGACAGAGCGGTTTCCATGCCTTCGGATTGTGCATGGGAGATATAGGTGAAATTGTCGAGCGCATCGGCCCATGCCCGGCAAAGATTGTTCTGGTAATGGCCGGAGCCGTCGGCCAGCCAGTGCAGATCCATGGATTCGGCCAGATCCAGCGACATCGCGTGCTGGATCAGGCTTTTGATCGGCGCGAAACCCACACCGAATGCGAGGAAGATGAGCGGTCGCGTGGACGTGTCATCCAGCACGAATTCGCCATAAGGGCCTTCCACCTCTATGCTGTCGTTCGCCTTCAGTGCGCCGAACAGCAGTTCCGAAAATGCATCGTCCGCTTTGCGCAATACCTGGATCTCGATATGGCGTTCTTCGCAGGGGCAACTGGCGATGGCATATTGTCCCTCGGTACCTTGCGCCGACAAGCGGATCGACTGGCCGGCAAGAAAGCGCAGGCGCTGGCTGCGCGGAGCCAGCAGGTGCAAAGCCGCGACCTGCGGATTGAACACTTCCACCGACTTGATCCTTGCATCCAGGAGCTGCACCTGGATGTCCTGCGCACCGGCCACGCCGGCCTCGATCACCACGTCGTTCACGGCCGCGCAGGAACACAACAGAAACACACCGGCATCCTTTTCGGCCTGGCTCAATACATAATCATGCGCGTGGACTTTCTTGATTTCACCCGAGACCAGGCGCGCCCGGCACTCGCCGCAATTTCCGTTGTTGCATCCGTAGTTGAGCGACACCCCGGCGCGCAGCGCGGCCTCCAAAAGCGTGTCATTGCCTTCGACAAAGAACTCGTGGCCGCTGGGTTTGATGGTGACATGAGCCGACATGATTTTAAGTATCCTTTCCTGGGCGATCATCGCCTGAACTTTTTCGGCATCGGGTGGGATCTCGGCCAAATGACGTACGATGAATGCGCGCAACGCATGCAGCGCATGGCGTGTTTCTGCGCTTTGATCTTCCTCGAGCTCGTCGATCTTTTCATCCAGCCACGACAGTACCTGGCTGTAATGCATCAGCAACGCTTTGGTGGCGGCATATTCATTGCCCAGCTCGTACAAACGCGCAGCCAGCACTTCCTTGTCCGGCAAGGCACGTTCGAACACACGCTTTCCGAAAGCCTTTTCCTTGATCTCGGTGACACGGCAAATTTCCGTATCGTCATCCCATTTCGCATCCGGAAAGGCGCGCAGCAGTTCGTTCATCTCGACCATGCCGTCAAAGGTGTCCAGAGTGCCGCTGCGTATCAGTTCCTGAAGCTCATGCCGCGAGATTCCCACCAGCCTGGTGACGCGCGAAAGAGGAAGGAAATGTTTCATGGACGCATCTTAACGTCAGTGCAGATTTTGTGAAACTGCACAATGCGCCCATCTTTCGGCATCGGGATACGCCGTCAAAGTGATTTGGCAGACGATGCGGGGTAAAATGCACTTTTGATCCGCAACCCATCCGACATGTCTATTCAATGGTTTCCCGGCCACATGAACTCGGCGCGCAAAAAAGCCGCCGAGACGATGGAGTTCATCGATGTCGTCATCGAAGTGCTGGACGCGCGCTTGCCCGAGGCCAGCAGCAATCCGCTGATCAGTGAACTGCGTCTGTTGCGCCAGCGTCCATGCCTGAAGATACTCAACAAGGCCGATCTGGCCGATCCGGAAGCCACAAAGGCCTGGCTGGACTTTTACAACAGACAGGCGGGCGTCAAGGCGGTGGCGCTGACCTGCAAAAATGCGAGTGATGCCGCCAAGGTTCCCGGACTGTGCCAGCCGCTCGCGCCGCATCGCAACAGCACCCACAAGCCGCTGCGCATGATGATCATGGGCATCCCCAACGTGGGCAAATCCACGCTGCTGAACATGCTGCTCAAACGCCGTGTCGCCCATGTCGGTGACGAACCCGCCGTGACCAAAATGCAGCAGTGCCACAAACTCAATGACCGCATGACGCTTACCGATTCACCCGGCCTGCTGTGGCCCAGAATCGAAAACCCCGAGGACGGACTCAAGCTCGCTGCCATACACGCGATCGGCCGCAACGCTGTCATCGAGGAAGAAGTCGCAGAATTCCTTGCCGCAACTTTGCTTGAGCGTTATCCCGGATTGCTTGCTGCGCGCTACGCGATAAACGAGCAGAAGACGGATGGCGTGGATGTGATAGCGGCGATCGCGCGGCAGCACGGTTGCCTGCTCAAGGGCCGGGGCGGCGCGCCGGATCTGGAAAAAGCGGCCATGATCCTGCTGACGGATTATCGCGGCGGAAAACTGGGCCGTGTCAGCCTGGAAACTCCGGAGACGAGAGTCTCCATACCGGAACCTTCCGGCGTGCAGCCGGTCTCTCAGTGACTCAGACACATTATCCATCTTGCCAGTATTGCCTCACTACGCACGCGGCGGTCAACGTGATAAAGTTCGATTATCTGGACAAAACCCGAATTCCGGGAAAGGATGGATGTATGAAAAGAACCGTTAGTTACCTGGCTGTTGTCGCCGGCATTGTGATCAGCGCCGGCTTGGCCTACGCCGAAGACGATCACTGCGATGAAAATATGCACGGCCTAACTCACACCAAATCTGCCGGGGCGGGCGATGGCAGTTTGTTCAGCCGACTGGACGCAAACGGCGATGGCGTGATTTCAAAGGCCGAGTTCGATGCATTCAACGCCGCGCATTTCAAGAATCTGGATACCAACCAGGACGGCAATATCTCACCGGATGAATTACGGGCTGCCATGAACCAGGTCCCGCCGAATCAAGGAATGCACAGCGATGGCGCGACCCATCTTGATCAGCGCTTCTATGCGGCCGACCTCAACCATGACGGCGGTTTGGATCGTGCAGAGGCGGTAAATATGCCGATGTTGTCCAAATATTTTGACGAAGTCGATGCCAACAAGGATGGGAAAGTGACCCGCCAGGAATACTTTGACGCGATGCCCTTGCTGCACGGCGTAAAGAAGATGGATGTCACACAAAAAGCACAAACGATGTAGTACTGCGGGCAGTGACAAACGAAAAGGCCAGCGTTAAGCTGGCCTTGTCATATCTGCAATACAACAATAATAGTGGCCGACCCGGGTTGTTCCGGGATTCATAAATCAAGAGGCAACATGACTTCCATCCAAAGCGTGCTGGCCGCATTTTCCATCATCCTGATCGATCTCCTTGGCAGGGCGGGATTGGACAAGGTTTTGGCGCTGGCCGGCGGTCCTGTGATGGTCGCGTTGTGGGCGCAGCTCCAATCAGTGGTCGAATTGGTCGGTGCGGTCACGATAGCAGGGGTGTTGCAGGGGCTGACGGTGCTGATTGCGCAGGTGGACGTGATGCGCGACGAACGCAGTTTGCTGCGCGATGCGCTCAAACTGGGTTTGGGCACATCGCTGGCAGCGGCTCTGTGTGTGGTGCTGGCCGCACCCGAATTGGCTGCCTGGCTTACCCAGAAGAAGATCGGAACGGAGTTGTTCATGCTGGCCGCACTGGCCGGCTGCATCACTGTCGTCCCGGGCACACTCAATGCGTACTGGCTGGGCAAACACAAACAGCAGCGCATGCTGGGGCTGGCGTTGCTGACCAGCACGATATTGATGATCGTGGCCGCTTGCGCGTGGTTCGGATTTTCGCTGCGCGGATTGATGTGGGCGCAAAGTCTAATGCTGGTCATGATCTGCGTGGCCATTTGGTTCCATTTGCGCAAGCTGTCGTTACCGCGTGAAAAGAATGACAGGGACAAGGAATATTTCCGCAAGCTGGTCAGGTTCGTGCCGGTCGGCCTGACGATCGGCATCATGAGTCCGGTCTCGATGTTGCTGGTGCGAGGCATTCTGTCGGGGTCGCTTTCCTGGAGCGATGTGGGATTCCTGCAAGCGTTATGGCGCTCCACCGAGTGGGTAACGGCCTCGGCTTCGGGTGTGCTTTCGCTTATCTTCCTGCCGCGCTTCAGCGCAACTTACGGTTCGGTGCGATTCAAGTCCGAGATGAAAAGCGCCGGCTGGATGGTCCTTGTTCCGGCGGCTGGTTTGTTGCTGCTGATCTTTTACAACCAGCGCATCTTGCTTTCGGCGCTGTATGACGCGCGCTTCGTGGTGAGCGACCAGACTGCCGGGCTCATCATGTTTGGGTGCTGGGTACGCATCGCTTCCTGGGTGCTTCTGTTCGGGCTTTTTTCCGCACATCGCACCGGGCTGATCATGACGGGGGAATTGCTGTCGCTCCCCCTCTTTGCGTTGTTGTTGTGGCTGTTTGCCGACGGGATGACGCTGGAACGTACCGCTATGCTTTATTTGGCCAGCTATCTTGCTTATCTTGGTTTCAATGCCATCGCGTTGAAATACTCGATGCGCGATTTGGCGGCCGCTCATCCACAATCGCAATGATATGGAAAATGAACAAGAGTCTGGCTTGAAATGGTCGGGATAGAATTCGGCTGCTTTGATTTGTTTACTTCACCAGCAGCGTAGCCAGACCGAGCAGCAATCCCATGCTCACTACATCGGTGGCGGTGGTCAGGAAGATGCTCGACGCAGTCGCGGGATCGGTGCCGAAACGTTTGAGCGTCAGCGGTACAAGCGCGCCGGAAATACCACTGATGGTGCAGGCGCCGACCATCGCCAAAAATACCACCGCAGCAAGCAGCAGCGCATGCGGAGTATGTTGTGCGCTTGCCATCGCGAACATCGCGATTCCAGAGACCACGCCGATCGGCGCCCCGTTCATCGCGCCCAGCAACCCTTCCTTGGCGACCAGCTTGCGAGCGTCGCCATGCTTGATCTCACCCAGCGTGATGCCGCGCAGAGTGACGGCGAGCGCCTGGCAGCCGGTGTTTCCGGACTGGCCGGCCAGAACCGGAAGGAATACCGCAAGGATGACGAGCTGGTCTATCGTTCCCTGGAAAAGCGCCACCACGCCGCCCGCAAAAAACGCGGTCAACAGATTCAGCTGCAACCAGGGATGGCGGAAAATGAAACTTCGCAACATGGGTGTCGAGATTCGTTCTTCCTTGTCGACGCCGACCATGCTGCCCGGTTGTGCGGTGACTTCGAAGGCCTCCGCCTCGAAGATCACCTGGCCGCGAACCAGGCCAAGCAGCTTGTCCTGGTCGTCGCACACCGGATAGACCGGATAATGACGGCTGAGTGAAAGCTTCATGGCTTCGGTTAAGGACATGCCAGGTCGGAGCATGAACACATTGCGCAGCATGATGTCGCCGAGCCGTGCCTCGCGCTTGGCAAGCAGAAGGTCGCGCATCGTGACCAGGCCAACGAGCTTGCAATCGGGATCAGTCACATAACCATAGGTGATGAAAGCGACCTTGACCAGTTGATGCAGTTTTTCGATCGCTTCATCCACTGTGGTTTCCGGGCGAAACATCGCATAGGTCGGTTCCATGAAACTGCCGAGCGTTCCCGGCTCGAAAGTACTGTTGCGTTCCCATTGGTGCGCAAGTTCGGGTGAGGCACTGGCGATGATTGCCCGGCGTCGCTCGTCCGGCAACTCGCGCAGGATGTTTTGTGTGAATGAAGGGTTGAGATCGGTGAGCGCTTCGAAGACCAGGGGAGCATCGATCTTTGCCAGCAACTTGGCGGCCTGGTTCGGCGAACAAGTCTTGAGCCTGGCGACCAGTTTGCGTCGCGGATCATTGTTATTCGATTGAGTTTCAGGTGAGACCTTGTTCAGCATTGCCGCCCCCTTGATTGTTTGCCGCTGCACCCAGAGTTCGTATCAGACAAGCGGGTGAAGGTTAACCCGCGCAGGATAGATGGCGCAATAGCCGCGCAGAATACCAGCCAATAGCGAATCGGCCGCATAATTGTGTACAATCTCCCCGGATATGAAATTTCGGCTTTTGCCCGGGAAGCATATTGCCGACGGAACGGCAAACCTGATTGGAATTCGGCGAAATGGACGACAAGGAGTAAGCGATGGCAAAAGTCATGCAAATGGTATGTGCGGTATCGATAGGGGCCATGATTGCCGTACTGGCCGGCTGCGATAACAGCGAGAAAGCCCCGTCCCCGCCCCCGCCCAAGCCGACTTCTTTCGCCATAGGCGGTTCGGTCTCCGGACTTCCCGGCAGCGGACTGGTGCTCCAACTCAACGGAGCCAACGATCTGCCCGTCAGCACCAATGGCAGGTTCAGTTTTCCGAAACCTTTACCCAAGGGCAGCGCCTATTCTGTCACGGTCAAGTCTTCCCCGTCCGTACCGGTCAAACAGACCTGTACGGTAGGCCAGGGCAGCGGCAATGTCGCCGGAGCGGCCATCAACAACGTCACCGTCACTTGTGTTGCCAACAGCTATGCCGTCGGAGGCACGGTGGCGGGACTTTCCGGGAAGGGGCTTGTGCTCCAGCTCAACGGGTCGAACGAACTCGCGATCGCGGGCAACGGCAAGTTTGTCTTCACCGGTGTACGCCTGCCAGATGGGAGCGACTACAGTGTTGCGATCAAGACCACGCCGGCCAGGCAGAAATGCATCATCAAACCGATCAATGCCGCGTTTGACAGGGATACCCTTAACATCGTTTCGGTCACATGCTCAAAAAAGGGCCGCCGCAGATAACCCGCGCGAGGGCTTTGCATCTACCGTGACGGTCTAGTCCTGCGAAGTTGAATTGGTTGCGGCGACTGGAAATAATTCAGATTCGGAACGACCCCCGATTACGCTTCCCTATCAAATAGCCGTACAATAGCACTTTGCGAATTCACTGCTGTGGGGCGGAAGCCTTGAGTAACCGATGAAATTTCCCCTGCCGGAAGAGGACCTGATTCTGGATTGGAAGCGCCGCCTCGTATTCTGGAGCGGTGCGATCAGCGTGGGATTAGTCGCCATCCTGTTTGCCGTTGCTTGCGAACGGGCGAACGGCGTGTTTCACAAGATGCTTTCGATATCGCCTTTTCTGCCTTTGCTGGTCACCCCGCTCGGGCTTGCGCTGATCGTCTACATCACCCGCAAATATTTTCCCGGTTCCCAGGGCAGCGGTATTCCTCAAACCATTGCTTCGCTGGATCCCAAGGAAAGCAGCAAGGTCCGCGAACAGGTTCTATCCTTGCGCGTGACCATGGGGAAAATCGTGCTCACCGTGGTTGGGCTGATGTGCGGAACCTCGGTGGGACGCGAGGGCCCCACGGTGCAGATCGGCGCGTCCATCATGCACAAACTCGGAAGTCTCGCGCGCTTTCCCAAACACGATCTGGAAAAAGGATTGATCCTTGCCGGTGCCGCGGCCGGAGTCGCCGCCGCATTCAATACGCCGCTGGCGGGCATCGTGTTCGCGATCGAGGAAATGAGCCGCTCCTTCGAAGAACACAACAGCACGACCATACTCATGACGGTCATCATTGCGGGGATCGCCTCGCTGGCCCTGCTCGGTAACTATTCCTATTTCGGCCACACCTCGGAAACGCTGGAATGGGGCAGGGAATGGGATGTGGTCGTCATTTGCGGAATCGTCGGAGGGCTGCTGGGCGGAGCGTTCAGCCGCGTGCTGATCGAAGTCAACAAAGGTCTCATCGGGCGATGGGGAGACTGGATACGGGCGAAACCGATCGCATTCGCGGCCGCCTGCGGTCTGGCCCTGGCCCTGGTGGGACTGGCTTCGGGCAACAATACCTACGGCAGCGGATACAGCGAAGCAAAAACGCTGCTCGATGGGAATTCGTCATTGCCGGAAAGTTATGGTTTCCTGAAAATGACGGCCACCATCGTTTCCTATATCAGCGGCATACCCGGCGGAATCATGGCACCCACTCTTTCAGCGGGCGCGGGATTCGGCGCCAATATCGCGCACTTCTTCACTTCCGTGCCGGAAGGCGCGGCCATCATCCTCGGCATGGTCGCCTATTTCTCCGGCGTCACCCAGGCCCCGATCACCGCTTTCGTCATCGTCATGGAAATGACGGACAACCACGAAATGATATTGCCGCTGATGGCCGCGGCATTCATTGCCAAGATATGTTCTCGCGCAGTGTGCCCGACGCCGATATTCCATACGATGGCTCAAAACTTCATCTACAAATTTCCACCGCCCAAGAAGGATATTGGAAGCCAGACTGCGTTCATCAATCGCGAAACCGACTAGGAAAGCGGCAATCAAGTCTGTTCGTGGTGGGTATTTTCCGTTCGTCCCTTCGATGCAACGCGCTGTGCGCGGCACTCAGGGCGAACGTAAAATGTATCGAACCATAACTGGGAATTGATCGGCGCTTCGCCAGGAATGAAGTTGTCCGGATTCCCGGAGTCGATCCGTCTCACCCCATTTACCCGGAAGCCGAACTTCGTTCCGGACGGTTCATCGGATTGGTGCACGACATCGGCAGGAAGAGTATTATTTCAGCCCGAGAAAAATTCCAAGACCTAACATATGGCCTTACCGTGTCCATATCACCAAAGGAGAACATCGTGACCAGAACCAATAATCAAACCACAACCCTGGGCGGAACACCCGTAAAACTGTATGGCGATTTTCCGCAGGTGGGCAAACCCGCGCCATCCTTCTCGCTGGTAAACAAGGACCTTGAGGACATCACGCTGGGCAGTTACGGTAACAAGCGCAAGGTGCTGAACATCGTGCCCAGCCTGGATACGCCGACCTGCCAGAAATCCGCGCGCCGGTTTAACCAGGAAGCCGCCAGTCTGGCCAACACAGTGGTGATCAATATCTCCGCAGACCTGCCATTCGCGATGGCGCGCTTCTGCAGCAGCGAAGGGTTGAACAACGTGGACAATCTGTCCGTGATGCGCGGCCGCGAATTCATGCGCGACTATGGCGTCAAGATCGCGGATGGCCCGTTGGCCGGGTTGACCGCGCGGGCAGTGGTCGTACTGGACGGCAACAACGTGGTGCGCTACACGGAAATGGTCGGTGACATCAAGCAGGAACCGAATTACGAAGCAGCGCTGGCGGCTTTGAAAACCATCTGAACTCTGTTTGAATTGGCGCGATCGGTCGGCCGGATGCAGGAATCGACGTTACTGCGGGTGCGCAAATCTGCAGGATGGCAATCATTTGTAGGAATGGTATGAATGGCTAGAAAATTGCATATCGGCGGAAAGGTCAGTTCCGCCGGATGGGAAGTGCTGAATGTGAATCCGGCGCCTTATGTTGACCATGTGTGCAATGCCAACGATCTTTCGCGGTTCGCCGAAAACACCTTTGCCGAAATCTATGCGTCCCACATCGTCGAGCACCTCGACTATGTCGGCAAGCCGAAAGAGGCTTCCGCCAGGCAGGGGCCGTGGGCATTCGGGCAGCCCGTTCCAAGCGAACTGGAAAATACCCTCATGGAATGGAATCGCGTCCTGGAACCCGGCGGGAAATTATACATCGGTGTTCCGGACCTGGACGTTCTTGCGAAATTGATCATTGATCGGGACAGGCTGACGGTCGACGAACGGTTCTTCATCATGCGCATGATATTCGGAGGTCACCGGGATCAGTTTGATTACCACGTTGTCGGCTTGAACAAAGACTTTCTCACCAAATATTTGAAGACTTCTGGGTTTACAAATATACAAAAGGTGCAAGGGTTCGGCCTTTTTGATGACACGAGTGCATCTTTATTCAAGGGTGTGCCGATCAGTCTGAACATGATCGCAGAAAAACCCGGAATCGCCGGATGAACGATCGGCAGAGTCAATTGTATTTGTTGATGAACAAAGTCTGTGTCGGGTATGCCATTTCGATGTTTTCCCGTTCAAAGGTTTCAAAGATCTCCAGATTGATCGCCTGCTGGACATCCATGTATTTGGCGTAGTCGGCGCCGGTCACGTAGTAAACGAATTCGAAATCCAGGCTGGAATCGCCGAAGGCTGCAAAATGCCCGCGGTCGAAAGTTGCGTCTGGTTGTTTCTGGATGATGGATTTGACGATCTGCGGGATGGTTTTCAATTTATCAGCAGGGGTTTGATAGATCACGCCCAGCTTGAATACCACCCTGCGCCTTTGCATCTTCTTGAAATTATGGACCCGCGAATCGGTCAGATCCTTGTTCGAAAATACCAGTTGTTCGCCGCCGATCGCGCGCAGTCGGGTGGTCTTGATCCCGATCATTTCCACCTCGCCCATTTTGTCGCCGACGATGATGAAATCGCCGATCTGGAATGGCTTGTCGAAAAATATCACGAAGTAACTGAACAGATCGCCTAGTATGGCCTGGGCGGCCAGTGCAACCGCGACACCGCCGATCCCGAGACCGGCAACGACAGCCGAGATCTTGACGCCAAGATTGTCCAGCAAAAACACCAGCGCGATGGCCCAGATCACGAAGTTGAGCAATACGCGAATTCCCTTGAGCTGTTTTTCCCCCCGCTCCAGATTGTCGGTTCTCTTCAGATAGGACCGAAGCCCGAAATGGACCGCGGAAGTGGCCGCCCTTACGGCAAGCACCGTGAACAGGAGGATCGCGGCGATCCTCAGGCTGCTTTTGAATTCCGCCGAGAGGGTAAGCGTGTGCAGCGCGGTGTAAAATGCCGCAGCATAAAGAATCGGAACCAGGAATTTATCAATTGAGTTGACGAGCAGATCGTCGATTGAAGTGGCCGTTGATTCAGCCCATTCCTTCATGCGCCTTAATACGTATTGCTTCAATACGAAGATAACGATCATTCCACCGATAAACAGCGCAAGCGCGGTCAGATAACTCAGTACCGTGTTGCCAAATATGGATTGATCGAATATTTCCTGCATGATTATTTTCATCTCCCAAGAATGCGAATTGCGGCCTTATGATCGCGTGAGGCCCGGCAAGCTGAATATCTGATTGGCAATGACTGCCGGAGAAATCCGTGGCAGCCTGGAGCAATTGTACTCGCCGGGCCGCATTGAATCGAGCCCGCGGTTCGAATTTGAAAGCGTTGAATCTCTGCCGCCTAATCCATCTGGCCGGTATCCGAGTATCTGCAATAGGTCTCGCGGATGAACAGCGTCGCGACTAGTCCCATGAGGGTGAATCCTGCCAGGATGGCGATCCCGGCGCGGTAATCGCCCATCTCCAGCGATGTATCGGCGTGACTCGCATGTGCGCGGTCGATGGCCCATCCCACCAGTGGCTGCATGATCGCAGCGCCGAGGAAGCCGCCGATATTCACCACACTGGTTGCCATGCCGGAAAGCGCGTGCGGATTCACTTCCTTGGCGCAAGCCCAGGTCAAGACAAAACTCGGCGCGGACAGTCCCATCGCAAGGAACAATCCGTAACTCATGATGCTGCTCATCGCCATACCGGACAGCATCGGCAACCAGCACAGGGTATATGCCAGCGCCCCGGCCATCATCACCGGCTTGCGCAGTCCGATGTGATCGGAAAGCTTTCCGATGAAGAAGGCACCGACCGCAAACCCGGCCAGCAGCAAGGTGGTGTGATTGGCGGCGGCAGCTCTGTCCATCCCATACCCGTCGCGCAGAAACGGCACCGCCCACAAACCGGCGAACGTGAACAGCGTGCCCGACAATCCCATGTTCACCCAGAAACCCGGCCAGGTGGCGTGATTTTTCAGGATGACCATCAGCCCGCCATACCAATGTCCGCTGTGCGGCGGATGGGCGGCTTTTCCCTCGATCTCGCGCAAGCTGGGCAGGCCGGCCTTGCCGGGATGATCGCGCACCAGCCACCAGGTCAGTGCCGCCAGAAACAAGGAGAAGCCGCCCACCGCGACGAACGCGGTGTGCCACGAGACATAGCCCAGCACCCATGCCAGCGGTGCCGCGGCAAGCATCGAACCGGCATTGCCGATCAGGATCGTGGCGCCCGTCATCGTGGCGAAATGACGGTCGTGGAACCACGCTGCGTTGAGTTTGAGCATCGAGATGAACATGACCGACACGCCCAGCCCGACCAACACACGGCCGGCCGATGCGGCGGAGATGACGTCGGCCGTGCCGAACAGCAG
>Ga0335085_10005924_pt1 | contig 19473 bp, 16 predicted proteins | sample Lox_Sample_45_FD_206712 | JGI IMG/M metagenome (GOLD analysis project Ga0335085, IMG submission 206712) | Soil microbial communities from Loxahatchee National Wildlife Refuge, Florida, United States - Lox_Sample_4.5 | ecosystem: Environmental > Terrestrial > Soil > Wetlands | place: USA...
GTGCATTTCGAAAACGGAAGCCAGCCGTGTCATGTCCAGCAACTCGCGTACTCGTTTGCTGGGAGCGGCGATTTTCATGCGGCAACCGCGCGTCTGGGCGATGGAAAGCGCCGAGAGCAATTCGCCCAGCCCAGCGCCATCCACGTTTTCCACCTCACTCATTTCGAGCACGAGTTGCCGCGTCTGCGACATAAGCTCGGCGAGGGTGCAGGACAATGCCGCGACTTCCTTGCGATAGACGATGCGGCCCTTGCAGTAGACCACGATGGCGTCATCGCTGTTGCGAATTTTCAAACTCAACTTCAATTCCGGCTCCTTGTTCCACTCCCAAAGGAGTTCTGTTTCCGGCCACGCGGTGCATGAAGATGTTTCGATCATCGAAGTACTCCACCGATCCTAAAACCAGCTTGCTTTTCGAACTACCTACAGTCCCATGTTAACCGTTGATGCTTGAAGATACGTTTCTGAATCGTAAAAGTTTCGTAAAGCCAGTCCCATGGTGAAATTTTTTCTTACAACTTCCACGTCGGTACAGCATCTATAAGGGTTTGATGCATGTGCAAACTATCCAGGGATTCATAAGTGCATAGACGTATCACATTAGCAATCGTCACTCTGTTACTTCTGGTTACGTCGGCCTCGGCGCAACTTCCCGGCGGCAACGTCTTCTTTGGCTATTCCTACAATCGGGCGGACTTCAACGGAGGGGGCAACATCAACCTGAATGGGTGGGAAGGCTCGCTGGAAGGCAAGATTTTCCCTTTCGTGGGCGTGGTGGCGGATATCAGCGGCCATTACGGAGCGGGAGAAAGTGTGCACAATGCGATCTTCGGACCGCGACTTTCGTTTCCGGTCGGCAAGTTCACCCCCTTTCTTCACGTTTTGGGAGGTGTTGGGCACATCAGCGGAGCTGCGTCGGATACTTCGTTCTCCGACGCATTCGGTGGTGGCATTGACTACAAACTATTCACTGCGCTGGGCTGGCGATTCCAGGTAGACGGGTTGCAGACTCGCTTCTTCCACCAAACCCAGGACGACGTGCGCTTTTCCACGGGGATCGTGCTTCGGTTCTAGAGGCTTTTCTTATCTCTCTTCGTGCGAATGGCGGGCTTTCGTCAGTTCTTCAGTGGCGGAAGTGCCGCACCCCTGTGAAGATCATCGCCAGCCCAAGCCGGTCGGCAGCCTCAATCACTTCTTTATCGTGGACTGACCCTCCCGGCTGGATGATGGCTGTGGCTCCCGCCCTGGCAATCTCTTCGACGCCGTCGGGGAAGGGAAAAAATGCGTCGGAGGCGGCCACCGTACCCTTAAGAGGCAGCACCGCTTTCATGGCCCCGATCTTGCAGGAGTCGACACGGCTCATCTGCCCGGCGCCAACGCCCACGCTTTGTCCGTCGCGCGCATAAAGAATGGCGTTGGACTTTACGTGCTTGCAAACTTTCCAGGCGAATAGCAGACTGCGTTTTTCTTCCGGGGTGGGCGGCCGTTTGGTCACGACCTTGAGATCGCTTTCCGTGAGCTGGCGGATATCGGCATCCTGCAGCAAGATTCCCCCGGAAACGTTCTTCAGCACCCATTTTTGCGGTGCGGGTGTGATCTCGACAAGCCGCAGGTTCTTCTTGGCGGCGAACTTCGCTTTGGCAGCTTCATCGAAACCCGGAGCGGCAATGACTTCAATAAACAGCTTGGCCATTTCTTCCGCCGCCGCTGCGTCTACTTTGCGATTGACCCCGATCACGCTGCCGAAGGCGGAGACCGGATCGCACTCCAGCGCACGTACATAGGCTTGCGCCAAGGTCTTGCCAGTGGCCGTTCCGCAAGGGTTGGTGTGCTTGATGATGGCACAAACCGTCTCGTCGAATTCCTGCGCGAGGTCCCAGGCGGCTTGCAGGTCCACAATGTTGTTGTAGGAAAGCTCCTTGCCCTGAAGCTGGCGGCCGTTGGCTACGCCGCTGGCGGAGCCGTCCGAATACATGGCGGCTTTCTGGTGCGGATTTTCGCCGTAGCGCAGGTCCATCACCTTGCCGAACGACAGCCGCAGGGTCGGAGGAAAGCCGACCTCAGGCCGAAGTTCGAATTGATCGCCGCTGATCCGCTCCAGAGTCGAGGCGATGGCGGCGTCATAGGCGGCGGTGACGGCGAAGGCTTTCTGTGCAAGCCGCCATTTGGTGGAGAGGGAGAGTCCGCCCGATTTGGACATTTCCTCTGCGATGGCGCCGTAGTCGGCCGGCGAAGTGACCACGGCGACATCCTGAAAGTTCTTGGCCGCCGAGCGGATCATCGAAGGGCCCCCGATATCGATGTTTTCGATGACCTCTTCGAAGTGAGCGCCCGGCTTGGCGGCGGTCTTCTCGAAGGCATAGAGATTCACCACCACCATGTCAATCGGCTGGATGCCATGTTCCGCAATGGCACTGCGGTGCGCCGGGTTCTCGCGGCGATGAAGAATGCCTCCATGGACTTTCGGGTGCATGGTCTTCACCCGGCCGTCGAGCATTTCGGGGAAGCCGGTCAGCTCGGAAATATCCTTCACCGCGATGCCTGCCTCCCTTAGCAGCCTCGCCGTGCCGCCAGTGGAAATGAGTTCGACCTTCATGGCGGACAATTTCCCCGCGAATTCCACCAGTCCGGTCTTGTCGGTAACGCTGAGGATGGCGCGTTGAATCTTGTGGTTTGGCACTTGCGACATGAACTTGCCTCAAAAGAAATAAGAAATAGAGGATCACTGCGCGAGAGGCAGCCAAAAAGTTTATCAGCAGAAGGGGTTGGGCTGCGCAGTTGATAGGGATGCAGTTGACTGGGCTTCGATCAGGCGCGGGCCACAAGAACAAAGAAAGAAGCGACGACCAAGACTGGCTTGGGGAGGCGGCGCATAATCTTCCAAATCATGATGCTCATCTAGATCAGTCCTCCGCGGAGGGTACAGTGGACCAAATCTGCCAAGCCGTCGGCCTGGCTGAACAGCTCAAGACGGAAGGCACCGTTCAGGTGCGGGTTAACGACCGGCATTTTACGACATTACCGGTACGAGAATGCAAGTCTTTTTCCAGGCCGGCGCTTAAGATGACAGCATGGGCCGCTCGTTAGCCGGATACCTGGAAGGCTTTCTGCAGAAGGGAAGCGAGCGCGCCTATACCCAGCCACGGGGATATCGCACAATTCATTGGACTTACCGGCAGGTGGCGGAGACAGCCTTCCAATTCGCGCGGGAGCTTGACGCCCGGGGGGTTGCGAAGGGCGAACGGGTCCTACTCTGGGGACCGAACTCCGCCGAGTGGGTGGCGGCGTTCTTCGGATGCGTGCTGCAAGGCGTGGTGGCCGTGCCTATGGATGACGCGGCGGCGGCGGATTTTGCGCAGCGGGTGACTGCGCAGACCGGGGCGAAGCTGGCGGTGTGTTCGCTTGACCACGGGAAGACGTTGTCCGTTCCGACGATGATTTCGGAGAAGTTGCCCGAGACGTTAGCCCGGCATTCGGCGTCGGCTTTTGCGGCGGTTGAAGTTGCCGATCAAGACGCGCTGGAAATTGTCTTCACCTCGGGCACGACAGCCGAACCGAAAGGCGTGGTGATCACGCATGGAAACGTTCTGGCCAACATGGCGCCGCTTGAAAAAGAGATCGGCAAGTATCTGAAGTATGAACGCTTCTTTCATCCCATTCGCTTCTTGACCCTGCTGCCGCTCAGCCACGTGTTCGGACAATTTCTGGGGATTTTTTTGCCGCAGCTTCTCACTGGGACGGTGATTTTTCAGGACACGCTCAAGCCCGCGGAGGTGATGGCCACGATCGGGCGCGAGCGGGTGACGGTGCTGGTGGCGGTACCCCGCGTGCTGCAATCGTTAAAGGAAAAAATCCGGCGCGATCTGGAAGAGGAAAACCAGATTGAGAAATTCCAGCGGCAAGTTCGCTCGGCCGACGGCAAACATATCTTGCAGCGCGCCTGGCTGTTCCGGCGAATTCATTGGCGGCTGGGCTGGAAGTTCTGGGCGCTGATTTCGGGAGGCGCGGCGCTTGATGACGATACCGAGGAGTTCTGGGCAAGGCTGGGCTATGCCGTCGTGCAGGGCTATGGACTGACCGAGACGACCTCGCTCATCAGTGTGAACCATCCTTTTCATCTGGGGCGGGGCTCCATCGGCAAAGTTCTGGCGGGACGCGAGATGAAGCTGGCGCCCGATGGAGAAATTCTGGTGCGCGGCGGAGGAGTAAGCCCCGGTTACTGGAGCAAGAACGGAGTGGACTCGGCGGCGGGAGACGAAAGCTGGTATCACACGGGAGACATCGGCGAACTCGATGCCGAAGGAAATCTCTATTTCAAAGGCCGGAAGAAAGACGTCATTGTCACCCCTGCCGGAATGAATGTCTATCCCGAAGATCTCGAAGCCGCTCTGCGCCGCCAACCGGAGGTGAAAGATTGCGTTGTGGTCTCGCTTCCGCGGGGTGGCAATGCCGAGCCAGGTGCGGTGCTGATTTTGCGCCATCGCGAGGGCAACGCGGAGGCAATCGTCAGGCGCGCGAATGAATCCCTGGCGGAGCACCAGCGTATGCGGCAGTGGTTCGTCTGGCCGGATGAGGATTTTCCGCGTACCTCCACGCAAAAACCGCGTACCGGTGAGATTCGGCAATTCGCCTTGAGCCATTTCGCGGAAGGCGCCACCAGACGCGCGCCGGATTCCGGTTCTTTAACAAACTTGATCCAAAAGATCACGGGACGCGCGCCGGGCAGCCTGTCCCCGGGAGCGAAACTCGACGAGGACCTGAACCTCAGTTCGCTCGACCGGGTGGAGTTGCTGGGGGCACTGGAGGAACGCTACCAGGTGGATCTGAGTGAAGCCCGCTTTGCGGCTGCCAACACAGTCGGCGATGTCGAAAAGATGCTGCATGGCAAAGCGCTGGGGCGAGTGCAGTTTCATTATCCACACTGGGCGCAACGCTGGCCGGTCAAGTGGATCCGGCTGGCGGTGCACTATCTTCTCTTGCGGCCGGCAGTGTTTCTGCTGGGTTGGCCGCGCATCGAAGGGCGCGAGAACTTGCGGGAAATACGAGGGCCGGTCCTGGTCGTCTGTAATCACATTGACGATGTGGATCCGGGGTTCGTGCTTACGGCTCTGTCTGTACATCTTCGTCACAAGTTGGCGATCGCTACCGGCGGCGAAGCGCTGGAAATTTTGCGTACGCCGCCAGCGACGCGGAGCTTACCTGGCCGGGCCTATGACCGGCTGCGATGGACGCTCGGGGTGGCGCTGCTCAATCTATTTCCGCTGCCGCGGGAGGCAGGATTTCGCGAAAGTTTTGCTTTTGCCGGAAAGTCGGTGGACCGAGGCTACAGCATTCTGGTTTTCCCCGAAGGACGTCACACCAAGGATGGCAAGATGCTGCCCTTTCGGGCGGGAATTGGATTATTGGTTAAGAATCTCGCCCTCCCGGTCATCCCCATGCGCATTGACGGTCTTTTCGAACTGAAACAGGCGGGCAAGAAATTCGCCGCGCCGGGGAAAATTAAAATCAGGATTGGGCCGCCGGTGCGCTTCGAGGGTAACGAGGACCCAGAGGAGATCGCGCGACGGCTGCAGACGATTGTGGCAGGTTTATGATTTGAGCTCGCCGGCATCGGGAGCTGGGTTGCCCTCTTTACCTTCACTCCGATCAATGCTTGCGTCCTCCGCCGCCGCCGCCCTAGAATCCAAACCATCCTATGAAAGCCATTCAAGTCAAAAAGACCGGTGGACCGGAAGTCATGCAGTTGGTGGATCTTCCCACCCCACAACTGAAGCGCAACGAAGCGCTGGTGAAGGTTGCCGCCTCTGGCGTCAACTTCATTGATGTCTATATGCGCGAAGGGCGTTACGTTGCGCCCATGCCGTTTGTCCCTGGCCAGGAAGGCGCGGGAGTGGTCGTGGCGGTGGGTGACGACGTGCAATCGGCCAAGCCCGGTGACCGGGTGGCCTGGAGCGGAGTGCTGGGCTCCTACGCCGAGGAAGTGGCGGCTACCGCCGATGCGCTGGTTCCGATTCCCGAAGGTGTGAGCGAGACCCAGGCGGCCGCTTCGATCCTGCAGGGGATGACCGCGCACTACCTGTCTCATGACACATATCCGCTGAAACCGGGAGACACTGCGTTGGTTCACGCCGCCGCCGGGGGCGTCGGATTGCTGCTGGTGCAGATGGCGCACAACCTCGGGGCTCGCGTGATCGGCACGGTTTCTACGAAAGAGAAGGCCAAGCTGGCGCGAGAAGCGGGAGCGGACGAAATTATTCTTTACACGCAAGCCGACTTCGAAGCCGAGACTAAGCGCCTGACCGGCGGCAAGGGCGTGGATGTGGTCTACGATGGCGTCGGCAAGGCGACATTCGACAAGAGCATGAACGTGCTGCGCCCGCGCGGCACGCTGGTGCATTACGGAGCCTCCAGCGGCCCTGTCCCTCCAATCGATCCGAATGTCCTTTCCCAGAAAGGCTCTCTCTTCCTGGCCCGGACATCTTTGGCCCATTTCACCGCCACCCGTCCTGAGTTGCTGGCCCGCTCCGGCGCGGTGTTCGGCATGATCGCTTCCGGTAAGCTCAAGCTGCGGATCGACCACACCTATCCTTTGGCGGAGGCGCAGCAGGCGCATCGTGATTTGGAAGGACGAAAGACGACTGGGAAGTTGCTGCTGCTGCCGTAGCAACTATCCCGCAATCACATTTGTTCAGATGAGTCGAAGCTTAGGGAAATCCTGTTTGTAACGAGCGGGGTCCAAAGTCATGAGCCGGTCGGCGCGAAGAGAAGCATGCGCCGCGATAATGAAGTCCACGAACAAGCGCTTTGGCGCTCCTCCTCCGGACCGTCGCCGGCGGCCGGCATAGACTGCGAAGGCTGTTGCGCTCTTTTTCCAAATCGCCGCGTCGAGATCGAAATCAACCGGGATGCCAGTTTCTTCCAGGAACCTGTCCACAAAATCCTGCGTCGCAAGTGGATGAGCCAGCAGCTCCGCATAAACGGGAGCGCAGATTACGAGACCGCCGCGTGAGTGAGCTTCCTGAAGTTGGGCGGCAACAGGGGAGGCCGGCGGCTCGCCGGACCACAAGGCAGAAAGCACATTGCTGTCAACGGCCGTCCTCACTCTTCCTCGTCGCGCAGCTCGCGAATCCAGGCGTTAACAGCCTTTTTCCCGCGGAAAGCTCCGAGCGCGCCCTTGTATTTGTTAAAGGGATTCGCAATCTGACGAGCTGGGCGAATAACGGTTCTTTCCCCCTCGATAACAAATTCCACCCGGTCGCCCGCGGTAAGGCCAAGGCGATTCCGAATCTGCTGCGGCACGGTTACCTGACCTTTGGAACTTATAGAACTGGAATAAGTCATCTTTACCTACAATCCTTACAGTAAAGATATCAAGTTTTACTAGGTGCGTCTACCGATATTCAGTGGGACAGCGGCCCGCTTTCAACGCCAACGGCACCAAGGAACACGATGGAAAGCCAGTCGTTAGCGAGCAGCTGTTTGTGGAGGCTTCCCCGCTGCCTCCACCAGCCTTTGAACCGAGGGCAGAATCATGATGACCACTGCACTCGGCCGCTTCTGCATTTGCTGAATCATGGACAGTTGTTCTGCGGCCCAGTTGGTGGGCGCAATTTCGCGATGGTCAAGGTAATCGAGCGATTGCAGGCCTGCCGCCGCCAGGGCAGAAAGATCGCGAGAAACAGGGGCCGCTTCCCGCAACAAAAAAGATTGGCTATCGCCTGGCTTGAGGATGGAATCATTGTCGCGCCAGCGCGTCAGCCAGGCGCGGAGCTCGGTTTCTGTTTCCGGCTGCGAACTGCCGGACAGGAACGCATTTACCTGCAGGCTAAAGTGCCGGGCGGTCAGGCTTTCGGGATGAATGGCATCCACCAGTCGGTTGAGTGGAGTTGTCGCCAAAGACTCACCCTCCACTTCGAACCGGCTATACCCCTTGGATGGCTCGAGCACGTCGGCGAGAGTTCGGAGGGCCGCAACGTCCTGCGTTCCGGCAATGCGCCGCAGCATGAAATCGTAGCCTGTATTGTGAGTCAGCCCCACGCCATCCAGTTGATGGCTGACCGCTTCCATGCGGTGGTACATAGAATCCACATCGGTGACGTTCTGCGGAGACCATAACCGCTCCGCGATGGCGGCGGTTCGCGGCCAGATGCGCGAATCAATATTTTCCCGCGAGACGTATTCCGTCCACATGCAGGCCTCGCCGCCCAGAATGCGCTGTGTCTCTTCGGGCGTAAGGTTGGAGGTTGGCCCTGACAACGGATCCACCGCATAGTGCTGCGCCGCTGACTGGGCAAGATCGAGGTAGTAGCCGGTCGAAAGCAGGCCGCTGAAGCCTTGCTGCGCCGCCTGCGCCAGCGAGGACTGACCCCGCCAGGACTGAATAACAATACTCTTGGGCAAGTCGGGACTCAGGATTTCATCCCAGCCCATCATGATTTTGCCGTGCTTGCTCACGATCGCCTGTACGTGCTTGTTAAAATAGGCCTGCAGCTCGGCGTTGCTCTTGATGCCATGCTCGCGCATGAATTTCTGAATTTCCGGATTGGCATCCCACTCCTTGCCGTTAACTTCGTCGCCGCCGATATGGAAATAGCGGTCGGGGAACAGCTTGGCCATCTCCCCGATGAACTCATCGAGAAACTTGTACGTGTGCTCCTCCGTGGGGTTCATCGCGGGGTCGAGCACGCCCCAGCGGCGGTCAATCTCGTACGGACCTTTACCGCTGGCCAGTTTCGGATAACCGACGAACCAGGCGGTACTATGACCTGGCATATCGAACTCTGGCACGATACGGATACCGCGCTCGGCGGCATAGAAAATCAGGCCGCGCATCTCGTCTTGGGTATAGTAGAGGCCGTCCGATCCCATCTCCTGCAGCTTGGGGAATTTCTTACTCTCAATGCGGAAGCCCTGATTTTCGGAAAGGTGCAGGTGAAGCACATTCATCTTCAGCGCAGCCATGCCATCGAGGTTGCGCTTCAAAATCTCGAGCGGAATGAAGTGGCGGCCGACATCAATCATCAAACCGCGCCAGCGAAAGCGAGGCTGGTCTTGAATGGAAACCGCGGGTACGGCGAAACCCGATGGAGTCGCGCTCACCAGCTGCAGGAAAGTTTGCAGCCCATGCAAAATGCCCATAGAGTTAGGCGCACTCAGCGTCGCGCCGGAAGGGATGATCTCCAGAGAGTAGGACTCGTCCTCGCCGAGTTCCGGCACGTCTTTGGCGGCATGGTCCGCATGAATAACAAGCGTGGCGGAGGGCCCGCTGACCATCTTCATATTCAGCAGACCCATGCCGGTTTCGCGGCGAAGGTCGGTGAGAAAGCGCTCCTCGGCCCGCTCCAGGACATCATCCTTGTGGCCCGTCAGAGCGACCGAGAAGGATGCATCAATCGGGAGCTGGCCCGAGCCAACCTGCAAATTCGCTGGCCAGGGAATAAGGCTCAATGAAGGTTGTGTCTGCGCGTTCGCGAGAGGCAAAAAGAAAATACCTGAGGCCAGAATGGCCCGTAGGATACATGTCATTAAGATGGCTTTCCGGCGCGACTGTGTAAGAGGCAGGATAGTGGAAAACGCCGGCCATCCGCAAACAATCTCCGCGATGCTCTATCGATCAGCTGAGCATGGCTGCGCCGCCAGTAGCGACCATCTGGGTATGTGGGCCGACGTCCAGATGCAGAATCTGTGGTTCTGAGGGCAGGGATTCGAGTCCGGCTTCCCCCTCGCGCCGACTGCCCATCCTGCCCACCCAGACCACGCGAAATTGGGCCTTGCCCTCACCGGTCTGCACCTCCAGGACTTCTCCCGGGTTGACCCGGCGGCGCAGTCCGCGCAACACCACTCCGCTGGCACTCAGGTTCTTCACTGTGACTAGCTGAGTAAAGGGCAGTGAGTGCGCATCCACTCCCCACACCCGTACCGGCAGAAGCACCGTGACACGCGGATTCCGGCGGCGATCCATTTCGCATCCCTCCGTGGGACTGGCGTGATAGTACGGGGGCACCGGAGGAAAGAAAAATTACGCCGGTTAGATGAGGGATGGTTCCGGAAGTTACCAGGCCGATGGCCTTAAGGAGCTATTGCAATCTCGTTGGACTTAATGGACGAGTTCGTCCCAGCAGAGCAGGCTGGGATCCATCAGTCCAGATCAGGCATGGAGCAGGCCCCGGGACCGCGCGGGTCGCCGCAACTGCCGCAGGCCCCCATCGATCGCGATGGAGCACTGCCCGACGCGCCTTTTGCGGCAACGGCGAAAACAGAAAGTTGTGGTGCCAGTTTCTTGCTGTGACACTTCGGGCACTCGGCTTTTTCCTTGCCATAAACCAGCGCCTCGAATTGATGGTCGCATTCTTTGCAAGCATATTCAAAAATAGGCATGGCTGAGGCTCCACCTCGCGGCTTAGCGCCGTTCATTACCATTTAAAATCAATGCGTGCCTTCCGCGCAAACCGCTCCGTTTCGGCCTCGCCGTTTCTTTCGGGGAGGGCATCTGCAAACCATTGGCAGCTATCTGCTGCGGCGCCGCTTCACATTACCCCCGGCAAAGAGCCGCCTGATCGAGGTCGAGCCCGGGATACAAGTCCTTTGCCGCTGCCATTGGCAGCCGGACCGCCAAAGTGCGCTCACCGTCATCATGGTGCATGGTCTAGAGGGCTCCAGCGAATCAGCTTATATGCTGGGGATTGCGGAAAAGGGCTTGGCTGCGGGCATGAACGTGGTGCGGATGAACCAACGGAACTGTGGCGGGACGGACGCGCTCGCTCCTACGCTCTATCACTCGGGCCGATCGGGTGATGTTGCTGCCGTTGCGGACGATCTCATCCGGCAGGACAAAATTTCACGCTTTGCGCTGGCGGGTTATTCCATGGGTGGCAATCTCGTGCTCAAGCTGGCGGGTGAATGGGGCGGTGACGGACCTCGGGAATTCCGCGCCGTGGCTGCGGTTTGCCCCGCGATGAATCTTGCTGCATCGGCGGATGCACTGCATCTTCCCAGCAACCGGCTGTATGAGAATTATTTTTTATGGAACCTGCGCCGTCGCTACCGCGCGAAAGCACGTCGTTTCCCCGCAGCCTTTGATCCTCAGCGTCTTCGCGGAATCAAAAGCCTGCGCGGCTTCGACGACAGAATTACCGCCTACTACTGCGGTTTCCAGGATGCCAGCGACTACTACGCCCGTTCCTCCGCAGCCAACGTGGTGGACCGAATTGCTGTGCCGGCTTTTATCCTGCAGGCCTCCAACGACCCTTTCATCCGAATTTTGCCGGAAACTCGTGAGAAGGTCCGCGCCAACCGCCACATCACGTTTACGGAAGTTGCGGACGGAGGCCACTGTTCATTCCTTGCCGATGGCAACGATGGCTACTGGGCCGAAAGCCAAGTCGTGGGATTCCTGCGACAATTCAACCTGGGCTAGCGCGGTTTCCCGGTTGGCGCTTGGCGAGTACAGTGGAAGCGTGCAATCTCGGCTTCGAGGATTTAGCTTCGTTTCTTCACACTAAGACGGTCGCAAATGAGAATTCGGCTCTGGTTCGTCGCGCTGCTGATGGTGTTTCCGCTTGTCCTGTGCGCCGAGCCGGTTTCGCAACTCAAACCCGGCGGTTACGTTAATGACTTCGCTCACGTTCTCGAGAGCAATTCCATCCAGCAATTAGACAACCTTTGCCGGCAGGTTGATCAGAAGGCGCACGCGCAGATTGCCGTGGTCACCGTCCATTCGCTGGACGGGGATTCCATCGAAGACTATGCCGTAACCCTTTTCAAGGAGTGGGGCGTCGGCAGCAAGTCCACGAATCGCGGAGTGTTGATCCTGGTTGCGGTGGATGAGCATCGTTATCGCATCGAGGTTGGGTATGGTTTGGAGCCGATTCTGCCGGATGGCAAAGTCGGCGGCTTTGGCCGAGAAGCCGTGCCGTTGCTCAAGCAGAACAACTACAGCGGCGCGGTATTGCTGATGACTTCGCGAGTGGCCGAGGTCATTGCGCGGGATGCCGGCGTGCAGCTGACGGGACTGCAGCCCCAAGCGCCGCCCGAGCCGCAACCTGAGCCGAGCCAGGGTTTATCGGGCGGCAACATTGTCCTCATCGTCATTGTCATTCTGGTCGTGCTCTTCACTCCTCTGCGGCGGGTTCTTTTCTGGTGGCTGTTATTCGGCGGTGGTGGTAGTGGCTATCGTGGCGGAAACTCGGGCAGCGGCTGGGGTGGCGGCTTCGGCGGGGGTGGCGGGTTTGGTGGATTTGGTGGTGGGATGTCAGGAGGCGGGGGAGCCAGCGGAAGTTGGTAGCGCGTGAAACCGAGGAATCTCATGACTCAAAATGGAGCGGTGAATACGATTCCTGAGAAGCAACTCACAGAGTTCGTCGGACGGTTGCGACAGGCTGCAGGAGAAGATCTGCAAAGCTTGATTCTTTACGGCTCGGGCGCCGGGGGAGAATTTCATGCCCAATTCTCCAATCTCAACCTGCTCTGCATCGTGCGTGAGATTTCCTTTCCCTTGCTGAGGAACCTGGCTTCTACCGTTAAGTGGTGGACTCGCAAGACGCACTCTGCGCCATTACTTTTCACTCGCGAGGAACTGGAACGTTCCGCGGGGGTGTTCGCTATCGAGTTCCTCGACATGCAGCAGCGCCACCAGGTGCTTTTTGGCGAAGACGTACTTAGGGAATTGAAGATTCCCATGCATCTGCATAGGGCGCAGCTGGCATATGAGCTCCGGGAAAAACTGATTTTGCTGCGTCAGCAAGCGCTGCAGGCCGCAGGAGATAAGCAGCTTAGGGAATTATTACTGCGGTCCTGGCCGGCGTTTACGACCTTATTCCGGCATACGCTGATAACGCTGGGCAAGCCCGTGCCGGAGACCCAACGGGAGGCATTGCGAGCGCTGTCCGCTAGCATGGCCTTCGATCCATCGCCTTTCCTGCAACTGCTCGACATTCGCGAAGGTAAACTGGACCGAAAACAGCTCTATGTGAGAGATGTGTTCCCGCGTTATATGGCTGCGGTGCAGCAGGTTGTCTTGGCTGTGGATACAATGTTGGAACCCAGGGGGCCGCGAAGTTCGTAAGAAGCGCTAGATTCTTGTCGCGGGGAGAAAACTATGGGCAGAACTTTGGTAGCGGTCATCATCGTTGCCTTGATCGCGCTGCTGGCATTTGGCCAGTATGTGAGTGTCCGTAACACGCTGGTCACCAAGAATGAAGCCGTAAAAGCCGCCTGGTCGCAGGTGGACATCGTGCTGCAGCGCCGGGCTGACTTAATTCCGAACCTGGTGGAAACGGTAAAAGGCTATGCTCAACAGGAGCAAACGGTCTTTGGCGACATTGCCAGGGCGCGCTCGGCGCTGCTTTCCGCTGGAACGCCCACCGACAAGATTGCCGCCAACCAGCAATTGGACGGTGCTTTAGGGCGCCTGCTGCTCATCGTGGAAAATTATCCGCAATTGAAATCCAATGAGAACTTCCTGCGGCTGCAAGATGAATTAGCCGGGACCGAAAATCGCATTGCGGTGGAGCGCAAGCGCTACAACGATACGCTGCAAGACTACGATACTTACATTCAGAAATTTCCCAACAACATTTTTGCCGGATGGGCCGGCTTCAAACCGAACGAGGCTTATTTCGAGGCCACCGAAAGCTCGCGCGCGGTTCCGAAAGTAAATTTCTCGGCGCCAAATGCCGCTCCGCAGCCACTGCCTCAGCCGGCAAAGTAAGCGAAGAGTTCAGCTCGCTTTGGCAGGCGCTCGGAACCATGCCATTGCCTCGGCGCCGCGGCCCTTGAACTTTGTGCGCAGCCACGAGAGAGCGAGCATGGCGAGAAAGATGGTGAGCAGTCCGAAGGATGCGGCGCGGATGTCCTGAGCCCGCTTGGGTAGGATAGAGAATCGGCCGTATACGAACTCAAGGTGCACCCAATAGACTAGCAACGAGGTTTGCCCCAACTGCACCAGCGGGCTGAAACCCCATTGTCCTGCGCCCCAGCGGCACCAGACATAGGCCGCGCTCAGGACGATTAGCAGCAGGCCGACTCGCAGCCAGAAAAACTCCGGACTTGTATGCCAGAAGTCATAAACCGGATAAATTTGGCCCTGACGGGCATCGAGCCAGCGTGACAACCAGATGAATGCAATTCCAATCAGACCTGCAGTCAAGAAAACCGTTGTCTGGTAATCCTTTAGCCAATCGCTCAGCAGAACAAAGCCAACGGCCAGTCCCACGAACGCAAATCCAGTCCACGGGAAAATCGGGAATAACCAAGCCTGCGGTTGACCGAGATTGTGTACGCCATTGATGTAGGACTCGATCGGCCACGGGAGCCAGTCCGGCCGCCAGTTTGTCCACAGCATGGGTGTGAGTAAAGAAATGAGAATGGCGATGCCGAGGGCGCTAGCGGTGAAATAAAAGATCCGGTGTGGGTGGTTTGCGCTGAATCTCAAAACCATCCAGCAAAGCGCTCCCATCAGCATTAGCGACAGGCCAATGATGTTCAGAATATCCACGCGCAGCAGATCGCTCCACGGTGCCCAGCCCCACGCGATTACGAACTCCTGCAGGCGAAATAGGAATCCGAGCGCCAGGATTTCTGCGCCCCGCCGGATAGTGGTTTGGGCAATCTGCTCAGGACGCAAACCCTTTTTCTGCAATTTGTTCACGACGAGTGCCAGCGAAACCCCGGCGAGAAAAAGAAACAATGGAGCAGGCAAGGTACCGCCCAACTGCGACCACACGAAAAAGTTGCCTTGACGGGCGCTTCCGCCCAGCCAGGAGTCGTAGCAGTGGGTTTGAAACATTAACACGCAGGCAAGTCCACGGGCCCAGTCAATGTAGGCCAGGCGGGATGAAACGGGAGAAGGCATCGGACGTGCTTCTCGCGACAGAGAAGCACGTCCGCAGTATAAAGGAATCATCGCGTAAAAATCGGCCTGCAGCGCCCTGTGGTAAATTTTGCAGAGGGGGCCCGTAGCTCAAACGGATAGAGCATCGGATTTCTAATCCGAGGGTTGCAGGTTCGAATCCTGCCGGGCCTACCAGCCGTTCGTCCTCACCGACGCTTTGATAATTCCACAGGTTGTGCCTTCGGCCTCCCCGCTGGGTGCAATTGTGTAGGGACCCACGGCGGCAGGAACGATGAAAGTCTCCGCGTAGTGAACGACGAACGGAGCGAAGGCTCCAGTTGGGCTCTCTACGGTTGCCTCTCTCCCCTCCACCAGATTCAGCACGTTGACCGTGCCTTGGGTGTGCACGGGAGTCACATCCGTGAACCAGCGGCGGCGGGTTTCTATAAACTCGAGATCGTGCAGGCCGGTGCGTTCCTCCTTCCAACCTTGGCCGGCGCCCACCCCTTCCACGCGATTGATCAGGTTGGCTCGGACCCATTCTGTATCTCTGCTCCAGTCGATATTCGCCAGACCGTGATCCAGGTGGATGGGTCGCGGCCGTCCGTCCAATCCCAGGCGTCCCCAGTCCCATAACTTGAAGGTGAAGATGTAGGGGGTCGCGCTGATTTCGAGCACCATGCTATTGCGGCCCGAGCAGTGGATAGTTCCCGCCGGAATCAGGAAGTGGTCGTGCTTTCGAGCTGGAAACTGGTTGACGTAATCCTCGGCGGCGAATGGCGGACCGCCGTCCTGCGCGGAGCGGAGTTCGCGAATCATTTTCTGGCGATCCATTCCGGTCTTGAGGCCAAGATAAACGCAGCCATCGCCGCCGGCATCCAGCAGGTAGTAGCTTTCATCCTGGGTATAGCTCATGCCAAACTGCCGGCGAATGTATTCCGTTCGCGGATGCACCTGCAAGGAAAGATTGCCGCCTCCCATGGTGTCTAGAAAGTCGAAGCGGATGGGGAACTCATCACCGAAGCGGGAATAAACAAACTCGCCGAGCAACTCCCGGGGATGAAGGAAAGTGAGATCGCTGGCGGGCAATTCAACGCGAACGTCGCCAAAACCAAGCAGCAGGCTGTTTTCCTCGGGTACGCAATCGAAACACCAGGCATGATTCGGCGCATCTTTTGGGAGATCGCACACTTGTTCCATCCAGTGCCCACCCCACGGACCCGGATCGAAATACGGCACAACGCGAAAAGGGCGCCTCACTGCTTGCTTCAAACCCTCACGCATGGCCGCGCCGGTGATTAACTTGGGAACAGCGCTATTTGTGTCCAGCAGGAAATCCAGTTTTGGCAGCAGCTTCCGTTTCAGGCGGTCGGCGGCGCGCCAATCGACAAAGAAGGCTCTTTTGTATTTCAGACTGGCGAGCTCGGTGAAGTTGTCCGCCCCGAGATTCGCGATCTGGTTGCTCCGCTGGCGGCGCTGAATTTCCCAACGCGCCATGTCTGCATAAACCAGAATGTCCGGCTCGGTCGACACCAGTGCGGCGCCGACGCCAATTATGAGAAGCAGCCCGCCCCGCCAACCAGCCACTTTCTCCCGTGCCGCGGTGAGCCGAGCAGGGTCGAAGAAATCCTCAACCGTAATATCATTCATCCGTCCGAATACCGGATCATCGCCCAATACACCTTGCAACATGCGGTTCACTTCGGGGACGGGTTTCAGCAGACCGGGTGCATAGATCAACTCGGCAGGCTGCAACGCATTCCGAAGCTTGTCGCGCATCATGCGCTCAAATACGCCGGGATAGCATTCGACGCAAAGCACGCGCCGGTTCGGGCCGGAGCAGTTCTTCAGTTCTGCAAGGATTTCGGGCCAATCCACCCAGCAGTCCGATCGAGAGGGACGGACGGGAATGCATGGCGATTTGTCGTAATTGGAAGGCCGAGGCATGGGTCGCTTTCAACGGCAGCGAATAACCACGATAGCGACGATTTCCCTGACGATCAATAGAGTGCGGAATCGCGGAAGCTCTCTGGGCGCGGAGTTGCAATGAGACTTTGCAGTCGACGGCTGACAAGGGCAAAAGATGACTGGCAGCGCCAGAATCTGGGCCTCACACTCCCTCGAAAATGTTAGCTGCTGACCTTTACGCCCTCGCTGGTCTTGTCTCTGGCGGGATCGATAAAATCGCTGGCCGCGTCGCTGGACTTTACCCCGGTGCGAAGGATGGCGTCGTCATCCACTTTTGCGAGACGGTTGTAGCGGGGATGGTGCGAGTCTTTGTAGGGATCGTTATGGGCGGTGTTATAGCAGCAGATGAGGGCCCAACGCGGACGGGGACTCGTGTTCTGTGCGGAAGCGTGCAGCAGATTGGCGTGGAAGAAGAGGCCGGTGCCCGGCTCCATTTCGCAATAGACGGTTTCGAGCCGCTTCAAAGCTTCGTCCACGCGCTCGGGATCCGCGCCGGTTTGCCCGGCAGTGCGCCCGTGCTCGATGCGTCCCATCTGGTGGGAGCCTTTGATCACCTGCAGGCATCCGTTCTCCCGCGTGGCGGCGTCAACGGCAATCACGCAGCTGCCCATATCGGGGTACAAGCATCCGTTTTGATACCAATAGCCGTAGTCCTGATGCCACTCCCAGGCTCCGCCGACCAGGGGCTCTTTGAGAATCAGCTTGGAATGGTAGTGGTAGACTTCGTCGCCCAGGAATTCTTCCATGCGATCCACAATGCGGCGCGTGCGCGCGATAATGCCCAGCGTGTCGTCTCCCGCATAATTCCAACCCGAGAGCCTGATTCTTCCGCCCTGGGTGTCGGCGAGTTCGAAGGCGCTCTTCTGAACCAGTTGGTCGCCATGCACCGCTTCAATGAGAATCCTGGTCTCTTCCTTATTGAGTAAGCCGGGCACCAGCACGAATCCATCTTTTTGGAAGCTTTGATTTTCATTGCTGAATTGTTGGAGCATGATGACCTCCCCTTGGAACAACAGAATTAGTGTCGGGCTTGGTGAGCGGCGCTGGATTTCTTTTCGTACCGCACCAGGACGCTGCCAGGAGCCCGCTGGACGTCAACTTTAAGATGCCGAAGCCTCTCGCCCGACATTGTCTGTGTCGTTTGAATGTCATAGGTTTCGGCAAAGCTCACCAGATACGACGCTTTCGGATTAATGCCGTGGAGATCGGCCTGGTAGCTTGATTTTCCGCTTTTCGGGCGGCGGAAGAACATGGCAAAGCCTGCAGCGAGATCCGGCCGGTCAAATTGCCAGCCGCACCACGCATCGGGCTGGAAATTGATTGGGGTGAGCGGGTAGAAATCGCCCAGCCAGTAGGGGCGCAGCGTTTTCAGTTCGGCGATAGCCTTCTGCAGTTCTCCACGCGGAACATACGGAGACTCAAGATCCAGAGCCACGCCTACTCCCGTCGTGGCTGTGCTTCGGAAGTTATAAGGATCGACGCCGTGGAGGATGTTCGCATCGAATGGCACCCACATGCTCAACTCGGCGGTGTGCACCTGGTCTGCAATCGGGTGAGGAACTCCGCCATTCGTCACTTCACTGCGAGTGAGCGAGCCAATGGTGCGCCGCATGGCCTCGATGTCCGGCCCGGTTACGCGCCAGTTGGCGTTATCAATTTCCAAGCCGGGGAAGCGGTCCAGCAGGCCATCCCACATGGCATACAGCCCTTCGATCTGACGAATTTCCGTGATGCCCTGGCGGTCGGGCGCGTCGGCGGCATGCCAAAACGGCAGTGGGTTGGTGTTGCGATCCATGCGAAAGATGTCAATGTGCCAGTCGCGAATCCGCTGGGCCAACATGTCGATCATCCATCGCGTTGCCGCCGGGTCGCTGAAGCGGAAGATTCCTCCCCATTTGCCCTCGTCCGGCTGATGGAGAACCCAGTCGGGATGTTCTTTTTCAATCAGACTGTCCGGGGCGACCCCCTCGGGATCAAACCACAGCAGGAACTTGAGACCGTTCTCGTGCGCGGCGATGCCCAGGGGCGCCAGTCCGTCCGGAAACTGGCTGTTGGGAACCCAGCTTCCACGGCCGCCCGGCCACTTTCCGATGAACCATCCTGCGTCCAGCCAGTAGGCTTCAAAGCCAAGGCCGCCCATATTACGGATCACCTGCAATTGATTTTGCTCAGTCACATAATTCAGCGCGGCGTCGGGGCCCGCGAATCCTCGGCCTCCTTTGCCGCCCAGGTCCTCTTGTGTGATGGTCGGGAGCACATCCAAAGGATTTTTGCCTGTCTTTTTGGCGATGTCGTCGAAAATCAAAACGTACGCGGCCGTGTGCGACACCGGCGGCATGGCGATTTTGCCGTCATTGCGGGCGACATAATAGCCCAGCAAAACGCGGCGCAGTGCATTCTGGCCAGCTTCGCGATCTCGTCCGCTCCATTCCACCAGCAGAATGCGGGGCGTCCGTATACTCTCTCCCGGATGCAGTTTCAGGTGGGTGGTTTGTTGCCCGCTTTGCAACTCCAAACCACTAGCCGACCGGACGGCCTTTACCATCCATTGCCCCGTCCAGCCGATCGCCCCTACCAGTCCACCACTCGACCACTGCGCGTTAAAGAAAGGGAGAAATGTATCTTTGTGCTGTCCGTTCTGGAAAACGTAGTGGGTAAGTTCGACGGCCGTGCCC
>Ga0335085_10005925_pt1 | contig 19472 bp, 25 predicted proteins | sample Lox_Sample_45_FD_206712 | JGI IMG/M metagenome (GOLD analysis project Ga0335085, IMG submission 206712) | Soil microbial communities from Loxahatchee National Wildlife Refuge, Florida, United States - Lox_Sample_4.5 | ecosystem: Environmental > Terrestrial > Soil > Wetlands | place: USA...
TTGCCGGTCTGAAACAGCGGCCGGGTTTCGATGTGACGTTCGCGTGCTGTACGTGACAAACGGAAGAGCCCGGATTTTTCTGGTGCGCCCGGAGAGACTCGAACTCCCGACCTGCTGGTTCGAAGCCAGACGCTCTATCCGACTGAGCTACGGGCGCACGCTCGGAGTAAGTAAACATGAGTTTAGCATCGATTGGAAATGCGGATCGGCTATCCTTGTCGCGTGAAGAAGCTGATCGAGACCGAGATCAAACTGCGCGTCATCAGCGCCGCCGGAGCCCGCCGCCTGCTTCGTCAGCACGGATTCCGCGTCATCAAACCGCGCATTTTCGAGCAGAATCTGGTTCTCGACGATGCGAAGAATTCCAATCGGCGCCAGGGCAGGCTCCTGCGGGTTCGCGCCGCCGGAGACAAAATAACCTGCACCTTCAAAGGCGTCGCGAACAATGGCCGGTACAAGAGCCGCGAGGAGCGCGAATTTCATGCCGACAGTCTCGTGGAGTGCGTGGCCGTGTTTCGCGCGATCGGCTTCAGCGAGAAATTTCGCTATGAGAAATACCGCACCGAGTTTGGACGGCGCAACGAAACGGGGCACGTGATGCTTGACGAAACGCCGATCGGCATATTGATGGAATTAGAAGGCCCGGGACGCTGGATCGACGCCACCGCAAAAGAGCTTGGCTTCCCGCGCTCCGCCTACATCACCGACAGCTATGGGCGGCTGTATGAACAATGGTGCGAGGAAAAAGGCTCCGTCCGCGGCAATATGACGTTTAAGAGAAGCCTGCGGCGGATGGGCGAAGGGCCCAATTAGCGAATCTGGACCAGCTCGGGTTTCTCTGCCGGCTGGGTTGTGGGCGCCGGAATCGTCTGCGGGGCGCGCCAGAAATCCATGTACGACGTGTAGTGGACACAGGCCACAGTGCACATGGGCGCGCAGCCTTTTTGCGTCAGGAACTCGCGGCGAATGTCGTCGACAGTGTATTTTTCGAGCGGCGTGGCAGGATAACCGCGCTGCTGCGAACAGTAGTGCACGAGGCCATCCTCGCAGATGTACAGATAACGGGCGCCGGCGCGGCATTTCCAGCTGTTTTCTTTGCCGTGCGCAATGTTGTCCTGAAAGTAATTCATGCGCGCATAGCTCTTCTTGCCCATGTCGCGCACCTGCAGGAAGATATGCTGCTCTTCGTCGCTCAGCGGCTGGAGCTGGCCGGAGGCGTCGTGGATAATGCCGACGGTCGATGTGAACCCAAGAGCAACCGCGCGTTTGGCCACTTCAATGGCGTCGTGCGGGTGGTGAATGCCGCCGCCCACAACGGAGTTGATATTTACATGAAACGTCGCGTGCTCGGCAAGCAGCTGCAGCTTTTTGTCCAGGACCTTGAGACTTTTCTTTGAAACATCGTCCGGTTTGACGTTGTCGATCGAGATCTGCATGTGCTCAAGGCCGGCCCGGTTCAGGCGCTGGATGCGATCGGCAGTCAGAAGATAGCCGTTGGTAATCATGCCGGCGATGGCGCCGCGGCGGCGGATCTGGGCAATGAGGTCGTCCAGTTCGGGGTGCAGCAGAGGCTCCCCGCCGCTGAAAGAGATGATGCTCGTACCCAGATCGCCCAGATGGTTGATGCGGCGAATCATTTCCCCCGCTGGCACGGGCTTGGAGAAGTCATCAAACTCGTTGCAGTAAGTACAGGAAAGGTTGCAGCGCCGGGTTGGCACTACATGGGCCAGCACCGGGTGACTGGTGGAACAGATGCCTTTCGCGATCATCCGCCATTCGCGGGTGCGGCGGTGAGCGGCGGACAGATTCCTCCGTAACCGGAGTCCGAATGTCGGCATAGATAACGAAAGAGTTATTACAGCATACCGCGAAGAACGCTCGCGAGAGGAGGATGCGTCAGGGGCCGTTGTGCGTGATGAATCAATTGCTTACCTCAGTCGGTGTCGCGATGGGCCGCGTCCAGCGTAAATGCTGGAATACATACTGCGACGTACTCCGCGCCATCCGCTTCCGGCGTGCTGTAGCGCACCCATTGGCCGCGAGGGGCGATGACGGCCTGGCCGCTTGCAACATCCAGCGTGCCCTCTTTGTGCTCGACTCTGAGGAGGCCTTTCAGCACAAAGGTGTATTCGTCAAAATCGGGGGTCTGACCGGGTTCGATCCAGCCGCCCGGGCTGCGCATGTGGGCGACGCTGACACCGTCGGTTCCGGAATTCACTCGGCCGATATATTCGTCAATCAGTTTTGGTTTGGTGCCGGCCGCCGCGACCCGGGCGGGCTTCGGAATCAGGGTTGGAATCGTCCCCATGCTGACGCCCATCATACTTGATTGGGCTACTTGATCCGCACCCACGTCCATGGCTAAAATGTGCTTTTTGCAGGACCGAAACTTAACAATGACGGTAAGAGACGACCAGGACCCGCTGGCGCCACAGCGCGAGGCCGCTTTCTTTTATGGCCTTTTTCTGCGCGGACACTCGCTCGATACGCTTCGCCAGGACATCGACGTCCCCCGGCCCGTTGCCGATAAGTGGGTCAGGGCGAAGGACTTCCAGGGGCCATTCCGTGCGGATCTGGATCGGGTTTATCAGTATCGCAAACGCGTTCTGGCGATCTTCGAGGGTCTGGTCTCAAGCGAGCAGGCGCAGTTCCGGCTGCAGTAGCCTGCCGGAAATACACAAAGTCTCATTCGACGTTCGACGACAGGTGGCCCGTGATCGGGATGGTCGCGCCGCGGCAACCGGTCGCCCCAAGCCGAAGGGAACTCTTAGCTTACGCACCGGTCCAGGCATCGTTGGCAACCCATCAATCGCGCGCGCGGGTTCATGGGGAGCTATGTCAGCGCCGGGCCATTGACAACCCGAAGAAAATTAATTTCCGTTTGGAATCAGGGTCTTGAACAGTTTGGGCTCCGCCGGGGCGTTTTTCGGGGTTTATGCTCCAGGCGAAAGGAACCACGGTCATGAACGCATTCGAAAACGTTGTCATCGGACTGCTGCAGGGCGCCGAAATTGACGCGCCGCTGTTCGTCAAGTCCCCGCAGGGGAATCTGATTCTGAACGCCAGCGAGACCCTGCTGGCGTCGGTACTGGCGCGGTTTGCGCAGCCCTCGAATCCCGCGCCCGCGCCGCCTGTATCATCGAATTAATGTCCGCTGCCATTGGCCGGGAGGTGTCCCCTATGAACGCCACCGACGTCGTTGAACTCGAGAGCCGGTATCTGCTGCAAAACTATGCGCGGCACCCGCTGGTTCTGATACGCGGCGACGGTCCGTACATGTGGGACGCCGCGGGAAAACGCTATCTCGATTTCATCGCCGGTATCGGGGTGAATGCTCTCGGCCAGAATCATCCGCGTATCGTGCGGGTGATCCAGGAACAGGCCGCACGGCTGATCCATACCTCCAACCTTTTTTACAACGAATACCAGGGGCCGCTGGCAAAGCGTATCGCGGATATCAGCGGCCTTCAACGCACCTTCTTCACCAACAGCGGCACGGAATCGACCGAGGGCGCCCTGAAGATGATGAAGGCGCACGGACACGATCGCTCGCCCGAGAAGTACGAAATCGTCTCGCTCGATAACTCATTCCACGGGCGTTCGATCGGCGCGCTGTCGGTCACGGGGCAGCCGAAGTACCGTAAGGATTTTGAGCCCCTGATGCCGGGCGTGAAGTTTGTTCCGGCGAATGACATCGCGGCGCTGGAAGCGGCCGTGAGCGAGCGGACCGCCGGGATCATGATCGAATGGATTCAGGGCGAGGGTGGTGTTTTGCGAAACGAACCCGGGTTTTGCCGGCGAGCCCGCGAACTGGCCGACCACTTCGATGCGCTGCTCTGCTTCGACGAAATCCAGTGCGGTATCGGCCGTACAGGTACCTATTTCGGATATCAGCGCGTCGACCCGCCGGTAATGCCCGATATCATCACCGCGGCGAAGCCCATCGCCTGCGGTATTCCGCTGGGATTCATAACCGCAAACGAGCGGGCGGCGAAGTCAATCCGGCCGGGGATGCATGGGTCGACATTTGGCGGCAATGCGCTGGCAGCGCGGGTGTCGCTGGAGTTCTTCGATATTCTCGATGAGCTGCTGCCGCAGATCCGGCGCGTCGGCGCGTATTTCGAGAGTGAGCTGAAGCGGATCGCGCAGAAGTTCAGTATCGTCACGGACGTCCGCGGTTACGGTCTGATGGTCGGGATGCAGCTTTCGGTCCCCGGCAAGGAGATTGTGAACCGCGCAATGGCCGAAGGGCTGCTGATGAACTGCACGCATGATACGGTGCTGCGTTTCCTTCCGCCGTACATCGTGACGGAGAGCGAGATCGACGAAGCCGTGTCGATACTCGAGCGCGTGCTGGTGTGACAATGGCGTTCGCTTCGATTGCGGAGGCGATTGAGGAAACGCGCGCCGGGCGGATGCTCGTCGTGGTCGACGACGAGGACCGTGAAAATGAAGGCGATCTGACAATCGCCGCCGAAAAGGTCACGCCGGAAATCATCAACTTCATGGCGACCTATGGGCGCGGGCTGATCTGCCTGACGCTGACAGGCGAGCGCTGCGATGCACTGCGGCTCCCGCTGATGTCGCCGCACAACACTTCGAACTTCGGTACGGCTTTCTGCGAATCGATCGACGCGCGCGACGGCGTGACCACGGGAATTTCCGCCGCCGACCGTACCAGGACGATTCTGACGGCTATCCGGCCCGATGCAAAGCCAGGCGATCTGGCCCGCCCCGGACACATTTTCCCGCTGCGGGCGCGTGAAGGCGGTGTGCTCATCCGCGCGGGCCAGACCGAAGCATCAGTTGATCTGGCGCGGCTGGCGGGACTCAATCCGTCGGGAGTGATCTGCGAAATCATGAACGAGGACGGCACGATGGCGCGCGTGCCGCAGCTGCGCGACTTCTGCGGGCGGCATAGCCTGAAGATGATTTCTGTGGCCGAACTGATTCGCTACCGGCTGCACCACGAGCGTTACGTCCACCGGATGGCGGATGGCTGTGTGCACACGGAATTCGGAGAGTTTCGCTCGATTCTTTATAGCAGCGAAATCAGCCCTGAGTCGCATATGGCGCTGGTCCACGGGGAAATTTCGGGTAAAGAGAATGTGCTGGTGCGCATGCATTCGCATTGCGCTTACGGGAATCTTTTTGGATCGGTCAAATGCGATTGTCACGAAATGGTGCGCGGATCCCTGCGCAGAATTGTTGAGGAAGGTTCAGGCGTGCTCGTTTACCTGCATCAGACCGGGCTCGGGATCCGCACCGAACACGGGCGCATTGCCGGACACGATCGCAATTTGGCGCAGGCGCCCTCGCAGCACGAAGTCGGCATCGGCGCCCAGATACTCTCCGATCTCGGCCTGCACACGATCCGTCTGCTGACCAACCATCCGCGCAGGATTGTGGCGCTGGAGGGATTCGGAATCGAGATTGTGGAACAGGTGCCGCTGGGTTAAAGGAACGAACTGTCAAACGGCCGGGGAAGCAGTGTGGCCAGCCGAAGCGTTTCTGACTTCCCTTTGAGGTTCGCCAGCACGATCTCCGCATCGCCGCAGAATTCCCACAGAATCTGACGGCAGGCGCCGCACGGCGGCGTGAGGATGTCGGTGTCAGCGGCGACAGCAATGCGTCTGAATCCGCGCGCGCCTTCGGAGACGGCTTTAAAAATGGCCACTCGCTCCGCGCAGATTGTCAGACCGTAAGTCGCGTTCTCGACATTACACCCCGCGTGAATCCGGCCCGTGCTGTCTTCAACCGCCGCGCCGACTTTGAACTTTGAAAATGGCGCATGCGCGTGCTCGCGAACTTCAATAGCGGCGGCAATCAGTCGGTCCATGTTTTCAGAGACTCTTCAGACGCGGCAACACGCGGCTCAGCAATTCAGTCATCGTACTCTGCGCGCGGGCGCCTACTTCGAGTACTTCCTTATGATCGAGTTTCTGATTCGTTACGCCCGCGGCGAAATTGGTCACACAGGAAATGCCAAGGACTTTCATATCCATGTGATTCGCCGCAATCGTTTCGAGCGCGGTTGACATGCCGACCAAATCCGCGCCGATCGTACGCAGATAACGAATTTCCGCGGGCGTTTCGTAGCTCGGGCCCGGCACGGCAGCGTACACGCCTTCGGGCAGATCAAGTCCGAACTCCTCCGCCGCCTCGCGCGCGAGGTTCCGATACTTCTTCGAGTACGCATCGCTCATGTCGGGAAAGCGCGGTCCGAAGGAGTCATCGTTCGGGCCGGTCAGCGGATTCCGGCCAAGCAGGTTGATGTGATCGGATATCAGGACCAGCGTCCCTGGCCCGAACGCCGGATTAACGGCGCCTGCTGCATTTGTGAGCACAACCGACTCCACTCCGAAGCGGAAAAGCGTGCGTATACCGTAAACCACCTGTTCCGGCGAATAGCCGTCATAGAGATGGGCACGGCCTGACATAACGGCGACCGGCGCTCCGGCGGATGCGCCGATCAGAAGCTTGCCGGCGTGTCCGGCGGCAGTCGATCCGGGCCATCCCGGAATTTCGCCGTATGGAATGACCGTGGCCTCTGTGAGCGAATCCGCGAATCCGCCCAGGCCGCTTCCCAGAACCACGGCGACATTGGGCCGCAGTGTCGCACGGGACGCGATGAACTCGGAGGCGTCTTTGATCGTCAAAGCAGCATTCCCGCAATGCATGCCGACATGAGGTTCGCCATTGTGCCGGCGGCTACAGCACGGAGCCCCAGCCGTGCGAGATCGGACTTCCGGCTGGGCGCCAAAGCACCGATGCCGCCCACCTGAATGGCAATGGAACTGAAGTTGGCAAATCCGCAAAGGGCGTACGTCGCAATCGTAAAAGAGTGCGGATCGAGCTGTGCTTTAATCTTTCCGAGATCGAGGAATGCAATGAATTCATTTGTGACGAGGCGTTCACCGAGCAATTGTCCGATGGACGCGCAGTCGTTCCAGGACACACCAAGCAGCCATGCCACCGGGGCAAAGATTAAGCCAAACAGCTTCTCCATCGACGGCGGAATCCAGGCGAAAATGCCGTGCGCCCAGCTGAACCCGCCGTCGATGAGAGCTATCAGAGCCAGAAACGCAATCAGCATGGCGCCGATGTTCAGACACAGATAGAGTCCGTCGCCCGCGCCCTGCGCTGCGGCATCGATGATGTTGACGGATTTGTTTTCGATCTTCACGTCGATTTTGCCCGCCGTAACGGGCGTGCCGACTTCCGGCTGAAAAATCTTCGCCAGCATGATCGTGGCGGGCGCGGTCACGATCACGGCTGTCAGCAGATGCTGAATCTCAACGTGGGCGATCTTCACATACGCCGCCATCACGGCGCCCGATACGTGCGCCATGCCGCTGACCATGATGGTGAACAGTTCCGATTCCGTCATGTTTTCGATGAAGGGACGGATGGTAAGCGGCGCTTCCGTCTGCCCCATGAAGATGCTGGCGGCGACATTCAGCGATTCTGCGCCGCTCGCGCCCATCACGCGCTGCATCACCACGGCGAACGCTTTCACAATCACCTGCATGACCCCGAGGTAGTAGAGGATCGAGAAAAACGAGGCGATGAAAATGATGATCGGCAGAACCTGGAAGGCGAAAACCGAACCCAGCGAGCCGCTGGATTTACCGAGTGTGTCGCCGAACACAAACGAGCTGCCAACTTCGGCATAGCCGAGCATCGCAGCCACCGCATCGCTGGCCGCCTTAAATGCCCTGCTCACACCCGTTCGGAGGACGATGAACGCGAAGGTGAACTGGAGGCCGAGACCCCAGAAAATGATGCGCAGTTTGATTTGGCGTTTGTGGCGTGAGAAAAGCCAGGCCACGGCGAGAATTACGGCAATTCCGAGAAGGCCAGTGAAACGGCCCATTGGTCCGTTAACTGACGACCTCGAGTATCAACTCGCGTTCGTCCGGTCGTGTGCCCGAGATGCGGAACGCGTCTTCCACAAGTTCGGCGGCTTCGTCGAGATTCTCTTCGCTGGTGTAATACAGGCGGCATAGCACCGAGCCGGCTTCCACCTTTTCGCCCACTTTCACTTCGAGAATGACGCCAACCGCGGGATCGATCGCGTCTTCCTTGCGCGCGCGGCCGGCGCCGATCATCTGCGACGCCCGTCCTATGTCTTCGGCCTGAATGGCGCTGACGTATCCGGCGCGCGGGGAGAGGATCTCGCGCATGCCGGTAGCATTCGGCAGCAGTTCGAAACGGTCGAGCGCCTGCGGATTGCCGCCCTGCGCCTCGACCACCTGTTTGAATTTGCGATACGCCGAGCCGTCCATGAGTTTGTCTTCGGCGATCTTGCGGGCTTCTTCAAGCGAACCGGCGGCCTTCCCGAGGTGAATCATGCGCGCAGCCAGCTCAAGGCTGAGCCGTGTCAGGTCGGCGGGCCCTGCCTTCTGCAGCGTCTGCGAGACCTCCATCACTTCGAGCGCATTGCCAACCGCAAATCCGAGCGGCTGGTTCATGTCGGTGATGAGCGCCTGAACTTTCTTGTCCAGACGCCGCCCTATACCGACCATCGCCTGGGCGAGGCGGCGCGCCTCGACCTGTTTCTTCATGAAAGCGCCGTTACCGACCTTTACGTCGAGCACGAGCGCATCGAGCCCTTCGGCCATCTTTTTCGACATGATGGAGGAAGCCAGCAGCGAAATGGATTCCACGGTTCCGGTGACATCGCGCAGAGCGTACATGCGCTTGTCCGCGGGTGCGATTTCTTCCGACTGGCCGATGAAGGCGATCCCAATGGCTGACAGCTGCGCCCGGAACTGATCGATGGTGAGCTCGGTGGTGAATCCGGGAATCGACTCCAGCTTGTCCAGCGTTCCGCCCGTATGCCCGAGACCGCGGCCTGAGATCATCGGCACAATCACGCCGGCGGCTGCGGCAATGGGAGCACAGATCAGGCTGGTTTTGTCGCCCACGCCGCCGGTAGAATGCTTGTCGACTTTGACCCCGGGGATGTCGGAGAGGTCAAGCGACGCTCCTGAGCCAATCATGACTTCGGTGAACGAGCTGAGCTCGCGATCCGTCATTCCGGTAAAGTACGTGGCCATCAGGTAAGCAGCCATCTGATAGTCGGGAATCTCGCCGGTGGTGTACCCGTTGATCAGGTACTGGATTTCGTCCACACTAAGCTCTTCACCCCCGCGTTTCCGCAGGATCAGGTCAACGGTGCGCATGTTTAATGGTTCAGCTTATCATGATAACCCGCTGAAACAGAAAGAGAAGCGTTATTCCGGCGGATTCCCTGGCCCGATGACCGGCATGCGGAAGCGATATTGGCCACGGAAGATTTCCGAAAACAGCGCGACCACTTCTTCGTGGATCGATCCGTTGTCGGCAAGGATGTGCGGCGAACGAAGATGGTGTGCGCCGTCTTTCATATCCCTTACAACTCCACCTGCCTCCGCAACCAGAAGTTTTCCGGCGGCCATGTCCCATGGGCTTAGGCCGAACTCCCAGAAGCCATCGAGACGGCCGCAGGCAACGTAGGCGAGGTCGAGTGCCGCCGCGCCGCCGCGCCGCACGCCATGAGTTGCCATCGCGAGCTGATGATAGAAGTGGATGTTGACATCAAGGTGCCTGCGCCGGCTGGGGAAACCGGTGCTGAACAGGCTCTCGTCGAGTTTCGCGGCGCGCGAAACCCGGATGCGTCCGCCATTGAGAAACGCGCCGCCGCCTTTTTCGCAGGTAAACAACTCGTCGCGATTCGGATCGAAGATGACGCCGGCGATCAGTTCCCCGCCCTTCTCGACACCGAGAGTAACGTTATACACGGGGTAACCGTGCGCAAAGTTGGTGGTGCCGTCCAGCGGATCGACGTACCAGCGGTAATCGGAAGCGCTCTCGTGTCCGCTGCCCTCTTCAGCGAGAATTGCATGATCCGGATAGCGGGTGCGGATTTGCTCAACAATCAGTTTTTCCGAGGCGCGATCGGCTTCGGTCACCAGATCGAAAGCGCCTTTTAACTCGAAATGAACACGACGCTCAAAGTAGTGGCGAAGCAGCGATCCGGCATGGTGCGCGATCTCGATGGCGCTTTCCAGAAATTCGGCCATGCCGGCTCAGGCCACCTCATACAGATACTTGATGTCGTGCTTAAAGATGAACAAATTGGGCTCGCCATCGCGGGTAATGCGGATGAAGCGCTGGTCATAGTATTCGATTACGCCGAGCACTTCTTCGTCGTCCGAGAGCTTCACGCAGACCGGCGCCTTCTGCTCGATCAGGTGTTTGAGGTATTTCACCTCTTCAAACGTCTGCTCCGGTGGTCGTGTGGATTTGGCTTTCGAAGCGGCCATAGCTACTCCTTCCGCGCACAACGAACCGTTCGGCTCATGCGCTAGTTTTGTGACGTTCTCTTTTTCGGCTGCGGCGGTCTGGGGGCCCGTACCGAATCGCTGCCAGGCGCGGCAGAATACGGAACCGCGGCCGGCGCGCTCGCCTGGGCTACTCCATAGTAGCCATTACGCGCTTTTACCTGCAATCCGGGGAGCGAAACGGAGACATCAAGAGCATGAAAACGATCCCGCCCCGGCGGGACATCGCGCGGATAAAACGCCAGCAGATATTGCGTGCGCAGGTCGCGCAGAATCTGATCGAAACTCTGATCCAGCGCCGCGCCGAGTGACGCTGCGAATACGCGGCCCCCGGTACGCAGGGCGAAGGTGGTGAGGGCATTTTCGCCGCCGACGTTTCTCCCGGCTTCATTGGCAATGGGGACGACAAGTACCGGATAGATCACGGCATCGGCCAGCTGGGCCGCTTCGACGGCGCGCTGAAAATCGGCGTGGCTGGTGGTGTCGCCGCCATCGGTGACGATCACCAGAATCTTGCGGCCCTTTCGGTCTTCAATATCGCGGGAAGCAAGCAGGATGGCGTCATAGAGTGAAGTCCCGGCCTCGCCACGCAGGGCGCGCAGGGATTTTTCGATGAGCGAAGGGTTACGCCCGAAGCCGTTTTGTTTGACGATCTGCCAATTGAAGCTGTAAAGCGAAACTGCATCCTCCGGATTGCCTTCCTTCAGCAGCGCGCGCACAAAGTGCATAACCGATTCGGTCTCGAATTTCAGATCCTTGGCCGTTGAACCGCTGTTATCGATCAGGACGGCGACCGACAGAGGCTGGTCGGTCTGGCGTTCGAAAACCGCGAGCTGCTGCAATACGCCGTTGTCGCGAACTTCGAAATCAGATTTCCCGAGCGAGCCGACCAGAGCGCCCGAGGCGTCCTTGACGGTGGCGAGGATGCGGACGAGCTGGACATCGGCCTGGAAGACGGCGCCGTCCTGAGCATTGGCCGGAATTACGCAGAACAGCGCGGTACTAAGAAAGAGACACGCGAGGCGCATTCGTATCCCAGTCGCCCTCCACCCAGACTGCGCCGTCCCGAAAAAATTCCTTTTTCCAGACGGGCACGAGTTTCTTGAGGCGGTTGATACCTTCCAGAGCGGCATCGAAGGCAGGCCGGCGATGCGGGGCCGCGACCACCACCGCGACACTGGCCTCGCCGATTTCGAGCATGCCCAGACGATGCACCATGCCGATGCGGCTGATCGCGTAACTGCCGGCGATTTCACGCCCAATCTCCGCCATTTTGCGGATCGCCATTGGTTCGTAACAGTCGTATTCGAGCCGCAGGGTTGGCTTTCCACCACTATTGTTACGAACCACACCCTGGAAGGTTACAATAGCGCCGTCGAAATCGCGGAGCACAAGGTTTTCAAGATTACGTACGTTGATGGGAAGGCGGGTGAGTGCGAAATAATGACCATCAGCATCGCTGATCTGCTCACTGCCGCCGCTCACGGGTGGCAGCAGCGCGACTTCGTCGAAGTCTTTCAGATGCTCGGATGTCGTGGCGAATTCATGGTTCCGCGCCAGCACGATACTCGACGCCATCTCGCGCAGTTTTGGAAATTTTTTCGCGTAGACTTCAAAAACCGTGCCTGTGGTTGCGCCGTCGGGGAGACTGATCCACTCTTCCGGACGCCCACATACGTCCTTCAGGAGACCGAAAAAAAGAACCCGAATCTGCACTACTGCAAGGCTATCAGAGCCATCCTCGCTGTTCGCTCTGTACGCCCGCTACAATCGAAAGTCCGTGGCTGAACACCGCACGACTGTACGCGTACGCTATGCCGAGACCGATCAGATGGGCATCGTCTACTATGCCAATTATCTGGTATGGATGGAGGTGGCGCGGGTGGATTACTGCCGCGCCATCGGGTTTCATTACAAAGAAATGGAGCTGGATGACGGGGTGCTGCTGGCGGTGGCCGAGTCGCACTGCCGCTATGTAAGTCCGGCCCGTTTCGACGAAGAGATTTCGATTGTGACGACGGCGTCTGACGTCACGCGCCGCATGGTGTCATTCGATTACCGGATGAGCTGCGGAACGCGACGCGTGGCCACAGGCCGCACGCGGCATGTGTTTCTGTCGCGCGATCTGCGGCCCGTTCGGCTGCCGGACAAGTACGCTGCAATGTTCGGAATCGGCTCAGTCGGTTGAGATCGCGCCCGGCTAAGCCATTTCCTGAGGCATTTTCTGAATCAGGGCGCGGTATCCGGCCATCGAAATAGCGTGAGGCCGCGGGTGGTCATAGTCGGCGGCGGGTTCGGCGGGCTCTATGCAGCCAGGTCGCTGGGCCGTGCTGGTGTCGATGTCACGCTGATCGACCGGCGGAATTTTCATCTCTTTCAGCCTCTTCTGTATCAGGCCGCAACCGGGGCATTGTCACCCGGAGAGATCGCTTCCCCTCTTCGCTACGTGCTGAACCGGCAGAAGAACGCGCGGGTCCTGCTGGGAGAAGTGATCGACATAGATATAGCCAAACGCGAGTTGATCCTGGGCGATGAATCCCGCGTGGCTTACGACACAGTCATCTTCGCCACCGGATCGACGCACAGCTACTTCGGCCACCCGGAGTGGGAGACGGTCGCGCCCGGCCTGAAGAGCATTGAAGACGCAACTGAAATCCGCACGCGAATACTGCTGGCCTTCGAGCGCGCGGAAAAGAACACCGATCCTGAATCGCGCAGCGCCGATTTGACGTTCGTGATCGTGGGCGCCGGGCCCACTGGGGTGGAACTGGCCGGAGCGATCGCGGAGATTTCGCACGACACCCTGAAGAAGGATTTCCGCAGTATCAATCCCGCGGACGCGAGCATTCATCTGATTGAAGGCGCCGACAGGCTTCTGCCCGCATATCCGCCGAAGCTCAGCGCCGCCGCCGAGCGCGCACTGAACAAACTCGGAGTGGAAACGCGCAAGAACTCTTTCGTCACCGGAGTCAGTGAAAGCGGCGTCACGATCCAGTGCGATGGAGCAACGACGCAAGTCGCGGCACACACTGTACTCTGGGCCGCCGGTGTACAGGCTTCACCGATCGGACAAATGCTGGCCCATTATCTCGGGCTGAAACCCGATCGCGCCGGGCGCGTGCCGGTCGAGCCGGACCTGACGCTTGCCGGGCATCCGGAGATTCTGGTGATCGGCGATCTCGCGGCGTTCCTCCAGAACGGAAAGCAACTGCCCGGCGTTGCGCCCACCGCGATCCAGCAGGGCCATTATGCAGCGAAGCTGATCATCGGACGATTGCTGGGCAAAAAGGTCAAGCCGTTTCACTACTTCGACAAAGGCAGCCTCGCCACCATTGGCCGCAACCAGGCGGTGGCGCAGATCGGTCCCCTGCAGTTCTCAGGAATTCTGGCCTGGCTGGCATGGCTCTTCATCCACCTGCTTTACATTGTGGAATTCGAAAACCGTCTGCTGATCGTGGTGCAGTGGGCTTACGACTACTTCACGTACAATCGCGGTGCGCGCCTCATCACCGGGCAACAGGCAACACAGCCCGATCATTCGCCATCGAGAATGTAAATGCCGCGAAGGTTGCGGTATTTTTCCGCGTAATCGAGACCATAGCCGACCACGAATTCGTCGGGAATCTGAAACCCGACATAGTCGACTCTGACCGCGTTCTGGCGGCGCTGCGGTTTCTCAAGGAGAGTGGTGGTGCGGATCGACTTGGGATTTCGTTGCTGCAGCAGATTGATGAGGTAATGCAGCGTGATGCCGCTGTCGATCAGGTCCTCCACGATCAGCACGTGCGTGTTCTCGAGTGAAATATCGAGGTCCTTGGTGATTTTGACTTCGCCGGAAGTCGTTTTTCCCGAGCCGTAGCTGGAGATGCCCATGAAGTCGATGCGGACGTCGCGCCTGATGGCGCGCGACAGGTCGGCGAGGAAGTAGCATGCGCCTTTCAGGATGCAGATCAGGAAGAGAATACCGTCGGGGTAATCGGCGTCAATCTGTGCCGCCATTTCAAGGATACGTTTCTGAATCTGTTCTTCAGCGAGCAGAGGCCGGAGCGGCATGTATCATTTCCCGCAACCGTGCCGCGCCTGATCGAAGAGATCGAACAAACGCCCCGCATGCGCCCCTGCCAGGGTTTCGAGCCGGTGCGGCTGACCCTTTTCGACGGTGTATTGGGCGGTCATGCCGCGGGCGCGGAAGCCGTCCGCCTGGAGCTTCATCAGATCCTGCCAGCCCATGGGGTCGTTTTCGCCCACGAACATGCTGATGCACATTTTCGAGATCGCCTGAATGTGGGCAGGGGTCGATTCCCAGAGATACCCCGGAAATGCGGTGATGGAGAGAAAGTACTGCGGGTTGAGCGACGCGATGTGAAAGGCCGAGATGCCGCCGTTGGACGGGCCGGCGGCGTGGAATTTGTTGCCTTCGATTTTGTAGTCGGCAAGAATCTGCTTCAGGAATTCCGGGAAGATGCGCTCGCCGCCTTCGAAGAACAATTCGTCATTGGGCGCCGCCGGAACCACGACGATGTAGCCGCGCTTCTCGGCCTCATCGCGAAAATTGCGCGCTATAACGCCGTCGACTACGTTCATCGTCTGCGGTCCGCCGCCGAAACCGAGAACGGCCGGATAGGCTTTGGCGGGGTCGTAATTCTGAGGAAGCACGACTTTGTAATGGACGGCCGTACCGCCGATGTTCTTCGTTTTCGCGACGACCTCTGCGCTCGCCGGAAAGCCGAGAAGAATCGCTAAAGCGGCTGTGACTACGACTCTGGATGTGCGCATCTCAGAGTGCATTCTACCTTTTCGATTACGCCGATGCGGCGAAGCTCATCGTGTCAGCGGCGGGAAAGCTCAGCAGGTATTCGACGCCGCCTCCCGGGATGCTTTCCACGTCGATGAATCCGCCGCTCAGCGCGACGAACTGATACACGAGAGCCAGCGAGAAGCCAGGGTTTTTGCCGCCCGGCCGCGCCTGGTAGTAAGGCTCGAAGACGCGTTCCTGGGCGGTGGCGCGAATTCCTTTCCCGGAATCGCGGATCGACAACTCGACGCCATACCTGCTGCCGGGGGCTTTTATGGACCGGGTGGAAATTTCAACCTCGCCGCCATCCGGCATAGCCTGACGCGCGCTGGCGATCAGGCGAACGACGCTTTCGGCGAGTTCATTGGCATCGACGTGAATGGACGGGATTTCCGGCTGCAGGTACATCGTGATGGCGCGGCGGCTGCCCAGAGTCTTACTTAAACGCGGCTCGAGATCGTTCAGCACCTGATTGAGGTCGAGCAGGGCGGCCTCTTTGACTTCACTGCGGCCCAGCGCGACGAGTTGCCGGATCACAGACTGCTGCTCAGCCGAGCGTTGGTAAAGATCCCCGAGCAGGCGCAGCGAGGGGCCCTTTGAACGTGCGATCAGATGCTGCAGGGAGCGATCGATCACGGCCTGCGATTCGGCGAGCTCGCGTCCGAGGCCGATTGCCATCAGCGCCAGCGAGTTCATTTTCTGAAGCCGCAGGTTCTGCTTCTCGGCGCGACGGCGCTCGGAGATGCTGCGAAACACCACAATGACGCCGAGGAACGATTGGTCGTCGCGGTTCGCCGACAGTTCAGCTTCGATCAGCACAGGCTCGCCGCCATCTACCGGCCTTAGCTGAAAGATACGCGGCCGGGTCGACAGTTCGCGGCCGTCATAAAGAGTCTCCAGCGGATTCACGGCCGGAAGGTCTGTAGTCTCCTCAAATATCCGGAAGACATCGAGGAGCGGCTTGCCTTTGGCATCACGCCAGTCCCATCCGGTGAAGCCGGCGGCCTGCGTGTTCATGAACGCGATGTTGCCCTGAGCGTCGGTGGCGATCAGGGCATCGGCGACGTTGCGGAAGATCGCCGAAAGCCACGATTCGCTGATGCGCAGCTTCTGCTCCATCTGATGCTTCCACAGCGCCATCTCAATCTGGGCGCGGAAATTCACATTGTGGAACGGCTTAACAATGTAGCCAAAGGGTTCCGTAATGCGGGCGCGTTCGAGTGTTTCTTTGTCCGCGTGAGCCGTGACATACATCACGGGCACGCGGAAGCGACGGCGAATTTCTTCAGCCGTCGCGATGCCATCCTGCGGGCCGCGGATCCGGATATCCATCAGGACAAGATCCGGCCGCAGGTGTTCAACGCCGAGAAGCGCGCCGACGGCTGTATCGGCAATTAAAGGGACGGTGTAGCCCACCTGTTCCAGCTTCCGCTTCAGATCCTGAGCGATCAGGCCCTCGTCTTCCACGATCACGATGTTCGTCATGGCGCGCTCCAATTGGTGGAGTGCGGCGGGGCGAAAAAGTTCTCAGAAAAAAACGCTGCGGGTGCGTTTTGAACACGGGCTCAGAACGGCGGGACTTCCTCCGATGGACGCGCTCGAAAGCGGGTACGCACCCGGCAGAGGCTGCCCCACAACATCGGACCAACGACCAACTTCGGAACATCGGCCCCGGTGAGGCCGGCAGAAGCGGCGTCCTGATAGCGCGAGTTGGTGAGGCTGGGGCTCCAGCCGTTCCATTGCGGGGCATCGGAGGCGACGCGGACCGTCGCGCCGCCCTGCCGATCGCCGGGTTCCTTTCGCGAAAAATGTTTCTCGCAGCGGGCGATGGGCGGCTTGCGGTGCGCGGGCTCGGCGGGGGCGTACGAATTGGGGCCGAGGTGGAGGCGGCTGTCAGGTTCATTTCGCGAAATTCATTTTCAGATGCGAGGCGCAGGATGGCCGATTTCATTTGGCGGGAGGCGGCGGCGTGGAGGCGATCGAGGGCCTGGATGACGCCGGTTCCGTCGCAGAGATGCTGCCAGGCGCAAGCGAGGAGGTCGATAGCGGCGTCGCCGGGATGGAGGGCGCGCTGGCGTTCGATTTCGTCGCTGAGGATGCGGGTTTCGAGCGCGGCGACGCGCATGTATTCGAGATAAGCGAGGTGGTAAGCGGCTTCGGCGGGAGTGGGAGATGGCGGAGGCGGCGGGGACGGCGCGAGGCGGGTTTGTTCGCTGAAAATGTGGCGCGAGTAGAGGCCGTGGCGGCAGGCGTTCTGAGAAGAGCGGCGTTTGCCGGCGGCGGTGCGGGGGCCGCGGGATTTGGCGCCGTTGAGGCGGGAAGCCTGGCGTTGCAGTTCGGATCGCATAAGTTTGAGTCCTCCGGTGGCCGGACGCTGAGCGCCTGGCGACTAGAGTATGGACCCCGAAGCAAGGGCTGCAGGGGCGGTGAGGGAGGATGTGGCGTGTTTTCAGTGAAATAAAAATTTGCAAGGGTTGTCACTGAAAAAAGGTCTCATCGGCCGGGGGCAGAAAACGGCGGTCGGAGCGGGAGCAAGGGCGAGACCGCCCGGTGATGAGAACGCCGTGAACCAAACCGCAAAATGCGCTGCGGCGGCGCATCGTGCTCGGCATTTTGATTTCAAACAACGATGATCATTTGCGTAACCACGGTTTCCTGTGGACGTTGCCGGCAACCGCTTCACGAGCGGCACCGTTGCGGAGCTCGCGGTCAGTTACCTGCTGATTGCGCGTTTGAGCCTCGGGTTCCCCGCATTCTCCTGCAGCAACCCCCCACTCAATCGTGCGCCGCGTTCCGTTCTTTCTCCGCTTTTGTGAGCGTGAAGAACTCGCCTCGTCCGATCAGATAGCTGTTAACGGCTATCTGACAGTACATGGTATAAAGCCCCTTTGCAGCCGCAGCGCATCGAACATCAAATCGAACGGATCAAACGGGAGCTGACGAACCTGGGGCCGATGCGCCCCGGGGCGCTCTCGAAGCAGTACGCCGACTGCCAGAAGCGGGGCTGCGCCAGTGTGGACCCGATCAACCCGAAGAAGCACTGGCCGTTCTTTCAGCTCAGCTACACCCGCGCGGGCAAGAGCACCGCCCGCGTCGTGCGCCCGGGCCATGTCGCTCAGATCAAGAAGAAACAGGCCGCGTACAAGCGCTTCCGCGACCTCACCCAGAAATGGGTCACACTGGAGCTGACACTCTCCCAGCTTCGCCTCGAGGAGGCTCGCCGGGCAGAGGACGAAAAGTAACCGAGAACTCAACGGGATTACATGGCGGAAACAGTCTATTGCGGGGGCGTGATTGGCTTTCTGGTCGTCTCCGGCCTGGCGCACATCTTCGCACCTGGGCAAACGGAACGGTGGATGGGACGATCGCCAGTGGTCCGGGCAGTAGGAGTCCTACTGTTGATTTTGGCAATTCCCTGCCTCGTGTGGCGCGGGTGGTACTTTTGGGCGCTTTTTGCAGGCCTGTCCCTATCCGGAATTTGGAGACTCTGCTTCCCACAGAACTCGATTCGAGTGCAACGGCTGACCTATCCGCGTTGGGTACATGGATGTCTGCTGGTCGGAGGGGGCATCCTGGTGTGGGCACTACGGCCATAGGCAGGCAGTTTATTTCCCTCAGTCGGCTTCCCAACTCGGGGCAAAGGATGCGCTCGGGGTCGCGGGTGAAGCCGGCGACGCCGTCTCCGGGCGGCGGCAAACGGGGGTTGAGCAAGGCTGAGATCGACCGCATGGCTTCAGCCTTCGAGGACGAAGACCTGACGGCGGCTGTCAGCGGCAAATAGCGCCTCTTGCTGCTCGTCCTCCTCCATGACCACCGCCGCCTTCACCGCTACGCTGAGCTTTGTACGTGTGGCGCGTGATCCGGCCGGAACGGGCCGGGGAATCCGATAGATGGCGAGCCCCCCGTCGTCTTTCTTGGGCGGGCCGCCCATAAAATAAATTGATGGAATCTCGCACCCATTCGTTACCGCCGATCCTGCTAAAGCAACTCCAAGAATCGCGGGTGATTCCGTTCGTCGGGGCGGGTCTGTCCGTTAGCGCTGGCTTGCCCTCATGGGAACAGTTGCTTAGAGACCTGCTTCAATCGGATGATTGCCGATGTCTCCCATCCGTAAGGCTCCAAATCGAACAAGCGATTGCCTCTAGAGAGTTCGAACTCGCTGCAGAGGCCATCGCTCAAGCCTTGGGTGACCGGTTTGCCGGGGCACTCCGCGCCCTCTTAAGACGACCCGGCGTGGCGCCAACGGTTATGCACCGCTTGATTGCTTCCGTCGCTTGGCCAGCCATAATCACCAGCAATTATGACGACTTGCTATCCGAATCGATCACGACAGACCTGAAGAAGTTGAC
>Ga0335085_10005926_pt1 | contig 19470 bp, 23 predicted proteins | sample Lox_Sample_45_FD_206712 | JGI IMG/M metagenome (GOLD analysis project Ga0335085, IMG submission 206712) | Soil microbial communities from Loxahatchee National Wildlife Refuge, Florida, United States - Lox_Sample_4.5 | ecosystem: Environmental > Terrestrial > Soil > Wetlands | place: USA...
GTTCACTGGCGCGGCCGGGATCGAGCGGCTGTGGGAGGTGTCCGCGCCGCTGCAGGCGGACCCGCCCGCCGTGGTGCCGTACCCGCCCGGGTCCTGGGGCCCGGAAGCCGCACTGCACCGGCTGGCGGCGCCCTACCGGTGGCACCTGACGGGCTGATGCTCAGCGCGGCCGGTGCAGCCGGAACCGGAGTTCCTCATCCGTTTCCACGAGCTGGAACCCGGCCTTCTCCAGCACCCGCCGGGAGGCCTCGTTGCCGGTGGCGGTGGTGGCCACGACCGCTTCCACCTCCGGGTCGGCCCAGGCCACCGCGACCATGGCGGCCACCGCCTCGGTGGCATATCCGCGGCCCTGCCGGGATGGCACGATCCCGTAGCCAAGCTCCACTTCGCCTGCCGCGCCAGGTGGGCCCGCGAACCCGATCCCGCCCACGACCAGGCCGGTGGCCCGCTCCACGACTTGCCGGTGCCCCCAGGCCTGATTAGCCCCGGGCCAGGCCGCCGGGCCCGCCCGGAACAGCAGGCCCGCGATCATCGCGTCGCCCTCGGCCGGGTAGTCGTCGGCCCAGCCGGGCAGCCGCCGGCCCGCGGTGATCGCTTGCACCGCGTCCCAGGGCACCGGGCGCAGCACGAGCCGCCGCGACACGGTCCATGAGCCGGTCGCTGCGGGCGGCGGCCGGGCAGCATCCATCGACCGCCATTGTGGCTGAGCCGCCCGTCACTGTGGCGCCCCGGGGCATGCGCTGAGCCAGCCGGGCGGTGCTGCGGTCAAAGATGACAATGGCACTTGGTGATACGCGTGGTTCATGCCTATTCATGCCTCCGGCCACCCCGGTGCGCTCAGTGTGCGGTTTCACTGCGGGCGGGCCCTGGCGGCTGGCATTCTGCCGGAGGAATGGAGGACCGTCCGGCCCGGCGAACGGTACGCGAATGCCCAGTACCCGGGCGAACCGCGGCGTGAGGAGCCTTGTGAGTTCAGTACCCAGGCATCGCAGGAAACGCAAGATCAGGCGGACCGGGCAGCACACCGCGCCCTCGCAGGTCGAAAAGGTCGCCCAGACGGCGGGGAAAGCGGCGCCAGCCGTTGTCGTCGTGGGCACCATCGCCACCGCGGCCCCGCAGATCCACGGTTCCACCACGGCGAAGCCAGTGGTCACCGCCCAGCACACCGCGCTGGCCCGGCTGGACGCGGCCGTCCTCCCGGCCCACGCAGCAGCCCGCGGCGAAGCCGCGCACCGCACCACGGGCCGCAGCTACACCGTACGGGCCGGGGACACCCTGTCCGGGATCGCGCAGCGCTTCTACGGCAGCGCCGACGACTGGCACGGACTGTTCGCGGCCAACCAGTCGAAGATCAGCGATCCCAGCCTGATCTACGTCGGCCAGGACCTCCGGCTGCCGCGGCACCTGCCCGCCGGGATCAGCACCACCGCCTACACCCCGCGGCATGCCAGTTCCGCCGCGGCCGGCAGCAGCGGATCGGCGGCGGGCGACACCAGCCATGCCGACACGACCACCAGCCTGTCCGGCACGCTGAGCTGCACCGGCCTGGAGCAGCTCTGGCTGGACGCCGGTGGGTCACCGGCCGCCGAGGTCACCGCGGCGTCCATCGCGATGGCCGAGTCCGGCGGGAACCAGTTCGCCACCGGAACCGTCGGTGAGCGTGGATACTGGCAGATCAATCCGGTCAACGGCGCACTGTCCACCTACGACCCGTACGGCAACGCGCGGGCCGCGGTCATCATGTCCGCGGACGGCACCAACTGGTCGCCGTGGACCACGTTCACCAGCGGTGCGTACGCGGGGCGCTGCTGACCGGCAGTTCCAGGAGGGGAGCAGGGCGGGCGGCCAGGGTGGCCGCGGCCAGAGGTGAGGGCCGCGGCCAGCCCCCCTGTAGCCATCAATAGCGGCGTCTTACTGAACCACCGGGCCGGGCTCAGCCGCTCCGGGCGCCACCGCGGCCGCCGGGGCCTGGGCCACTTGCTTGGCCAGCGGGCCGCGGCGGAACAGCAGGCCGACCAGCACGGCGCCGCCCACGAAGATCGCCGCCGCCCACCAGAACGCCCGCACGTACCCGTGGACCAGCGCCTGCTCGGTCAGCGCGTGGCTGGGCCGGCTGCTGTGGGCCAGGGCCAGCTGGGCGGTGAGGTAGGCCGTGGTTGTGCTGGTCGCGATGGTGTTGAACAGCGAGGTGCCGATCGAGCCGCCGAGTTGCTGCCCGGTGTTCACGCTGGCCGACGCGACCCCGGCGTCGGCCACCGGGACGCCGAACGTTCCGGTGTTGATCGACGGCGCGATGATCATGCCCAGGGAGAACCCGACCACCAGCAGCGGCGGCAGCAGGTTGGCCGCATAGCTGGACTGCGGGGTGATCCTGGTCAGCCAGACCATGCCCCCGCAGGCCAGCAGCATGCCCAGGGTGACGATCGGCTTCGGCCCGAGCCGTGGCATCAGCACGATGTTGGACAGGTTCGACGCGGTCATGATCATCACGACCATGGGCAGGAAAGCCAGCCCGGTGACCACCGGGGAGAAGTCCAGCGTCGTCTGCATGAAGTACGTGACGAACAGGAAGATGCCAAAGATCCCGCAGCCCGCGATCAGGATGGCCAGGTAGGCGGCGCCCCGGTTCCGGTCCAGCACGATGCGCAGCGGCAGCAGCGGCGCCGGGTCGCGCGACTCCCACCAGCCGAAGATGAGCAGCAGCACCGGCCCGGCGATCAGGAAGCCCCAGGTAGACGGCTTGCCCCAGCCGTGGAGGGCGGCGTTCGAGAAACCGTAGACGATGCAGAACATGCCGGCCGAGACGAACACCGCACCCAGGATGTCCAGCTTGGGCCGCTCGCCGCCGTGCGGGTGACGGCGGAGCAGGACGGCGCCACCGATGGCGGCCGCGGCGGCGAAGAACAGATTCACGTACAGGCACCAGCGCCAGGACAGGTACTCAGTCAGTATTCCGCCGAGCAGCAGCCCAATGGCACCGCCCGCGCCGGCGATGGCGCCGAAGACGCCGAACGCCCGGCCCCGGTCCTTGGTCGCGCCAAACGTCGTGGTCAGCAAGGACAGCGCCGAGGGTGCCATGAACGCGCCGAACGCGCCCTGGCAGGCGCGGGCGACCACCAGCATGGTGAAGCTGGTCGCCGCGCCGCCCACCGCGGACGCCGCGGCGAACCCGATCAGCCCGCCCAGGAACGTGACCTTACGCCCCACCAGCGCGGACACCCGCCCGCCGAGCAATAGCAAGCTGCCGAACGCCAGCGCGTAGGCGGTGACGATCCATTGCCGGTCAACCGTGCTGAAGTGCAGGTCGCGCTGGGCGGTGGGCAGGGCGATGTTCACGATCGTGGCGTCCAGCACCACCATCAGCTGGGCCAGGCCGAGGACGGCCAGGATCCGCCACCGCCGCGGGTCCGGGGCCTCGCCGGCGGGAGGGGCGGGCGGGTTCGCTGCTGTCATGGCATCGGGCCAATCTGGTGGAGGCGCTCGAGTCCAAGTCAATCAATGTGGGTAACCCGCGGGTGAGCCGGGGCCTTCCCGTGAACCAGATGCCCGCCGGGTCCGTGCAATTCCCGGGAGGGCCAGAGCGTGGCCACGGTGCCGACGTCGGCGGGGAGCCGGCAGCGCGGCCACGCCGGCCGGTCGTCGAGACGCAGATGCTGCCGCCAGATGCGGGCTGGCGGCAGCATCTGCCCCTTTCTGGCCACGCTCAACTACACTCAACCCGTGATCTTCAAGCAGGTCGGGGAGGGGCGGCCCTATCCCGATCATGCCCGGAGCACGCGGGAATGGGCCGAGGTGCCGCCGCGGCCGGTCCGGCTCGATCAGCTGATCACCACGAAGGCCGTGCTGGACCTGCGGCTGCTGCTGGACAAGGACTCCACCTTTTACGGCGACCTGTTCCCGCACGTCATCCAGTGGCGGGGCGAGCTGTACCTGGAAGATGGCCTGCACCGGGCGCTCGGCGCGGCCCTGCATCAGCGCACCGTGCTGCACGCCCGGGTCCTTGACCTGGACGCCGGGGACCAGGCGCCGTCACGCCGGCGGAGTGGCCTTACTGCGGACTGAGCGGCGCGCGGCCGCCTTGACCGAGGCCTTGTGGTTCCCCCGGGTGTGCGCCACCCGCGTCTTGCCGAGCTGGTGGAACTGTGACGGGTGCTCGGCCGCCTCGGTGAGCAGCGGGGTCATCCACTGGAGCATGGCCGGCGTCAGGGCCCGCCAGGTGGCCATGGTGTGCCCGCCGCCGGGCACGATGTCCAGCCGGGCGGCCGGCTGGCGGGCGACCAGCAACCGCTGGAAGTTGTGCGCGTCACGGAGGCCGAGCACATCCCGGCTGCCCACGCCCAGCCAGAACTGCGGGATCGAGTCGCTGACCGGGAGCGCGGCGATGCGCAGCCGCGGTGTGTTCTCGTGCAGCGCGCGCTTGTCGTGGCCGAACGGGTTGACCAGGCGGGGCGGGTTGCCGAGCTGATCCTTGCCGGGGGTGAAGTAGCCGCTGAGGATGCCGGCCGCGCCCCAGTGGAGCCGGTACACCAGGGCCAGGTTGGCGGCGCAGTACCCGCCTTCCGAGTAGCCCGCCACTCCCCAGGCCGGCCCGGCCGGCTGGACTCGCAGCACGGTCGGCAGGTAATTGGGCAGGTCGACGGCCAGGTAGGTGGCATCTTGCGGGCCGTGCCGCACGTTCAGGCACTGCAGTGAAATCCGGTTCCCGCCGTTGGTGTCGGGCATGACCAGCACCGCGGGCTTGACCACCCCGTCGGCCAGCAGCGAGGCGTAGGCCGAGGTGAAGCCCATCACGTCGATCCAGTCCAGTGGGGTGCCCGGGAACCCGGGCAGCAGCTCGATGACCGGGAAGCGGAACCGGCTGTAGCCAGCCCGGAAGTACTGCGGCGGCAGGTAGACGTACGCGGTCCGGCTCAGGTGGCTGAGCCTGCCCGGCACGGTCATCCGGATGGTCTGCCCGTGGTCGGCGGCCGCTTTCAGGTTCAGCTTGCGGCCCAGGATGGCGCTGATCTGCCGGGCCGACGCGCTGTCCACGGTGGGCGCCATCGTCATCTGGTTGGTGCCCTGGCCGCCGAGGTCGGCGGCCAGCGCGCCCCAGGTCTGGTAGTAGTCGTAGTACTTGTTGACCGCGGCCACCCCGAACAGCATGGCCGGGATGAAGGCCAGGCAGGCCGCGAACACCCGGAAAGCCGGCTGCCGGGCCAGCGCCATCCAGGCCACCAGGCCGACGAAAACCACGAGGAGCAGAAGGAACAGCGCAGTGCTCTGCGGCTCTAGCACGAGTCATCCACCACCGGCCGCGAGCATACCCAACCACGGCCGCGAGGCACTTGGCGTTCGAAGGGAACGGCTCTATTCTCGCCAGCCTGGACCAGAGGGTCCGATAATCGGGGGATGGGGGGGCCTCCGGCCTGGACGATCACGATGTTGTTCAGCGACATCGAGGGATCGACGGCCCTGCTCCGCAGGCTGGGCAACCGCTACGCCGACGCGCTGTCGGCTCAGCGCGCGCTGCTTCGGGCCGTTTTCGCCGACAATGGCGGCCGGGAGATGGGCACAGAAGGAGACAGCTTTTTCGTCGTGTTCGGCTCGGCCGCCGACGCGGTCCGCTGCTGCGTTGCGGCACAGCGTGCCCTGTCCAGCCATGACTGGCCGGGCGGGATTCCGGTGCGGGTGCGAATGGGGCTCCACTCCGGCGAGCCGGTACGGCACGAGGACGGGTACGTGGGCCTGGATGTGCACCGGGCGGCCCGGATCGCGGCCGTCGCGCGGAATCCACGACACGCTGGTAAGCGAAGATTCAGCACGCATGTCCCCTCCCCGGCCGGGGCCCTAGCCTGAGTCCCGGCCGGTACAGAAGGAGCGGCAGCTTCGTGCCTGGTCATGGGCGGTGGAGGTGGGATTTGAACCCACGGAGGGGTTGCCCCCTCACACGCTTTCGAGGCGTGCGCCCTCGGCCACTAGGCGACTCCACCCGGGCTGAGCCTACCAGTCGGCGCCCCCGCGCCGTCCGGCGAAGAACTCCTGCAGCGGGCGGGCGCACTCGCCCGCCAGCACCCCGCCGATGACCTCGGTCCGCTGGCTGAGCCTGCGGTCACGCAGCACGTCCCATACTGAGCCGGCCGCTCCGGCGCGCAGATCCGCGGCGCCGTACACCAGCCGGTCCACCCGGGCAGCCAGCACCGCGCCGGCGCACATCGTGCACGGCTCCAGGGTGACGACCAGCGTGCCGCCGCTCAGCCGCCAGCCGCCGGCCGCCCGCCCCGCCGCGCGCAGCGCGACGATCTCGGCATGCGCGGTGGGATCGGCGTCCGCCTCGCAGCGGTTGCTGCCCCGGCCGATGATCTCGCCCGCGGCGTCCAGCAGCACCGCGCCCACCGGCACGTCCGGAGGCTGCCGCGCCGCCGCCCCGGCCGCCTCGGCGAGCGCGGCGCGCATCGCGGGCTCGAAGCTGGCCAGGTACCCGGTGGCCATGGCCGCTCAGGGCCCCAGCGCGGCATCCAGGGCGCGGTCCAGCGCCGGGCCGAAGCCGAGCCTGCGGGCGATGCTGGCCAGCGCCTCGTCGGGGAACAGGTCCAGGTCGCCGGACAGCGCACCGAGATCCATCTCATCCACACCAAGGTCAGCGAATATAGACATTTCCCCGGCGGGCAGCACCTGGTCCAGGTCGTCCTCGCCGGGGATCGGGATATCCAGGTACTCCAGCACCTGGCGGGCCAGCGGCCAGTCCACCGCCGCGGTCAGGTCGGACAGGAACACCGACATCTGCCCGCCCAGCAGCCGGAGCGCGACGAAGAAGTCGTCACCCACCGCCACCAGCCCGATCGTGCCGCCTATGCTCGGCTGCTGGCGCAGTGCGTGGATCAGGCCGGCCAGATCCTCGGTGAGCGCGACCGGCAGGACCTCGGTATCCCACGTATCGTCCTCACGGTAGACGATCACGGCGACGTTGCCGCCATTCACATCCGTCATCGCCCACCTCATCAGCGCTGCCTGCCCAAGGAATGGTGTCAGATCGGCAGCATGTCCGTGTGCGAATCCGCCTCGTCAGCGGGCCCACGGAACCGCAGGTATTGACCCACTACCCCAGGCAGGCAGATGTGCACCTATAGTGAGCAAAACCGCGAACTCACCCCAGGCGCACCACAAGTCTTCAATTTTCCTCCCCGTGAGGCGAGTGACCTCAGCAGCGAGCGGGGATCAAGGTACGGTGGCTGCCTGCCGAACCTGAAGCATTGGTATAGAAATTACGCTGGGCTAAACTGGGTTAACAGTCTGCGGCCCGCGCGACCCGGGAGTTGACCATGAAGCTCAAGCAGATCCTCAGCTGGGCGGCCATCGCCTTCGTGGCGTTTTACCTGGTGACACAGCCGGCAGCGGCTGGACACTTCGTGCACAGCATCCTCGACGGCCTCAAGTCGGCGGGCAACTCGCTGGCTACCTTCTTCAACTCGATCTGAGCGCGCCATGAGGCTGATCACGCCGCGCAACGCGGGGCCTGCCTCGGTGAACAAGTACCTGCTGCCGCATGAGCACCAGGTGATCACAGTCCGCAAGCACCCGGCCGTGCTGATCGGCCCGATCGCGCTCGCCCTCGGCGCCATCCTGATCTCGATCGTGCTCGGCAGCACCGTCTTGCTGCACGTGGACAACGCCGCCATCGTGCTGCTCGTCATCTGCCTGCTGTTCCTGGGCTACCTGGGCTTCAAGGCCTGGGAGTGGTCTGAGGACTATTTCGTGGTCACCTCGGACCGGATGCTCGAGGCCAGCGGCGTGTTCACCCGCAAGATCGCGATGATGCCGCTGGTCAAGGTGACCGACATGAGCTTCCAGCGCAGCACGACCGGACGGCTGCTGGGCTTTGGCTCATTCATCCTGGAGTCGGCCGGCCAGGACCAGGCGCTGCGCACCATCGACCATGTGCCCTACCCGGAGCAGCTTTACCTGGAAATCTGTGCCCTGATCTTCCCCGCGGAGAAGATTCCCTGCCCGCAGTGCGACGGCCAGGGCGTGCTCGTGCAGCGGAATGAGGACGGCGAGGAGAGCACCTACCTCTGCCCGCTGTGCAAGGGCCGGAAGACGGTGTCAGGCGACACCCTCATCGCCGAGAATAGAGACGTTGGCGACGACTGACTGTGCCAGCCTTGTGAGTTAGGCCCCCTTCCCCGGGGTTCGTGCTGCCGGACGATCGGCGATCGTCCGGCAGCACGAGTCCGGATCAGCCTGGTCACATGCTGACCACCGCGATGCCGGCGATGGCCAGCAGCAGGCCGGCCAGTTGCAGCGGGCGGATCCGCTCGCCCAGCACCAGCCGGGCCAGCAACACCGTGACCCCCGGGTACAGCGAGGTCAGCACCACCGCGATGCCGAACAGGCCGGCCCGGGTGGCCAGGACGTAGCAGACGTTGGCGATCGCGTCGAGCAGCCCGGACCCGATCACCGCGGCCAGCACCCGCGGGCTGGCGCCACGCCAGGCCGGCGGCGCACCGGCCCAGACGGCCACGCCGAGCACGACCGCCGCACCGGTAGCACGGGACAGCGCGCTCGGCCACAGCACGCCGGACATCGCGGCCTCGCGGAGGAACAGGAAGAACAAGCCGAACATGATGCCGGCGACCGCGCCGTAGGCCAGGCCGCGGGCCACCGGGGGGTGATCCGGCCGCGGCGGCTGGCCGCCGCTCGGCGCGGAGCGGCGATCGGGGGGTCCGGGGGGTCGTCCCCCCGGGTCAGCACGGCCTTCCATGCTCACCAGCACGGTGGCCAGCACGCAGATGAGGCCGCCCGCGTAGACGGCCGGCCCGGGCCGCTCTCCGGCAGCGATCACGACCCCCACCGGAAGGACCGTGGACACCAGGGCAGACACCGGGGCGACCACGCGCATCGGCCCCGCCGCCAGGCCCGCGTAGAACACGATCAGCCCGACCCCGCCGCAGGCGCCCGCCGCGACCGCCCACGGTAGGCCGGCCACCGCGAGCGAGCCGCCGGTCAGCAGCGCGGCGATCACCAGGACGGCCGCACCGACCGGGCCGGACACCGTCAGCACGGAGGAGGCCCGCAGCCGCCGTGAGGCCGCACCGCCCAGGAAGTCGGCGCTGCCATACAGCACGGCGGCGGCCAGAGCGAAGACAATGATCACGGGACCTCCCTCGGATGGAAAGTGTCGGTCAGTACGATGAACTATGTAGTTCACTCTACCGACCGGCGGCGGCTTTGTGAAACGGATAAACGATGCCTGCACATGACATAACCGTCGCGCTGGCCGGCACGCTGCAGCTCCTGCGGGCCGAACGGGGCTGGTCACTGGACCAGCTGGTGGCCCGGTCGGGGGTGAGCAAGGGCGTGCTGGTCGCCCTGGAGCAGGGCCGGTCCAACCCCAACCTGGTCACGCTGGCCCGGCTCAGCGACGCGTTCGGCGTGCCGGTGACCCGCCTGCTCGAGGTGGCCGACCAGCCCGGCGTGCAGATCAGCGGGCCGGAGTCCAGCCGGGTGCTGTGGCGCGGCCCGGCGGGCGGGACCGGGACCATCATCGGGGCCACCGACGCCCCCTGGGCGGCCGAACTGTGGCACTGGACGGTGCAGCCCGGCGAGGGCTGGGGCGGCGACGCGCACATGCCCGCCACCCGCGAACTGGCCTGGGTGGAGAGCGGGACCCTGACGCTGACCGTGGCCACGGCGGTGTACCAGGTCACCGCGGGCCAGTGCGCCCGGTTTTCCGGCGGTCTGCCGCACTCCTACCGCAACGACGGCGAAGAGCCAGCCGTCTTCACCATGATCGTCGTTGTCCCGCCCGCGCCAGCTGACCCCAGGGCGTAAAGTACGTACACCGAAGTACCTACACTGTTCTTTACTGGGGCGGATATGCGGGCTGGACTTCCTCGTGGAGAAGTATGCGAATCGTGGTGACAGGCGGCGCCGGTTTCCTCGGTTCACACCTATGTGACGCCATAATTGCCCGGGGCGACGCCGCGGTTTGCGTCGACAACTTCGCCACTGGCCGGCCCGATAACGTCGCACACCTTATTGGCCTGCCTGAATTCTCCCTGCTGGAATCCGACGTCAGCAGCGCACTGGACGTGCCGGGCCAGGTGGACGCCGTCGCCCACCTGGCCAGCCCCGCTTCGCCCCCGGACTACCACCGGCTGCCGCTGGAGACGCTCGCGGTCGGCAGCCGGGGCACCGAGAATGCGCTCCGGCTGGCCGAGCGCAACGAGGCACGTTTCGTACTCGCCTCGACCAGTGAGGTATACGGCGACCCGGCCGTTCACCCGCAGCCCGAAGAGTATTGGGGCAATGTCAACCCGGTGGGCCCGCGTAGTGTTTACGATGAGGCCAAGAGATTTGCCGAGGCGCTGACCCGCGCCTACGGGGAATCGCGCGGGGTCAGCGTGGGGATCGTCAGGATCTTCAACACGTTCGGGCCACGGATGAGCGCCCAGGACGGGCGCATTGTGACGAATTTCATCACCCAGGCGCTCAATGGCGACCCGCTGACCATTTACGGGGACGGCAGCCAGACGCGCAGTTTCTGCTACGTCGATGACCTTATCCGGGGCATCATGAGCATGATCGACTGCGCCGAACGCGGGCCCGTGAATCTTGGCAACCCGGAGGAATTCACGGTCGCCGAATTTGCCCAGCTCGTGCTGCGGATAACCGGGTCTGCCTCGACCATCGAATATGTGCCGCTCCCGCTGGACGACCCGACCCGGCGCTGCCCGGTCATCACCAGGGCCGGCGACGTGCTCGGCTGGCGGCCGGAGATCCGGGCCGAGGAGGGGATCCGCCGCACCGTGGCCTGGTTCCGCTCTCGTTCTGACGAAGTCCGGCTGGCTTCCGCGACGAACCGCCTGACCTGGGCTGACCTGGGCTGACCTGAGCAGGTCCACGCTGGCCTGGGTCAGGCCCGCCGGGCCGCGCCCAGGGTACGCGCGGTCCAGCCGGCCGCGCGCCACAGGCCGAGCGGCAGCACGTTACGGCCATCGAGCAGCCGCGGCGCCCGGACCACCGACTTGAGCTGGACCGGGTCGATGTCGCGGTACTCGCGCCATTCGGTCAGGTGCAGTACCACATCGGCCGCCTCGCAGGCCTTGACCGCCTCCGCGGCATAGTCCAGGGCCGGGCACACCTGGCGCGCGTTGTAGCTGGCCCGGGGGTCGTGCACGCGCACCACCGCACCCTCGGCCTGGATCGCCGCGGCCACGCTCAGCGCGGGCGAGTCCCGCACGTCGTCGGTGTCCGGCTTGAAGGCCGCGCCGAGCACGGCCACGTTCCGCCCGGCGAACGAGCCGCCGGCCAGGTCCCGTGCCGCGTCGACGGCCAGCCCGCGCTGGGCCACGTTGATCTGGTCTACCTCGCGGAGGAACTGCAGCGAGCCACCCACGCCCAGCTCGCCGGCCCGGGCCAGGAACGCCCGCAGGTCCTTGGACAGGCAGCCGCCGCCGAAGCCGATTCCCGGGGTGAGGAAGCGCCGCCCGATCCGGGTGTCGTAGCCGAGCGCGTCGGCCAGCGTCAGCACGTCCGCCCCGGCCGCGTCACACACGTTGGCGACCGCGTTGATGAACGAGATCTTGGTGGCCAGGAACGCGTTCGCCGCCACCTTCACCAGCTCCGCGGTGGCCAGATCGGTGGCCAGGTAGGGCACGCCGGCGTCCAGGACCGGCGCGTAGACCGCGCGCAGCGTGGCGTCGGCCGTTTCGGATGTCGCCCCCACCACGATCCGGTCCGGCCGCAGCGTGTCCTGGACGGCGTGACCCTCGCGGAGGAACTCGGGGTTCCAGGCCAGCCGCACCCGCCGTCCAGCAGGGGCCAGTTCGGCGACCCGGGCCGCCAGCCGCGCGGCGGTGCCGACCGGCACCGTGGACTTGCCCGCCACCAGGCAGCCCCGGGTCAGATGCGGGGCCAGGCCGTCGATGACCGACTCGATGTGGCTCAGGTCGGCCCCGGAGGCGGCCGGCAGCTGCGGGGTGCCGACACAGATGAAGTGCACGTCGCCGAACTGGCCCGCCTCGGCCAGCGAGGTGCCGAACCGCAGCTTCCCAGAACTGACCGCACGGAGCAGAATGTCCTCAAGTTCGGGCTCGAAGAACGGTGCCCGCCCGTCGCGGAGTGCGGTGACCTTGGCCACGTCGCGATCGACGCCGAGGACGTCGTGCCCGATCTCGGCCATGCACGCGGCGTGCACCGCCCCGAGGTACCCGGTGCCGATTACCGTGATGCGCATGCCGCCCCTTCCGGGAATCGGGACCGCCCGGGTATGCAGCCTAGACGCCGGAAACGGATATATGTTTTTGACGGCCGGACATTAACTGAGGTTTACCTACTTGTACTAATTCAGTTCAGCCAGCGGTCAGGAAGGCGAGAAATTGCGGTTTGTGTTCAACCCTCCGACGGAGGACGCGGCCGGCCTGCTCACGCTGCCGTGGACCCGGCCACTCGAAGAGTGGCAGGATCCCAGGCTGGTGGAGATCCGGCAGCGGGGCATCTCCCGGCACGTCGTCCGGTTCGTCGCCGACAACGGGGAGCTCTACGCGCTCAAGGCCATCAACGAGAACCTGGCCCGGCGCGAGTACCGGCTGCTGCGCAAGCTGGCTGAGCTGGGCGTGCCCGCGGTGCACGTGGTGGGCGTGGTGGTGGACCGGGGGCCGGACACGGACGCGATCCTGGTCACCCGGTTCCTGGACTACTCGACCACCTACCGGGCGGTCTTCTCCAACCCGCGGGGCGGCCAGCCCACCGACCGGCTGCTCGACGCCCTGGTGGAGCTGCTGGTCCGGCTGCATCTGGCCGGGTTCTTCTGGGGTGACTGCTCGCTGTCCAACACCCTGTTCCGGTATGACGCGGGCACGCTGGAGGCCTACCTGGTCGACGCGGAGACCAGCGAGACGCACCCGACCCTCACCACCGGGCAGCGGAACTACGACGTCGACCTGGCCGAGGAGCGCGTCTACGGAGAGCTGCTCGACCTGCAGGCCGGTGAGCTGCTCAGCCCGGACGTCGACCCGCTGGAGATCGCGGCCGAGCTGCCCCGCCGTTACGCGCTGCTCTGGGACGAGCTGACCCGGGAGGAACTGCTGCACCCGGACGATCAGCGATTCCGCATCGCCAACCGGCTGCGCCGGCTCAACGAGCTGGGCTTCGACGTGGACGAGGTCGAGCTGATCAGCACCCCGGACGGCAACCGGCTGCGGCTGCGCACCCGGGTGGCCGAGTCCGGGCACCACAGCCGCCAGCTGTTCCTGCGCACCGGGCTGACCGCAGAGGAGAACCAGGCTCGCCGGCTGCTCAACGACATCGCCAGCTACCGCGCCTACCTGGAACAGCAGCGCGGCCATCCGGTACCCGAGATGGTCGCGGCCAGCCAGTGGCTGAACGACATCTACGACCCGGTGATCGCGGCGATACCGGAGGAACTGCGCGGCCGGCTATCACCAGCGGAGATCTTCCACGAGATCCTGGAGCACCGCTGGTACATGTCCGAGGCGGCCGGGGCGGACGTCGGAACCGGGGCGGCGGCCCGGTCCTACTTCCAGACGGTGCTGCCGGAGGTGCCGGAACTGCTCAGCGAGGAGGGCCCGGACGAGGACGCCGAGATGATGTCCTGACGGCGGCCGAACGCGATCAGCGGCACGCCGATGATCAGCGCCACCGCGGCGGTGCCCGCCGCCGCGGTCAGCCGGCCGTTGGCCTGGCTGGTGCACACCTGCTCGAGCTGGCGTTGCGCGGTGGCCGGCGCCTGCTGGCCGCGGCCGCCCCCGGTGTTCACGATTCCCGGGTCGGCCCGGACCTGCACCGCGTTGTCCGAGCTGAAACCGGGCCCGCAGTACCCGATGCCACCGGTCACCGCCACCAGCCGCAACGGGATGAATAGCAGGGCCAGGGCAGCCGCCAGACCGCCCACGACGACGGCGACGCCGCACAGGCTGAGGAACGCGCGGCCAGATGAGCGCATGGCTGTCTCCTTCACCCCACCTGTACCCAAGGTACCGCTGAGATGACGGCTGGCCACTGGCCCGGGCTCACGCGCGGGTTAATCCACAGGTCGTCCACTAGCTCGCGCAACTGCCCTGGGCCCGGGCCGCGGCCACGTCGGCGGACACGCTGCCGTGCTGGTACAGGCTCAGGTCGGCGGGCGAGATACCCCAGGACCCGGCGGCGTAGACGAGCGTCTCGGTCAGCGTTCCGTGGTGCCCGCCCGTCAGCCCGACGGTCACCGTGGCGGTCTTGCCGGCCACCGACAGATGCTTGATCTTGTAGCTGGTGCCGGCGCAGGCCTGGTGCACGGCCACCCAGGCCTGCTGGGTGATGTCCTGCCGGGCGGTGGCGCTGAGCATCTCGTAGGTGATGGCGAACTGCCCCGCCGAGGCCAGCGATAGGTAGTCGTCGGCATCGGCGCGCACGGCGGCCTCGGTGGCCGGCTCGCTGAGCGGCGCGGTGTGTACTGGGTGGGCCTGCTTCGTGCTCTTGGCCGGGCCCGGGCTGGCCCCCGAGCAGGCCGCCACCGTCAGTCCCACCGTGACCGCCGCCGCCGTCACGGCCATCGCCCGGTATCGCATTCGCGCCTTCCTCTCGCACCCCCCAGCGGTGACGCATACAAGACGCACCTGCGGTGGTTACGGTGCACAGCCGGGCGGCACCGGTTTGGCCCTGACCGGGGCCCGGTGTTGCCGCCCGGTGTCCACCGTGCAATGATTGCCATATGGAAACGCTTGACAGGCGGCAGGAATCTGTCGCGACCGAGTCCGCCACCGATGGTGACCTGCTGCAGCTCGTGCGCTCGCTGCCCGCCGCCAGCAGCCGCCGGTCCGCCGCGTGTGAGCTGCTCATCAGGCGCTACCGGGGTCTGGTCCACTCATGCGTCAACCGCTACCGGCGCAGCCCGGAACCCACCGAGGACCTGATGCAGGTCGGTTACCTGGGCCTGGTCAAGGCGATCAACAACTTCGACCCCAGCTTCGGCCGTAACCTGGCCGCCTACGCGCAGCCGTGCATCAGTGGGGAGCTGAAGCGCTACTTCCGGGACAAGCGCTGGCAGGTGCACGTGGAACGGCCGGTCCAGGAACGGCTGCTCGAACTTCGCCGGGCCACCCAAGAGGTGACTCAGCAGGCCGGCCACCAGCCCAGCCACGCGGACCTGGCCGCCTCGGTGGGGTGCAGCGAAGCCGAGGTGCGCGAGGCGCTGCAGGCCGACATGATGATGCAGCCCGCCTCGCTGGACGCGCCGCTGGCCGAGGCGCCGGACGCACCCACCCTGGGCGACGCGCTGGGCCAGGACGACCCGGCCATGGAGCACATGCTGGCCATGGAGTCGGTGCAGGCACACTGGGCCGAACTGCCGCAGCGTGAGCAGCGCATCCTGCTGATGCGGTTCTACGGGGACATGACCCAGGCCGAGATCGGCCGCTCGCTGGGTATCTCGCAGATGCATGTGTCCCGGCTGCTCGCGCACGCGCTCAGCCACCTGAGGCAGCGCATCGGCAGCCCGGCGCCGCAGGCCGCTTAACGGGCACGCCAGCGGCGGGCTTGCTTGCGCGCGCAGCGCCGGCAGGCCGGGACCGCCCCGGCGACCGCGACCGCGGGTACCGACAGTAACCAGTGCCGGCGCAAGTAGCGGCACGGTTCGCCGTGCGCCGGGACCGGGGTGACCGCCGCCAGGCAGGCCTGCCCGGCCTCCCGGTCGGCATGCGTCCAGTGCGGCGGCTGGCCGGCCGCGGCCCAGCACAGCGGGTGCCCCGCCGCCGCGCACACCACCCCGGACAACTCCGGCACCACGGCCAGGCCCGGCGCCAGCCCCGGCGGCCCGGGCCGAGCCAGTTCGGCCGCGCGGGCCAGGTCATGCTCGGCCACCAGCCCAGCGGCGGTGGCCAGCTGCCAGCGGGCGAGATGACTGCCGTCGGACGGGCAGAACGCACCGCGGTCAGCCTGGCAGGCCCGGCAGGGCATGCTGCGGACTGCTTCGGCCACGTCGGTGGGCATCGCGCCGTCCATCGCGGTCGCCACCGTCCCCCCCACTACGCAATCATGCACTCACGCATAGTAGTCACCAGTTCGTATCCCTGATCACATTCTGCGATGAGACGTGCGCACTGGCTATGGGCCGGCCAACGCCGTCACTGGGCCGTCAGGACCCGCCCCCCGACCTGGGTCAGCCCGCGGTAATTTTTGGCGCCTTTGGCGCAGGCGGCGGGCGAACTCCGCCGCGGCTGCGGCCGGGTCGGGCGCGTCGGTGATGGCGCGGACCACGACCACGCGGCTGGCCCCCGCGGCCAGCACCTCGTCCAGCCGGGCCAGGTCGATGCCGCCGATCGCGAACCAGGGCCGGTCCGGCTGGCCGCCAGCTACGTCCGTGAGCAGGCCGAGGCCGGTCGCGGGCCGTCCCGGCTTGGTCGGGGTGACCCACAGCGGGCCGGTGCAGAAGTAGTCCACGCCAGGCTCACCGGCCGCCGCCGCGGCCTGATCCGGGCTGTGGCTGCTCCGCCCGATCAGCGCGTGCGGGCCGAGGATGCGCCGGGCCACCGGCACCGGCAGGTCGTCCTGGCCGAGGTGCAGCACATCCGCGCCGGCCGCCAGGGCGACGTCGGCCCGGTCGTTCACGGCCAGCAGCCGCCCGTGCCGCCGGCAGGCCGCGGCGAACACCTCGAGCAGCCCGAGTTCCTCCCGCGCCTCCAGCCCCTTCTCCCGAAGCTGCACGATGTCCACCCCGGCCGCCAGCACCGCGTCGAGGAACTCAGCCAGGTCGCCCCGCTCCCGCCGCCCGTCCGTGCACAGGTACAGCCGCGCATCCGCCAGCCGCTCCCGCAGTTCACCACAGTCCGTCGTCACCGGGCCATCAAACCACCCGGGCCGAAGTGATTGTCGGACTGGACCGACGAGCGAGGAACGAGTGAGGAGGGGAAGTCGCCGCGCCGAAGGGGGCGCGCCGCCGACCTGGACTGAGGAGCGAGAGAGCGAAGCGAGGGAGCGACGAGGGAAGCTCGGCAGTGAAGCGGGATGGGGAGGTGGGTGGGGCCCCCGGAGGCGCAAAGCAAGCAGAGTATCTATTAAGCTCGCGTGCGTCGGCACGTACCGACCACGGGAGCCCCTGGCAGGGGCTGAGAGGGAGGCTGATCCGCCTCCGACCGTCGAACCTGATCCGGGTCATACCGGCGAAGGGAGCCCTTCATGGCCGTGAGCACCGACGTGATCGTCGTGGGCGGCGGCGTTATCGGGACCGCGATCGCCTGGCGCGCCGCCGCCGCCGGGCTCGATGTCACCCTGATAGATCCGCAGCGTGACGACGGCGCGTCCCTGGTCGCCGCGGGGATGCTGGCGCCGGTGTCGGAGAGCATCTTCGGCGAGGAGGCGCTGCTCCGGCTCAACCTGCTGGCCGTCCGCCGCTTCCCCACGTTCGCGGCCGAACTGGAAGAACGCACCGGCCAGCACATCGGGTTGCGCCAGGAAGGCACGCTGGCGGTGGCCTACGACCCCGGCGACCACGCGGCGCTGCTGCGGCTGACCGAGTTCCGCCGGTCGGTCGGCCTGGACGCGGCCGAGCTGGACAGCCGGGCCGTCCGCAAGCTGGAGCCGTTCCTCACCCCGGAGGTGCGCGGCGGTGCCTTGTTCGCCGGTGACTGGTCGGTGGACAACCGGCGCTACCTGGCCGCGCTGCGTCAGGCCGCGCGGGGCGCCGGGGTGCGCACGATGCCGGGCCGGGTGAGCAGGATCACCGGCGAGCCGGCCGGGGCCGAGCTGGCCGACGGCAACGCCATCAGCTGCGGGACCGTCGTGGTCGCGGCGGGCTGGGGGTCGGCCGGCCTGGCCGGGCTGCCCGGCCGGCTGGCCGAGGTGGTCCGCCCGGTCAAGGGCCAGCTGCTGCGGCTGCGGCTGCCCGCGGCCATGCCGCCGGTGCTCAGCCACACGGTGCGGGCCACGGTCCGCGGCACCGACGTCTACCTGGTGCCGCGAGCCGACGGCGAACTGGTCGTCGGGGCCACCCAGGAGGAACGCGGCCCGGATCAGACGGTGACCGCCGGGGCCGTGCACGACCTGCTACGCGACGCGCTCAGCGTGCTCCCGGTGCTGAGCGAGCTGGTGCTGGCCGAGACGTGCGCCGGGCTGCGGCCCGGGACCCTGGACAACGGCCCGCTGGCCGGCCCGGCCGGCGGCGGCCTGCTGCTGGCCACCGGGCACTACCGCAACGGGATCCTGCTCTCCGCGGTGACCGCGGACGCCACGGTAGCCTGGCTGACCGGGCAGCCACCGGCCCCGGAGTGGGCGCCGTTCGCCCCGGGCCGGTTCGGCGCCCCGACGCTGGCGGGCGAGGCGAGGCCGGCATGAAGCTGACCGTCAACGGCCAGCCCCGTGACGCGCCGGCCGGCGCGACGGTGGCGCAGGTCGTCGCCACCGTGACCGGCCAGCGGTCCGGTGTGGCGGCCGCGGTCAACGGCGAGGTCGTGCCGCGCCGCGACTGGCCCGGCACCACGCTCCAGGACGGTGACCAGGTCGAGGTGGTCACCGCCGTGCAGGGAGGATGACGATGACCGAGACCAAGCTCCATAACGCTACTGGCCTGGACGCGGAGCGCACCGCACCCGCAGGCCAGCCCGGTGATACCTGGCTGCTCGGCGGCCGGGCGCTGAGTTCGCGGCTCATCGTGGGCACCGGCGGGGTGACGAGCCTGGATGTGCTCGGCCGCGTGCTGGCCGCCTCCGGGACCGCGGTGAGCACGGTGGCCATGCGCCGGGTCGCGCCGGGCGGGACCGGGTCGCTGCTCGGCACGCTGCAGCAAGCCGGGGTGCACATCCTGCCCAACACGGCGGGCTGCCACACGGCCAGCGAGGCCCTGTTCACTGCCCGGCTGGGCCGGGAGGCGCTCGGCGCCGACTGGGTCAAGCTGGAGGTGGTGGCGGACGACCACACCCTGCTGCCCGACCCGGTGGAGCTGCTGGAGGCGGCCCGGCTGCTGGTGGACGACGAGTTCACCGTGCTGCCCTACACCAACGACGACCCGGTGCTGGCGCGGCAACTGGAGGGCGTGGGCTGCGCGGCGGTGATGCCGCTCGGCGCGCCGATCGGTTCCGGGCTGGGCATCAGGAACCCGCACAACATCGCGATGATCGTGGAGCGGGCGGGCGTCCCGGTCATCCTGGACGCGGGCATCGGCACGGCCAGCGACGCCGCGTTCGCCATGGAGCTGGGCTGCGCCGGGGTGCTGATCGCGTCGGCCATCACCCGGGCGGCCGATCCGGAGCGGATGGCCCGGGCCATGCGGCAGGCCGTAGCGGCCGGCTATGACGCCCGGGCGGCCGGGCGGATCTCCCGGCGCTGGCACGCCCAGGCGTCCAGCCCGCTGTCCGGGATGCCCGAGGGTTCCCGGTGAACGAGCGAAGGGGGCCCGGCGCCGACCGACCGACGAGCGAGGAACGAGCGAGGAACGAAGGAGGCGCCCCGCGCCAAAGGCGGCGCGCCGCCGACTGGACTGAGGAGGGAGGGAGCGAG
>Ga0335085_10005927_pt1 | contig 19470 bp, 20 predicted proteins | sample Lox_Sample_45_FD_206712 | JGI IMG/M metagenome (GOLD analysis project Ga0335085, IMG submission 206712) | Soil microbial communities from Loxahatchee National Wildlife Refuge, Florida, United States - Lox_Sample_4.5 | ecosystem: Environmental > Terrestrial > Soil > Wetlands | place: USA...
AACGATTTTACGCATCGCTGCTATTCTGCACTTGTATTCGCTCTTTGTTCTAGGTATGATACGTACACCCACCCACCAAGGAGCGAATCCCATGACGACTGAGGAAACGATCGCGGATGCGTTGGCGCACGCGGAGGATCTGGCCGTACAGGCGGCACCCGAGCAGTTGTTGCTCGGTGCCGTCGACCGGGAGTGTGGCCCGCTCGTACTGGCCGACCTGCTGGCCCACGAGCTGGTCGCCAGCCACCACCTGATGCAGCGCATCGCCGCCGCCACCCACGGCATCCTGAATGCCACTGCGCCCGCCGCCCCTGGCGACGAGCCCGCGGAAGCCGGCGACCCCAGCCCCGCCGCCGATCTCGCCGCCGCCCGCCTCGCCGGCGTGGCCGGCCGGCTGATGGAGCAGGTGCGGCTCGGCCTGATCGCCCTGCGCCGGGTGCGCCCGGACCTGCCGGAGGACGAGGACGGCATCTGGCTGGCGCTGCGCTGGGAGGAGGAGCGCTGCTCGCCCGAGGAGCTCGAGCGCCGCGTCGCCGCCGCCAAGGCCGCCCGCGACCGCCTGAATCCGCCGGTTCCCAAGACCCCGCCGCTCAGCCCCCGCGCCGAGGCCGTCCGCGCCGAGGCCATGGCCGTCGCCGCCGAGCTGGCCGAGGAAGCCGGCGTGGCCGACCTGGCGCTCGCGGCCGTCGCCGAGCACCGCGGCAAGTCGTTCTTCGCTCGCCTCTTCACCATCGAGCTCGGCGCCATCCACGACCTCACCATGCGGCTCGCCGGCTGCGCCGACCGCGCCTTCGAGCACGCGGTCGAGAGCGCCGCCGACCCCGCCCTCGCCCTCCAGCTCTCGACCGTCACCGCCCGCCTCGGCGACCGCTTCCGCCGCGGCCTGCTCACCCTCCAGCACCTCGCCGGCGGCCCCGGCGGCCCGCGCAAGGTCACGGGCCTGGTCTGGGGCGGCCCCGAGCCCGGCCCGTTCGGTGGCGCCGGCCCGGCCAACGACGGCTCCGCCACCGCCGCGGCCTGAGTTCTCCGCTGGGCATGGGGTCCATCGTTCGGATTTTGGGAGGCCTCCATACCCCGCCTTTGCAACGCCGCGATTAGAGGCTAGACAGCGCGGGCCATGAATCTCATCGGCTCCATCTTCACCGTCGGCGGCTACACGCTGGCGAGCCGGGTGCTCGGCTTCATCCGCGACATCCTGATCGCCCACGCCCTGGGCACGGGCCTGGCGGCCGACGCCTTCTTCGTCTCCCAGCGCTTCCCCAACCTGTTCCGCAGCCTGTTCGCGGAGGGCGCCTTCAACGCCGCCTTCGTGCCGCAATACGCCCGCCGCCTCGAGGGCGAAGGCAACGCCGCCGCCCGCCGCTTCGCCGAGCAGGTGATGTCCGTGATGACCGCCGTCCTGCTGGTCTTCACCTTCATCGCCCAGGCCGGCATGCCCTGGCTGATGTACCTGCTGGCCGGCGGCTATGCCGACGATCCCACGAAGTTCGCCCTCAGCGTCACCCTCACCCAGGTCACCTTCCCCTACCTGCTGTTCATGTCGCTGACCGCGCTCCAGGGCGGCATCCTCAATTCCCTCCACCAGTTCATGCATGCCGCGGCCGCGCCGATCCTGCTCAACATCGTGATGATCGTCGCCCTCGTCCTGGTCGCGCCCTTCGCCCTGCCGTTCGAGGACATCGCCTATGTCCTCGCCTGGGCGATGACCGTGGCCGGCGTCGGCCAGTTCCTGTGGATGGTGATCGCCTGCCATCGCGCCGGCATGGACCTGCATCTGCCGCGCCCGCGTCTCACGCCGGAGGTGCGCCAGCTCTTCAAGCTGATGCTGCCGGGCATCATCGGCTCCGGCGTCATGCAGTTGAACCTGGTGATCGGCACCCAGATCGCCTCGTGGCAGGACAGCGCCGTCTCCTACCTCTACTACGCCGACCGCATCTACCAGTTCCCCCTGGCCGTGGTGGGCTCGGCCACCGGCGTGGTGCTGCTGCCCGTGCTGTCGCGCCATCTGCGCGCCGGCGAGGATGCCGCCGCCATGGCCACCCTCAACCGCGGCATCGAGCTGGTGCTGCTGCTCACCGTGCCCGCGGCCGTCGCGCTCATCGCGATACCCCTGCCGATCGTCAGCGTCCTCTTCCAGCACGGCAACTTCACCGCCCAGGACAGCCTCGCCACCGCCATCGCCCTCGGCATCTACGGCGCCGGCCTGCCGGCCTTCGTGCTGGTGAAGGCTCTCACCCCCGCCTACTACGCGCGCGAGGACACCGCGACCCCTTTCCGCTACGCCATCATCAGCATGCTCGTGAACACGGCGCTGAGCGCCGGCCTCTTCTTCGTCATGCGCCTCGCCGGGATCGGCGCGATGGCCTTCGCCGGCATTGCCCTCGGCACCATCCTCGCCTCCTGGCTCAACATCGCCATGCTCAGCGGGACGCTGCACAAGCGCGGCCACCTCGTGCTCGACGCCCGCCTGCGCGCCCGCCTGCCGCGCATCCTCATCAGCAGCCTCGTGATGGGCTTCGCCGTCGCGGCCATGGCCTACTGGCCGCTCGCGCCCCTGCTCAGCGGCCGCCTCTATCTGCAGGCCACCGCTGTCCTGATCCTCGTGCTCGCCGGCCTGTTCGTCTTCGGCGCGCTCGCGCTCGCCACCGGCGGGGCCAGCGCTGCCGAGTTCCGCGCCCTCCTGCGCGGCCGTCGGCCGGCCGCTTGACCGCCATGGCCGATATCGCGATAACACCGGCCCTGCGAGGGATCCCAAGCCCTCGCGTCACACTGAACCAGAGGGGTCCACACCTTCCATGACTCAGCCGAAGAACCGCATCTTCTCGGGCGTCCAGCCCACCAAGAACCTCCATCTCGGCAATTACCTCGGCGCCATCCGCAACTGGGTGCGGCTGCAGGACAAGTTCGACTGCATCTATTGCATCGTCGACCAGCACGCCATCACGGCCTGGCAGGATCCGAAGGCGCTGCGCGCGCAGACGCGCGAGGTGGCGGCCGGCTACCTCGCCGCCGGCATCGACGCCCGCAAGCACATCGTCTTCAACCAGAGCCAGGTGCCCGGCCATTCGCAGCTCGCCTGGATCTTCAATTGCGTCGCCCGCCTCGGCTGGCTCAACCGCATGACCCAGTTCAAGGAGAAGGCCGGCAAGGACCGCGAGAACGCCTCGATCGGCCTCTACGACTATCCGATCCTGATGGCGGCCGACATCCTGCTCTACAAGGCCACCCACGTGCCCGTGGGCGAGGACCAGAAGCAGCATCTCGAGCTGGCGCGCGACATCGCCCAGAAGTTCAACAACGATTTCGGCGTCACCTTCTTCCCGCTGCCGGAGCCGCAGATCTTCGGCGCCGCCACCCGCGTCATGTCGTTGCGCGACGGCAGCAAGAAGATGAGCAAGTCGGACACCTCCGACTACAGCCGCATCAACATGACCGACGATGCCGACGCAGTCGCGCTCAAGGTCCGCAAGGCCAAGACCGACCCGCATCCGCTGCCCGGCCCCGCCGCCCTCACGCCGCAGGGCACGCCCGATCCGGCCAAGGAGGCCGAGCGTCCCGAGGCCTTCAACCTCCTGGGCATTTATGCCGCCCTCTCCGACAAGACGCTGAAGGACGTGGTCACGGAGTTCGAGGGCAAGGAGTTCTCCTTCTTCAAGCAGGTCCTGACCGATCTCGCCGTCGCCACCGTCGGCAAGATCGGCGCCGAGATGAAGCGCCTCATGAACGACGCCGCCGAGATCGACGCCGTCCTGCGCGACGGCGCGGAGCGCGCCCGCGCCATCGCCGAACCGATCATGCGCGAAGCCGAAGACATCGTCGGCTTTCTGCGCCCCTAGCTCCCCACGAAGTGGGGGAGGCCAGGGGGCAGGCCCTTGCGCCGGACCGTCGTCGAGATCACCTAATACACAGCCATTCGGACCCGCGCCCCCATGGACGACAACCTCACCCTCGAAGCCCAGCCCCCGCGGCGCTGGCGTTTCCTGCCGTCCTTCAGCTCGGGCGGAAAGCGCCGCCGCATCGTCCTGTGGTCGCTGGCGGCCATTCTCCTGCTCCTCCTGCTCTACTACCCGGTCGGCGCGTTCATCGTGAACAACGTCGATGACGACCCGAGTTTCGCGCCGGCGCAGGTCGAGCCCAACGCCAGCCACGCCGTGGCCATGGCCGCCGCCCTCATCCACCGCGAGGTGCGCGATCACTCCTGGCCGGCCAACCACCCCTGGTTCCTGCCGGGCGCCGTGCTCGACAATATGCCGAACTATCAGGAGGGCATGATCCAGGCGCTGCGCCGCTTTGCCCTGGAGATGACCGATCAGGTCGGCCGCGCGCGCGGCTCCAGCCAGGCCGACCCCGATCTCGAGCAGGCGCGCGGCCTCCTCAACTACGCCAGCAACGTCTGGTTCTGGGACATCAGCGTCTCCTGGTTCCCGACCGCGACCTCGCCCAAGCAGTACAAGGCCGCCGAGGAGGCGCTGCTGCGCTACAACCAGCGCCTCGCCGCCGGCACGGCCGTGTTCGACCGGCGCGCCGACAACCTGCTGGCCACGCTCGACCGCATCGCCAAGGATGTCGGCTCGACCTCGGCCGCCCTCGAGCAGCAGATCGAGCAGCACTCCGGCGACTGGATCGACTTCCAGGCCGACGACCGCTTCTACCGCACCAAGGGCGAGCTCTATGCCTATTCGCTCCTGCTGCGCGAGCTCGGCAAGGACTTCGATCCCGTCATCAAGGAGCGCAATCTGCAGACCGTCTGGGAGAACATGCTGGAGAACCTGTCCCAGGCGGCCGAATTGCATCCGTGGGTCGTGGTCAACGGCGCCCCCGATAGCCAGGTGTTTCCAAGCCATCTCGCGGCCCAGGGCTTCTTCCTGCTGCGCGCGCGGGCGCAGATGTACGAGCTCATGGACATCCTGACGAAATAGGGTTTGGGAGCTTTCCACGACCAGGAGCGGCGTGTAAGTTAGCCGCATCAGGCCGCCGCGCCGCGGCGGTCCTCTCCAACGAGAAGCGCGCGCGAGCCGCCCGATGACAGTGCCCGACTGAGGCCTCGGCCATGCAGATCTACCTGCCCATCGCCGAGATCTCCCTGAACGTCATTCTGTTGCTGAGCATCGGCGCGGCGGTCGGTCTCCTCTCTGGCATGTTCGGCGTGGGCGGCGGCTTCCTGCTGACGCCCATCCTCATCTTCATCGGCGTGCCGCCGCCGATCGCCGTCGCCACCCAGGCCAATCAGGTGGTGGGTTCCTCGGTCTCCGGCCTGCTCGCCCATTGGAGCAAGGACAACGTCGACTTCAAGATGGGATCGGTGCTGCTGGCCGGCGGCTTCATCGGCTCGACCGTGGGCGTCGTGCTGTTCGGCATCCTGAAGCGCATCGGCCAGATCGACCTCGTCATCAATCTTGCCTATGTGCTGCTGCTGACCAGCGTCGGCGCGCTCATGCTGTTCGAAAGCCTGCGCGCGATCCTGCGGATGCGCTGGCGCGCCGGAATGCCGCGCAAGCTGCATCAGCACACCTGGGTGCACGGCCTGCCGCTGAAGATGCGCTTCCGCCGCTCCCGCCTCTACATCAGCGCGCTCCTGCCGCTCGCCCTCGGCTTCCTCATCGGCGTGCTGGCGGCGATCATGGGCGTCGGCGGCGCCTTCCTGATGGTGCCGGCGATGATCTACCTGCTGGGCATGCCGACCCGCATCGTCGTCGGCACCTCGCTGTTTCAGACCATCTTCGTGACCGCCAACGTCACCTTCCTGCAGGCGGTGCAGAACCACACGGTCGATGTCTTTCTCGCCTTTCTCCTGCTGGTGGGCGGCGTAGTCGGGGCCCAGGTCGGCGGGCGGATCGGCGCCAGGCTGCCGGCCGAGCAGCTGCGCGTGCTGCTGGCGCTCCTGGTCCTGCTGCTGGGCGTCAGCCTGGCCCTGGAGCTGGTGCGAACGCCGACCGAGATCTATTCGCTTACGCCTGCAGGCGGTGCGCCGTGAAGGCGGCCCGGCGCGGGTTCGCTGCGGGCCTATGGCTCCTGCCGATGCTGCTGCATCCTGCCGACGCGCGCGCCGATGTGCCGCTTATCGCCGATTCGTCGCAACCGCTGGTCAAGATCAGTGCCGGATTTGTCGGCACGGACGTCCTCGTCTTTGGCGCCAAGGAGGGTCCGGGCGACGTGGTCATCGTCGTCCGCGGTCCGGTCGCCGACTACGGTGTGCGGCGCAAGCAGCGGGTCGCCGGCGTCTGGCTCAACGCCGACCGCGTCGATTTCCAGGGCGTACCCAGCTTCTATGCGGTCGCCAGCAGCCGCCCGCTGGACAAGGTCATGACGTCGGCCGCTCGATCGCGCGAGGGGGTCGGCATCGATCAGCTGAAGCTTGTGCCGGCCGAGCCGGTCGACGCTGCGGAAGCCGAGGCGTTCACCGCCGCCCTGATCCGCATAAAGCAGAATACCGGCCTCTTCGGCCACGAGGTGGAGCCGGTTCGCGTCCTGGCGGATCGCCTGTTCCGCGCCGAAATCCATCTGCCCTCCAACGTCCCGACCGGCAAGTATGACGTCGAGGTCATGCTCGTGCGCAGCGATGACCTGATCGCCCAGACGGTCTATCTGGAGGTGAACAAGAGCGGATTCGGCGCGGACGTCTATGACTTCGCGCACAAGCAATCGGCCGCCTATGGCCTGATCGCCATTTTCGGCGCCCTCCTGGCCGGGTGGGCGGCCCATCTCGTGTTCCGGAAGATCTGACGGGAGGATCTGGCATGACCGAGAAACCCGCCGATAGCGCCGCCGCTCCAGCGCCGCCGAAATCTTCAGGCCGCGTCTTCCTGGTGATCGTCGACGATTCGCCCGAACTCAAGGTGGCGCTCCGCTATGCCTGCGTGCGCGCGAAGAAGACGGGTGGCCGCGTGGCGCTCCTCTACGTGATCGACTCGGCCGATTTCCAGGAATGGGTGGGGGTCGGCGAGCTCATGCGCGAGGAAGCGCGCCAGGAAGCCGAGCAGGCCCTGCAGAAGATCGCCGCCGACGTGCAGAAGCAGTCGGCCGCGATGCCCGTCCTCTACGTGCGCGAAGGCGCGCGCCGCGACGAGCTGCTGAAGCTGATCGACGAGGAGCCGACCATCTCGATACTCGTGCTCGGCGCTGCGACCGGGGCGCGCGGGCCGGGGCCGCTGGTGTCCGCGCTCACCAGCAAGTTCGTCGGCAAGCTGCGCGTCCCCGTGACCATCGTGCCCGGCAACCTGTCGCTCGAGGACGTCGACAGCATCGCCTGAACCAGGCTGCAGTTGGCGGTGGTTTTGCCGCCCTCGGGCTTTTGGCGCGTCAGCATTTCCCGCCCCAGTACCCGGCCGCTCCCGCTGGCCCATATGCCGCACCAGGTGTCCTCCGACGCGCGCTCGTAGAGAACGACGCCGCCGCTGAATGCGACCGCAAGGCTCGTCGGCGTGGCGACGCCCATGCCCTCGATCCTCTGCGGGCCGATCTGCCATACCACGCGGTAGGTCTGGCCCTCCTTGACGATACCGACGACGCCCGCATAGCGCTTTCCGCCGGGGTTCACGCCCTGCGCGTCGTAGACGCCGGCGACGGCATCGCCGGCGCGTGCGTCGCTGGCCCACCAGGAAACCGCGAGCAGCAGAGTCAGCGCGGCGAGGCTGAATGAATGAATGAGTCGGGAAGCGCGCATCGATCTAGACCTCCGGCAAAGCGAATATGCCCTCAATGCACCCCTATGGCGGCGCCAAGTGTTCATCGTCTGTTGTCACGAAGCTGCGCGCACTGCGCCGCGCTGCTCTGTTGCGGGCGGCGGGAGGGCAAAGATCTCTTGCGGCTGGGAGAAGCCGCGCAGTCGGTAATGCCCGACCGAGACCAGCTTGGATCCGCACGGTGATGCGAAACGGGCCGACGCCAGCAGTCGCTGGCCCAACTCCTCACACATGCGCTCGAGCCGGGTCACCAGATTGACGGCCGTGCCGATGGCAGTGAAATCCAACCGATCGGGCGCTCCGATATTGCCGTACATGACGGCGCCGGTGTGGAGCGCGATGTCGGCTTCGAGGATGGCCTTGCCTTCCGCCTGCCGCCGTCCATTGAGGGCGTCGAGGTCGGCCAGGGCATCTTCCGCGGCGGCGAGCGCCGCCACACAGGCGCGGTCACGGTCGAGGTCGTCGACGATCGGAAAGATTGCCAGCATGGCGTCGCCGATGAACTTCAAGACCTCGCCGCCGTGGCGGTGCACGGGCGCGACCATGCAGGCGAAATAGTCGTTGAGCAGGGCGATGATCTGGTCGCGCGGCAACGGCTCCGTCGTCGTCGTGAAGCCGCGAAGATCGCAATACCACAGCGCGGCCACCAGGGTTATGCCGTCGCCGCGCTGCACGAGTCCGCCGAGGACGCGGCGGCCGGCGTCGCGACCCAGATAGGTGTCGAGCAAGGTCGCGGCGACGCGCTGCGTTTCCTTGGCCTCGAGGACGAGGGCCAGGAGTGCCGTGAGATCCCTGAAACGTGCCAGCTCCGCGTCCGAGAAGCCCGCGGGCCGATTGGTGGCGATGCTGATGGCGTTCACGCGCTGCCCGCTGAACCGCACGGGAACGATGAGATAATCGGTAGCCCCCTCCGCGGCCAACTCGTCCAGGATCGGAAAATCGCGCGTCGTCGGGTCTACGAGCCGGCGGCGCAGCTCGGGGGCGCCGTCATGGATCGCTTTGATGGGGCTGCGCAGATACACGTCTTGACGATCGATGCCGTGCTCGCGCGGCGTTTCGCTCGGCAGTGAATCGCCGGTGCGCCAGCGGTAGCCGATGGTCGAAACCTGCGGGTGCAGCGTGCGGATACTGAGGAACAGCCGATCGAGCGGAAAACCCGTGGCCACCAGGCGCTGGCATAGGTCGCCAATGACGCTTCGGGCGTCCGGCAACTCGTGGGCTTCGCGCACCAACCAGAGTGCGACGGGGTCATTGCCGAGGGCGGCAAACGGCGTCGCGACGGGATCGGCATTCATGGTGAAAACAATCCCCTAACCCATAGGAAATTCATAGTCTCTGCTCTTGGGAAAAGGCCGTTGTTGTTGAAGATAGGCGGTGTATAACCCATCTTCCAGTTATTCGCTTATGCAGCAGTTCGGTTCCAGGAGACTCGGCATGTTTATCCAGACGGAAGGGACACCCAATCCAGCGACGCTCAAGTTCCTGCCGGGCCGCGCGGTCGTGACCGGTGGGCCCGTCGACATGCCCAATCCAGAGTCGGCGCGGCGGTCGCCTTTGGCCGAGCGCTTGTTCCAGGTCGAGGGCGTGACCGGGGTCTTCCTCGGGGGCGATTTCATCACGGTAACCAAGCGGGGCGACAAGCAGTGGGAGCTGCTGAAGCCGGCCCTGCTGGGCGTCATCATGGAGCACTTCGTCGCCGACCGGCCCGTGCTTTCGGAGGGGGTCGCTGCAACTGCGGAAATCACGGACGAGGACGACGAGATCGTCTCGCAGATCAAGGAGTTGCTCGATACGCGCGTGCGTCCAGCCGTGGCCCAGGACGGGGGCGATATCGTCTTTCGCGGCTTCGAGCGCGGGGTCGTCTACGTGCATCTTCAGGGTTCCTGCTCCGGCTGCCCGAGCTCGACGGCGACGCTGCGAATGGGCATCGAAAACATGCTGAAGCATTATGTGCCGGAGGTCATGGAGGTGCGCGCCGTTCAATAGGCGCGCCTTCGTCGCGCGGCAGGAGGCCGGTTGCCGCGATGCCGACTAAGGGATGTACTGAAAATCCGGATGCGATAGGGCGACGAGGGGGCGCCGCCGGGCATGAGCAAGATCATCAACGACGCCGCGCTCGATCAGGTCTTTCGGCAGGCGCGCACGCACCGATCCTGGACCAACGACCCCGTCAGCGACGTCGTCCTGCAGGCGGCCTACGATCTGGCGCGCATGGCGCCCACCAGCGCCAACTGCAGCCCGATGCGAATCGTGTTCGTGAAATCGCTCGAGGCCAAGGAGCGCCTGAAGCCGGCATTGTCGGAAGGCAACCTGGAGCAGACGATGAAGGCGCCGGTCACCGCCATCATCGGGTATGACCTGCAGTTCTACGACTATCTGCCGCGCTTGCACCCCTATGCGGACGCCCGCAGCTGGTTCGTCGGCAAGGACGAACACATCCGCACCAATGCCTTTCGCAACGGCTCGCTGCAAGGCGCCTATTTCATCATCGCGGCGCGCGCCGTGGGCCTCGATTGCGGGCCGATGTCGGGCTTCGACAATGCCAAGGTCGACGCCGAGTTCTTTCCCGACGGCCGCATCAAGTCGAATTTTCTCTGCAATCTCGGCTACGGCGACGGGCAGCGAATGCGGCCACGGGCTCCGCGCCTCGAGTTCGACGAGACCTGCAAGATCCTATGACGACGTTCGCCGGAGCGCGCTACATCAACCCCGCCTTCAGGGCGGAGTCGGAATAGAGCGGATAGCGCCGGGCATTGAACAGTTGGTAGTGCCACCACTCGTTGCGATAGAAGTCCCAACCGGCGGCCGTCATCAGGCCGAGCAGCAGGGCGCGGTTGCGTTGCGCAGTGACCGTGACATCGAGGCAGGCGTGGTAGGCGCGCTCCGTCAAATCATCGAAGCCCGTGCCCATGTCCAGTTCCGCCCCCCGCATGTCCACGAGCGTGAGGTCGACGGCCGCGCCGCGGGAGTGCGGCGAGCCCTTGTGCGGATCGGCGAAGAATCCGGGCTGCGGAAACTGACCCCACAGCACCCACTGTGCTTCGCTCGGCCGGAACGCGTCGAAGATCTTCAGGCGGTAGCCGAGCGGCGCCGCCAGCGCGATGGCTTTGGCCAGGCAGGCCGCGGCATCACGGTGCAGATAGCAGCGCGCATGCCGGTAGATCGGCGCGCCCGTTACGTTGGCGGACGTGGCGTAGGCAAGGTCGATGACGACGTCGTAGGCGGGCGGCGCTATCTCGATGAAGTCCATGACGCGGCTCTCGGGCGGCAGTGGCGGTTCGGCAAACTCCTAGCATGATCGTGGATCGTCGCAATGGCTCGGGCGCTTGGCTACCGACAACCGACAATGGCGGTGATCGAGACTCTTCTGGCCCTGGATAGCTCGGGCGCAGCATGCTCCGCCGCCTTGTGGCGCCGCGGCACGGTTGTCGCTTGCCGCTACCGGGCAATGGCGCGCGGGCACGCCGAAGCCCTGATGCCCATGCTCATCGAGACCATGACCGAGGCGGGAGAGCAGCTGGCTGCGCTGGACGCGGTCGCCGTGACCGTCGGGCCTGGTGCATTCACGGGCATCCGCATCGGCTTGGCGGCGGCTCGCGGGATCGGGCTGGCGGCCAACATCCCGGTCGTCGGGGTCACGACTTTTGCCGCGGTCGCCGAGGCGGTCTCCGACGCCGAGCGCATGGGGCGCAGACTCCTGGTGGTCCTGGACTCCAAACGTGGCGATGTCTTCGCGCAGGAATTCACCTCGGATCGGGCGGCCGTCGGAACCCCGGCGGTCCTGCCGCTTGCCGGCGTCCTGCAACGCGTGGCGTCCGGCCGGTTCACGCTGGCCGGCGATGGCATCGCCGTCGTGCGCCGTGATGTCGACGCCGCCGACCTCGACGTCCGCTATTCGGCGGCCGATGGGCCGGCGGACGCTCGCTGGGTGGCGCCGCTCGCGGCGCGATCGCTTGCCGAGAAGATTGCCTTGCCGCCGACGCCGCTCTACCTGCGCGCACCGGAGGTGCGGTTGCCGCCCGGCGCCGCGAGCGCCCCTGATACGTCCGCCCCGGATCGATGAGCGAGAACAGCGGCCGCATCCTGCTGCAACCGCTTGGGCCGCTCGACTTGGCGGTAGCTGCCACGCTGCATGCGAGCTGCTTCGACGATGGCTGGAGCGAAGCCGCCATGGCCGAAATTCTGGCCATGCCCGGCTGCACCGGTGCCCTCGCTCTGGCTGGTGATCAGCCGATCGGATTCGTGATCGTTCTTGCAGTCGCAGCGGACGCGGAAATCATCACCTTAGGCGTGCTCTCGGCCTTCCGCCGCCGCGGCATTGGCGGACGTCTGCTCGCATGGGCTGCCGATCGATCGCGCGCTTCCGGCTGTCGGCGCCTGCTGTTGGAGGTCGCCGAGGACAACCCGGCAGCCCGGGCCCTTTATGGAAGACTCGGCTTCTCCCAGGTTGGCCGCCGGCCGTCCTACTACCGGCGCTCCGCAGGGACAGCCGCAGCCATGGTTCTGGCGCGGGATCTGGATTGACCGGCGGATTGAGCTCGTCCGGCGCGAAACATGGGCTCCGGCGCGGCAACGAGCGGCGGACGGCGCCGCAAACGCCGGTTGTCAGCGCTGCACTGTCTCAATTAGGGTATGGACGATCGGCCTACCCGAATGGTGCCGGTTCCCCCCGGATCTGGGCCAGCCTGCATGGGACCGGCAAAGCAGACCTACCGCGTCGGCGTCGATCATGACTCGACGTGCGCGGCACGCGTTCGATGTTGATGCAACGGGTCAGATCATGAGCACGCCATCGCGGATCGAGCGGATATGCCTCGAGAAGGGCCTGAAGATGACCGAGCAGCGGCGGGTCATCGCCCGCGTGCTGTCGGACGCGACCGATCATCCGGATGTCGAGCAGGTCTATCGGCGGGCGACCCAGATCGATCCGCACATCAGCATTGCGACGGTGTACCGGACGGTGCGCCTGTTCGAAGAGGCCAACATCCTGGAACGGCACGACTTCCGCGACGGCCGCTCGCGCTATGAAGAAGCGCCGGAGATACATCACGACCATCTGATCGACATCCAGTCGGGGCGCGTCATCGAATTCCGCGACGAGGAGATCGAGCGGCTGCAGCGCAAGGTAGCGGAGCGACTCGGTTACCGGCTGGTCGATCACCGACTGGAGCTCTATGCCGTGCCCTCCGAGGAATCCTCGTCCAAGAGCAAACAACCGACGGAACCAGGCAATGGTGGTCGTTCATAGCGACGAGACCCGCCCCGTCGCTATCCGCACCGGCAATTTCGAACTTCGGCTGGCAGAGACCGAGGTCGAGATCGAGGCCGCCCAGGCGTTGCGCTACCGCGTCTTCTACGAGGAGATGGCGGCCGCGCCGACGGCGGAGATGGCGGCCGCGCGGCGCGACTTCGATGCCTTCGATCGGTACTGCGACCACCTTCTGGTGATCGACCATAGCCACGGCGCCGGTGTGGCGGGCGTCGTCGGTACTTATCGGCTGCTGCGCAGGTCGGCGGCCGCGAAGGCCGGTCGCTTCTACTCGGCGGACGAGTTCGACATCGCGCCGTTACTGGCTCACCCCGGGGAGATCCTCGAGCTTGGCCGCTCCTGCGTCGGCCCCGATCATCGATCGCGCGCGGTCGCGCAGCTGCTGTGGCGGGGGATAGCCGACTACGTGCTGTACCACAACATCACGCTGATGTTCGGCTGCGCCAGCCTGCCGGACGTCGACACCGACAAGCTCGCCATACCGCTGTCGTACCTGTATCACGCCCACCTCGCGCCGCCGGAGCTGCGCGCTCGCGCGCTGCCGCACCGCTACGTGGACATGCGCAAGCTTCCGGCCGATGGGTTCGATCACAAGGCCGCGCTCGATGGTCTCCCGCCGCTGATCAAGGGCTATCTGCGCCTTGGGGCGTTCGTCGGCGACGGTGCCGTCGTCGATGAACAGTTTCACACAACCGACGTCTGCATCGTCGTCAAGACCGACTGGGTGACCGGTCGCTATTACCGCCACTACACGCGGGATGAGGCGCCGGACAAGGAAGCGACGGCCGGATGACAGCGGACGCTGCGATGTCCGCGCCGGTGCGGCGGCGGCCGATATCGGCGCAGCCGACTTACGAATTGACGGTAGGATCGCCCTATCGCTCGGCGTGGCGGCTGGGGTGCTATCTGATCTTCGTCGCCATTGCGATCGTGGTGCAGGCGGTTTGTCTGGCGCTCCGCAGCCGGTTGGCAACGACAGTGCCGGTCATGTATCACCGCGTCTGCTGCTGGCTGCTGGACATCCGCATCGAGACGCGCGGGAGCATGTCGACGGCCAAGCCGACGTTGTTCGTCTGCAATCACAGCTCCTATCTCGACATCACCGTGCTCGGCTCGCTCATTCGCGGTAGTTTCGTCGCGAAGTCCGAGGTCGCCGGTTGGCCGTTCTTCGGCCTCCTTGCCAAGTTGCAGCGCACCGTGTTCGTCGACCGTCAGCGGCGGGCGACCACCCACCAGCAACGCGACCAGCTGGCCCAACGCCTCGATGCCGGAGACAACCTGATCCTCTTTCCGGAGGGTACCAGCAACGACGGCAACCGGACGCTGCCCTTCCGCAGTGCCTTGTTCGGGGTCGCCGAGCGTGCAACGGATGGCGCAGAGGCCGTGCCGTTGACGGTTCAGCCGGTGTCACTGGCCTATGTCCGCCTCAACGGGATGCCCATCGGGCGATCTCTGCGCCCCTTTCTGGCGTGGTACGGCGACATGGAACTGGTGGGCCACCTGTGGCATGTGGCCGGGCTCGGCCGCATTACCGTTGCAGTTGAGTTCCATCCCCCGGTAACGCTTGCACAATTCGGATCGCGCAAGGCCCTGAGCGACCATTGCCAACGGGCAGTCGCCGAGGGGGTCGCGACCGCCCTCGCAGGCCGCCGGGACGCCGCCGACAAGGCGGCGGGTGCAAAGAGGTACACTTAGGCGACGGGGAATGCTAGACTCTGGCCGCATTTGGACGCGAATCCCGATGAGGTATGAACGCTGCCGCGCCGGCCGCTGGGGCATCTAGAAGACGACCTTGGCGAAGAAGCTCTTCATCAAGACCTACGGCTGCCAGATGAACGTCTACGACTCCGCCCGCATGGCGGATGTCTTGGCGCCGCTCGGCTATTGCCCCAGCGAGAGCGCCGACGGCGCCGACATGGTGATCCTCAACACCTGCCATATCCGCGAGAAGGCGTCGGAGAAGGTGTTCACCGAACTCGGGCGGCTGAAGGCGAGAAAACGGGCGCGCCAGGCCGAGGGCGGCGACATGATCATCGCCGTGGCCGGCTGCGTGGCGCAGGCCGAGGGCGAAGAGATCATGCGGCGGGCGCCCTATGTCGATGTCGTCCTCGGGCCGCAGACCTACCACCGGCTGCCGGAGATGGTGGCGCGGGCGTCGCGCGCCGCGCGGCCCGGACGCAGCGGCGGTGTTCTCGACACGGAGTTCCCCGTCGAATCCAAGTTCGATCACTTGCCGGAAGCGGCCGCGCCGCAGGGCCTGACGGCCTTTCTCACGGTGCAGGAGGGCTGTGACCGGTTCTGCACCTTCTGCGTGGTGCCATATACGCGCGGCGCCGAGTTCTCACGCAGCGTCGACGAAGTGACGGCCGAGGCGCGGCGCCTGGTGGCTGCGGGGGCACGCGAGATCACGCTGCTGGGCCAGAACGTGAATGCCTATCACGGCGGGTCGCCACGCGTGAGCGTCGCCGCGGCCGGGTCCAGCCCGGCAGAATGGGGCTTGGGCCGGCTCATCCGTCATCTCGCCGAGATCGCCGGGCTGGAGCGCATTCGCTATACGACGTCGCATCCGCGCGACATGGGCGACGAACTCATCGAGGCCCACGGCACGGTGCCGGCATTGATGCCGTATCTGCACCTCCCGGTGCAGTCGGGCTCCGATCGAGTCCTGGCGGCGATGAACCGGCAGCATGCGGCCGACGACTATCGGCGGGTCGTAGACCGGCTGCGGCGGGTCCGGCCCGATATTGCGCTCTCTTCGGATTTCATCGTCGGCCACCCCGGCGAGGGCGATGCCGACTTCGAGGACACGCTGCGGCTGGTCGAGGATATCGGCTATGCCCAGGCCTATTCCTTCAAATACAGCCCGCGTCCGGGGACGCCTGCAGCGGCCCTGCCGAACCAGGTTCCCGATCCCGTCAAATCGGCGAGGCTGGAGCGACTCCAGGCCTTGCTGCGCGGGCAGCAGGCGCGATTCAACGGCGCCTGTGTCGGCCGAGTCCTGCCCATACTGCTCGATCGGGCCGGGCGTCATCGCGGCCAGTTGGTCGGCCGCTCGCCCTACCTGCAGCCGGTTCAGGTGGCGGCAGCGACGGACCTCCTGGGCTCGGTTGCCGAGGTCGAGATACGGTCAGCCGAGCCGAACAGCCTCACGGGATCCCTGATTGCCGACGCGCCGCGCGTGACGACGAGCCACGGTGCTGACTTCGGCGCTCGCCGACCGAGCGAGGCGCACGCGTGAGCCAGCCTCCGTCGCTATCGGTGGCGCCGGCGGCCCATCTGGAGTTCGATGACAATCGGCTCCTGCCGATGCTGTTCGGTGAATACGACCAGAACCTGGCGCGCATCGAGCAGCAGCTCGGTGTCTCCCTGGTGTCGCGCGGCAATCAGCTGGCGATCTCAGGCCCGCGCGAATCGGTCGACGCGGCTCGCGACGCCTTGAACGCGCTCTATCAGCGCCTGAAGCACGGCCAATCGATCGACCGCAACGATGTCGACGCGGTGCTGCGGATGGCGCGGAGCCCGGGGGGCGACGGGAACCTGTTCGACCGTCTCGGCCAGGACGGCACGGCGGTGCGCACGCAGCGGCGGCTGGTGTCGCCGCGCACGCCGGTGCAGGCGGCCTATCTGCGCGCCCTGCGCGACAGCGACATGGTGTTCGCGCTCGGGCCGGCCGGCACCGGCAAGACCTATCTCGCGGTCGCCGTGGCCGTCGCCATGCTGGCCAAGGGCACGGTCGACCGCATCGTGCTGTCGCGGCCGGCGGTCGAGGCCGGCGAACGCCTGGGCTTCCTGCCGGGCGACCTGCGCGAGAAGATCGATCCCTATCTGCGGCCGCTGTACGACGCGCTCTACGACATGCTGCCGGCCGAGCAGGTGATGAAGCGCCTGTCGAACGGCGAGATCGAGGTGGCGCCGCTCGCCTTCATGCGCGGCCGCACTCTGTCGAACAGCTTCGTGATCGTCGACGAGGCGCAGAATACGACACCGGTGCAGATGAAGATGCTGCTGACCCGTCTCGGCGAGAATTCGCGCATGGTCGTGACGGGCGATTTGAGCCAGATCGACCTTCCGGGCGGCGTTCGCTCGGGATTGCGCGATGCGATCGACGTTCTCGCCCGCGTCGAAGGCATCAGCTTCATCTGGTTCACGGATGCGGACGTCGTCCGTCATGCGCTCGTGAGCCGGATCGTCCGCGCCTATGAGGAGCGCGACCGCAGCAAGCAACCAGCGGATGATGCGAAGGCGTGAAGCGCTCGTTGCGGACAAAATCAACAGCAGGTGCGATGGCCGCAGAGGTCGATATTGCCGTAAGGATCTTGGACCCCGCATGGCGGCGGCTTTGGCCGACGGCTGTCGCGAGCGCCCGCGGCGCAGTGCGAATGGCACTGGAGCAGGAGCAGGAGCAGCCGCTCATCGATGGCGGTGACGCCGCCGAAATTGCCATCGTGCTGACCGATGACCGCGAGGTGCAGCGCTTGAACCGCCGGTATCGGGGCATCGACAAGCCGACGAACGTGCTATCATTCGGCGATGCGGGCGGCGGCGGGCGCCGGGCCGGCGGCGAGCCCATCATCATTGGCGATGTCGTACTGGCGCACCAGACCGTCGCGGCCGAAGCCGCGGCACAAGGGAAGAGCATCGCGGACCATGCGGTTCATCTCGTCATCCATGGTGTGCTGCACCTGCTCGGTCATGATCACAGATCAAGCCGGGAGGCCGCCGCGATGGAGGCGATCGAGATCGCATTGCTGGCCCGGCTCGGAATCGCCAATCCGTACGCGGCGCGTGCGGATCGGCGCCGGCGGCGCCCGGCCTGAGCGCCGCCGATGAACGAATCATCCCCATCCCGGCCGGCGCGCAGCGAGGGTGTGGCCACATCGTCGTCGCCGCTGCAAGGCCTGAAGAACTGGCTGAAGAGCCTGCGGCGCGGCCGCAACGGCGACACGCTCCGCGAGACGATCGAGGAGCTGATCGAGGAGACCGAGGCGGAAGACGATGCTCCCATCAGCGAAGACGAGAGCACGCTTCTGCGCAACATCCTGCAGCTGCGGAATCTGACGGCCTACGACGTGATGGTGCCGCGCGCCGACATCGCCGCCGTCTCCGCCGACATCGCGCTGGCCGACCTCGTGCGCGTCATGAGCACGAAGGGCCATTCCCGGCTGCCCGTCTACCGCGAGACGCTCGACGACGTGGTCGGCATGGTCCACATCAAGGACGTGCTCACCTGCCTCATCGGCGATCGGCCGTTCGACCTGAAATCGATCCTGCGCGAAGTGCTGTTCGTCGCCCCGTCGATGCGCGCTCTCGATCTGCTGCTGCAGATGCGGCTCGCCCGCATCCACATGGCCCTGGTGATCGACGAGTTCGGCGGCATCGACGGACTCACGACCATCGAGGACGTGGTCGAGGAAATCGTCGGCGAAATACAGGACGAGCATGACGTCGAGCAAGGCCCGACGATGCTGGCGCGGCCGGACGGCAGCCTGATCGCCGACGCCCGCACGACCATCGAGGAGTTCGAGCGCCGCGTCGGACCCGTCCTATCCGAGGAGGAACGCGAACACGACATCGACACATTGGGCGGGCTGGTGTTCGCCCTCACGGGCCACGTTCCGACGCGCGGCGAAACCGTCACCCATCCCTCCGGTATCGTGTTCGAGGTGATCGAGGCCGACCCGCGCCGGCTTCGTCGTCTGCGAATCCGCAACCTGCCGCAGCGACCAGCGAGCGAGGATGGCGGAGCAGCCGGCTAGCGTGCCCGCGGCGGCGCTGCGGGCAGACGGCACCGTGCCCGCATGGCCGAGGAGCCTCGGGCGGCTCGCTGCCTGGCTCGACCGGCAGTCGCGCTGGCGCATGCGCGGGCTGGCCCTTCTGCTGGGGGCGCTCGCTGCCGGCGCTTTGCCGCCGGTCTATGCAGTGCCTGTCCTCGCCGTCAGCTTCTCCGGGCTGGTCCTCCTTGTGGATCGTACGCCGCGTCCGCTCGCGGCGGTTGCGCTCGGCTGGTGCTTCGGCTTCGGTTATTTCGTCGCGGGGATCTATTGGGTCGCGAACGCGTTGCTGTCCGTCGCCTCGACCTTCGGCTGGCTGTTGCCGTTCGCCATCGTCGGCGCGGTCGGGGGGCTCTCGGCGTTGCTGGCCGCCTTTCCCGCCGGCGCGGTCGGGCTGGCGCGAGTTCTGTGGCCGGCCGGCCCTGCGCGCATCCTCGCCCTCGCGCTCTGCTGGACGGTCTTCGAGTGGCTGCGCGGCTGGGTGCTCACCGGCTTCCCTTGGAACCTCGTGGGCTACAGCTGGGCGTTCTCCGACGCGATGAACCAGTTTGCCGCGCTCACCGGTATTTGGGGCCTGAGTCTCGTCACCGTCATCGCGGCAGCGATGCCCGCGGTGCTGGTCGATTGGGCCGGCCGCGCATCCGGCGCGGCCGCGCCATCGCGCGGCCCGGCGGCGCTCGGCTGCATTGCGGTGAGCCTGGCACTGCTGGTGGCGATCTGGATCGGCGGATCGGTGCGGCTGGCCGGC
>Ga0335085_10005928_pt1 | contig 19466 bp, 16 predicted proteins | sample Lox_Sample_45_FD_206712 | JGI IMG/M metagenome (GOLD analysis project Ga0335085, IMG submission 206712) | Soil microbial communities from Loxahatchee National Wildlife Refuge, Florida, United States - Lox_Sample_4.5 | ecosystem: Environmental > Terrestrial > Soil > Wetlands | place: USA...
GAGATCGGACTGCGCGGCGGCTCCGTGAGCCCGCCGCGAGCGGTTCTGCTAGGCTGGCGACGATGGAGGCAGGGAGGCAGGAGGGGACAGAAGAGGACTTATCCGACCTTTCGCCACCCCTGCGGAGCCGGATCTCTCGCGTCCGGTCGCGCTCGATCAGCAGCAATGGCAGTGTCCCTGGCCTCCGGAAGCGGACTCGGCGGAGATCGATCGACAGACCGTGATCATCCGGGTGGGCGTGAATGCCGATGGGACGGCCTCGCGCGTCGACCTGCTCTCGGATCCCGGGTTTGGGTTCGGCTCTGCTGCGCGGACCTGCGCGCTTCATACGCGTTTCGAGGCGGCCAGGGACGGCAGCGGGAAGAGGATCGCCTCCGTCTCGCCACCAATCCGGGTGAGGTTCACGCGATGACGGGATGGCACGATCACCGTCGGTGGTTCGCGGCGCTGCCGGTCATCGTTTTCCTGACCAGCGCGTGCCAGCGGCATCCCGCCTCCGGAGCGGAGTGCACCGACATCTTCGACCGCATCTTCGCGCTGGAGTTCCGGGAGGCCGGTTTCCGGGATCCGGTCCTGGAGCGACGGAAACACGACGAGCTCGCGGCGAAGCTCGCACCCGACCTGCAGGAATGCCGGGGCGCCCTCCTCCGCAACGGCGCCGTCGAGTGCGCAGGGCACGCGCACACGACGGCCGAGGTGAGCCATCGATGCCTGCGGTAACGAATCGCCATGGAGGGGTAGCCGGAGTCGTGCGGACCTTCCTGAGCTTGGTCGCCGTCTCCGGCGCGTCGTTCGCCGATGGTGCGTTCCCGAACGCGATGCAGGTATTGATCCCCGCGAGTGATGCGAGGCGCATCTATGTTGGCGCCACGTTCGGATTGGTCTTCACCGCGGACGCCGGTGCGAGCTGGCGCTACGTTTGCGAGCCTCATGTCACGGGAGGGAGCAACGTTTCGCTCTATGCCCTGCAGAGCGATGGCGCGATCCTCGCGCTCGCCGACAATCTCACGCGCTCCACCGACCAGGGGTGCACCTGGTCCGCAATTGCTGCACCCTCGGGAACGGCCTGGGTGGACACGTTTGCCGATGCATCCGATGCGAGTCGCGTGCTGGGCGTCGCGTGGACGGGCGCGGGAACCAGCAGCGGGATCTGGATCTCCCACGACAGCGGCCTCACGTTTCCCACTCAGCTGCTGCAGAGCAACGAGCAGCTGGTCAGCGTGGAGAGTGCCGCCTCCACTCCGGATACGATCTATGCCGCGACTGCAGGGAGCGCGTTCTTCAAGACCGACGATGGCGGCGCGACCTGGCAGCGGAGCGACGTACCCGGATCACCCGCGACGGTGCGCATCCTTGCCGTATCGCCCGCGGATCCTTCGACGGTCTGGGTGCGTGCCATCACTCTCCCGACCACTTCGTTGCGGGGCCCGGCCGGCGCGGGTGCCACCTTCCTGATCATTCCTCCGGCCTCCGGCACCGACCATCTGCTTCGCTCGACGGATGGCGGCGCCACCTTCTCGGAGCTGCTGGCGGTTTCCGGCGCTTTCACGGGTTTCGCGCATGGCCTGGACGGGACGCTGTACCTCTCGGACGGCAATGCGGGGTTGCTCACGGAGCCACCCGGAGCAAGCGCATTTCAACGCAGGCCCGGGCCGCACCTGCAGTGCATCTCCCTCTCCGGATCGCGGTTGCTCGGCTGCTCCGACGGATCGCTGGACCCATTCAACGTTGCCGCAAGCAACGACGGCGGCGCGACGTGGAGCGCGCTCCTCAACTTCAAGCAGATCGCAGGTCCGGCGACCTGTACCCAGGTTCGGACCGCCTGCGCCACGGACTGGACGTACCAACAAACGGTGCTCGGCATCCCTCCGGCGCCCCCTGAGGGCCAGGGTTGCAGTTCCATCGATCCTGACGCGCTCGCGTTTGCGGTGGCAGTCCTCATCGCCCGGCGGTCCAAGGCTCGGTGGACTCGGAAGCAACGGACGATCCCGCCACCCTGTCCGTAGCGCGAGCCCCCATCGGCAGAATGCCGGGATTGGAGCGGGAAACGGGAATCGAACCCGCGACCCTCAGCCTGGGAAATGCCTCGCCGACTTTGGAGAAGGCGCTGGATGAATGTCTATGAGGCGAGAGACCTCGGCCGCAGTCCGGGACGCCCGTCTCCGGCGGAATCCGGCGGCGCGGCTTCATTCACCGGCGCTCGCTCACACCTTTGCTCATCCGGCGCCCATGCTGCGCGAGGAACTGCTTGCGGCAGTCGTCGTTGCAGAACCAGTAGCGCCTGCCGTTTCGCTCGACGTAGGGGTCCTCGTCGCTGACCGAGACTTCCATCCCGCAGACCGGATCGATCTCGGTGTGCCGAGCGGCAACGCGAGCGGCTGGCGCGGGAAGCGATTCGAGGTATCCGACGAGCGACGCGACTTGCGCGTCGGACATCTGATGGTCGTAGCTCGGCATCGTCTGGCCGTAGCCTGCGACGATCTTCGCCTGTGGAGACGAGATCGATTCGCGCAGATAGGCTTCATCGGCGGTCACGGTCTTGCCGTCGGCGAGCTTCACCTGCTTGCCGAAGACTCCGCCGAGCGGGGGAGCGACTTCGGGACGCGCGTGGCAGCCGCGGCAGCCGAGCGAAGTGAAGAGCGCGGCTCCTCGCGAGAGATCGGCGCCATGCGCGCGGCTGCCGGCGATGCTTTTCGCGTCGGCGACGAGGCGTTGGATCTCGTCCTCCTCGGTGCTGTCGTAGAAGCCGCGGACGAAGCCCACGCCATCGACGAGAAAGAACTTCGCGGTGTGCATGATCGGATCGTCGGCGATGCCCGAGGCACCCACCATCACGCGGAAGCCCGCGGCGATCGCACGCAGCGAATCGGGCCGCGTGCGCATCAACCGCCAGCGCGATTCGTCGCCGCTCCACTGCTGCGCATAAGCCTTCAGCGCCTCCGACGTATCGTTGGCCGGATCTACCGAATAGGATACGAACTGAACATCCGTACCCGCGAGCTTGCGCTGCAGCAGCATCATCCGCGCCGTCAGGATCGGGCAGGCAGAGCGGCACTGGGTGAAGATGAAGTCGGCGATGAACGGGCGGTTGCGCAGATCGGCCGGCGTGACCGTGCGGCCGTCCTGATCGGGGAAGGAGAAGTCCGGGATGCGCCACAGCCGCGGCAGCTCCTCGGTCTGCTGCATCTGCCGGGGGAGTATCACCGGCGGATGCGGCCGCCGCGATTCCAGGATCAGCGCGCCCGCGACGAGCGCGGCGGCGAGCATCGCGGCCATGACGAGGGAACGCGGTTTCATGGCGCCTCCGAGAGCGTGACCAGATCCTTCAGGATGCGCGCCTGCGCTTCGTCGCCGAACGCGGGATAGATGCCGCGCACCACCGCCTTCCGGTCGACGAGATAGAAGCTCGGCCAGAGATGGATCTCGAGCCTCGCGGCCTCTTCGGGACTGCGCGCGATCCCGAGCGTCGTCGCGAGATTGGGAAACGCGGCCTTGTCGGCGACGAGCAGACGCCAGCGATCCTGGTCGGCGGTCGTCACCTGCTTCGCGAACTTCTGCAGCGAGGACGGACCGTCGTCGGGCGAGACTGAAAAGGAGACGAACTGCACGTCCCTTCCGCGCATCTTCGCTTGCAACTCGGTCATGCGCCTGCTCTGCAGCAGGCAGATCACGCTGCACTGCACATAGATGAAGTCGGCCACCCAGACGTGTCCGATCAGATCGTCGCGCCTCAGCTTCTGTCCGTGCTGATCGGTGAGCGAGAAGTCGGGCATCGCGACCGGCTGGCCCGGCGCGGACTTCGGCGGCGCGGACTCCGGGCTCCGGCAACCGGCGATCGTGAGTACCAGAAGCAGAGAGACCGTGCGCATGGTTCGCGAGTCTGCATCGAGCAAAGCCGCGGGCCACTGCATCAAATGTTCGCAGCCACCTGACGCTTGGCGGGGTAGAGATGGATGTCGTGGAATCTTGCGGCTCACCAACCGCGATGTGTCCTCGGCCGAGGCGCACCCTCGATGCTCAGCTGCGGTCCACTGGTCTTCCCTGCCCCGAACGGCAAGCAGCGCTCCCGCGAGGCATCGTGCAGGGCCATGACCACGTCTGGCGATGGTGCGGGCACACGGAACGCGGCAGCGACGCTGAGGCGCGGTTTCTGCCCAACCTGCAGGAAAGCCGACGGACGGCCAGGATAATCCGGTTCAGAATCCGCGAGGCCGGAAGCTGTGGCCCAAGGCAATCCACCTGCCGATGAGGTCCCACGACCTCCCGCGCACCTTTGCGACCGAACTCTTGCGGCGCGGCGTCGACGTGCATCGCGTGCAGCGCCCCATGCGCCACAGCGACAGGGGGTCACGACGGGTACCTACGGACACCTGCTCGTCGAGGATCTGCGCGCGTCGATGGACGCGCACGCGCCTCAGGTCCCTCCGCCCGCGAAAAAGGCCCGAGCCCGAGAATTCTGCCCCACCGGCGCCCCCGGGAAAGAGCGAAAGACGAAACTGATCGTCGAAGCGGCCCAGAACCAGTGGACATCGAGAGCTTGAAGTGGAGCGGGAAACGGGAATCGAACCCGCGACCCTCAGTTTGGGAAGCTGATGCTCTACCAACTGAGCTATTCCCGCTCGGGAGTGGGCAAGGCTAGTCGCGCCCCCTGCGCGGCGGCTCCGTGAGCCCGCCGCGAGCGGTTCTGCTAGGCTGGCAACGATGGAGGCACGGAGGCAGGAGGGGACAGAAGAGGACTTATCCGACCTTTCGCCTTCTGCAAGGACCTCTCCGCGTCCGACGCTCGCGTCATCGCTGCCACGCAAAAGCCGCTGAGCAAATCGGTCTTCGGTGCGAAAGCGGTGAACGCGGCGTGGAAGACGATTCCGTCCTGGTACATCGTCGGAAAGGAAGATCGCGCCATCAACCCCGATTTCGAGCGCTTCCTGGCGAAGCGCATGAACGCGAAGACCACCGAGATCAAATCGAGTTACGTCCCGTTTCTGTCGCACCCGAAGGAAGTCGTCAAAGTCATCGAGGAAGCCGGCAAATGACCGACGGGCCGGCGGCGACGACGATCTGCTGCGCGACCTGGCGCGCTGTGCCTCGCTCGACGATCGGCTGCGCCTCTTGCGTCACGTGGTCGACGCCTGCCAGGCAATCGGCTACGCGCACGCGAAGAGCATCGTCCATCGGGACCTCAAGCCTTCGAACGTGATGGTGGGCGAGTTCGGTGAGACGGTGGTGGTCGACTGGGGGCTCGCCAAGCGGCGCGACGAGGCGGAAGAGCTCGTGCCGTTGCCCGCGTCGCCGGCGATGCCCGCGGAGGCTTACTGTGGCCGGCACGGCGCTGGGAACGCCGGCGTACATGAGCCCCGAACAAGCGCGAGGCGATACGCGGGAGCTCGACGCGCGCAGCGACGTCTTCAGCCTGAGAGCCATCCTCTACGAGGTTCTCACCCGCCGGCGGCCCTTCGAGGGCGCGACGGCCGAGCACGTCATGGAGAATGTGGCCTGGACCCCCTCGGCGGGGACGGCGACACTGCGCGACCTGAGCTCGGGCATCGAACGCACGTTGCCGCTGGACGGCACGGCGCGCGGACTCTGGTTCAGCCGCAACTCCGCCCGGCTCGCTTCCGCCACTAGCGCGAGCGTCGCCGTTTGGGACGTGAGCACCGGTCGGCCGATCTGGACGGTCCCCGATTCAGTCCCAGAGGGCCTGATCGAGTTGCGTTGGGCCCCCGACGGTGGCGCCATCCTGCTCCAGTACCCGAGCCTCGGCACCGCGGTGCTGGAACGCGCGCAGTGGCGAGCGAATCGTCTTCTTCCGCGCGTCGGGCAGCGCCTCGCAGATGATGGTCATCCCACCGGACCTCCGGTCGAAGTTGGTGATCACGGAGACGAACTGGGAGCGCCGGCCGCTGCCGCAGCCGGTCGACGAGCCGCCCGCCGTGAGCCTCGCCCGGGTGCTCGCGAAAACGGGCCTCGCCTTGAAGGGAGTCGATCTCGTCGCTGCACCTTGAGGGGCGCCGCCTGGGAGTTCAGCCGGCACGTGCCGTCGCGGGCGGCTGGGCATGCATCGCCGCTCGCTGCAGCTGAAGCTCAAGAAGTATCCGCCCCGCGATTGAGAACGTCCTCAGCGCGGCGGAAGCAGATCGCACGGCAAGCTGCTGGAGGGCAGCCGCGCGAGATGTGCCGGCTGCTCGAGGCATGCCGCCCGCGGTCCGAAGTTTGTCCCCTCTGTGACGATGGAGGATCGTTGGCCGCCAAGCGTCGGGGCCGGCAGTACGAGGCGCCCGTCAGCCCGGTGCGAAGAAAATGCGCAGGCAGTTCCCCGCGGGGGGCGATCATTCTTCGCATGGCTCCGTGCAGCGATCGCGGTATTGCCCGGCTCGCAGATGACTGGCCGCCTGGCAGCAGTTGTCAGTCTGGCACTGACGCGATGCGAACCCTGGTGGCGTCTCGGAGGATCTGGCTCGCGCCGGTCGATTGCAGGTGCGTTGCTGCTTCTCGCGCCGCTGTCCGTCGCTGCCGAGGAGGACTCGAAGCAGGTGACGATGGGGGAGCTCATCGAGGTCACGGCCCCGAAGGCCAGGTCCAAGGACCCGACCGTGGGGGCGTCCCGACCCGAGAACGCGGACCTTGCTACCCGGAAGGCTACGACCGGCGACGCGGCGGATCTCCTCCGAGGCGTTCCCGGCGTGAGCTTGAACGGTGCGGGGGGGATCTCGAGCCTTCCGGCCATCCACGGCCTTGCCGACGACCGCCTCCGCATCCAGGTGGATGGAGCGGATCTGCAGCCCGCGTGCCCCAACCACATGAACTCCCCGCTCTCCTACGTCGACCCGACCCGGATCGAGAGCGTCACCGTGTTCTCGGGGATCACGCCGGTCAGCGTTGGCGGCGACAGCATCGGGGGTTCGATCCAGATCGAGTCCGCGCCGCCCGAGTTCGGGACCGCGTCCGAGCCGTTCATTGCCAGCGGACGGGCCGGCTCCTTCTACCGGAGCAATGGCGACGCGCTCGGCTACGACCTGGGGGCGACCGCGGCGCTCAAGTGGCTGAACCTGACGTTCCGGCAGTTCGATTCACGGTCGGATAACTTCACGGCCGCGCGCAGCTTCAAGCCCGTCGCCCCAGGTCGCGAAGGTGGAGACCCCATCCCCGGCGACGTTGTCGCCTCGTCGGCGTACCGGGGTACCCTCAAAAGGTCGCTCGCGCTCGCCATGCGGGACGAGGGCGACCTTCTCCAGCTCGAGGCGAGCCAGCAGAAGGTTGGTTTCGAGGGATTCCCGAACCAGCGCATGGATATGACCTCGAACGACAACTGGCTGCTCACCCTGCGCTACACGCGGACGCGTGGCTGGGGCGACCTCGAGGCACGCCTCAGCTTCCAGGATACGCAACACGAGATGAACATGGGCCCGGACCGCTACTCCTTCGGCACCGGCATGCCGATGGACACCGAGGCGAAGACCTGGGGGGCGACACTCAAGGCAAACGTGCTCCTGCCCGACAAGCACCTGCTCCGGCTCGGGACGGAGTACCAGTACTACACGCTCTACGACTTCTGGCCCCCGGTGGGCGGCTCGATGGGCCCGAACACGTTCTGGAACATCGACTACGGCGAGCGGCGGCGGTTCGATGCGTTCGCCGAGTGGGAGGCGCGGTGGACGGGCGCGTGGCTCAGCCTGGTGGGCGTCCGTAGCGACACGGTGATGACGGACGCCGGTCCGGTGCAGGGCTATGACGACTCCCTTCCAGCCTGGGGAACCGACGCCACCGCGTTCAATGCCTCGCAGCGCCGGCACGTCGACAACAACTGGGACCTCGCGGTGCTCGCGCGGCTTACGCCGGATTCGATGCAGACGTACGAAGGGGGCTACGCGCGCAAGTCTCGCTCTCCAAACCTCTACCAGCGCTATCCGTGGTCCACGAACGCAATGGCGGCGTTGATGAACAACCTCGTGGGCGACGGGAACGGCTACGTCGGCCTGATCGACCTCCGCCCGGAAGTCGCGCATACCGTCAGCGTCACCGGGGACTGGCACGATGCCGCCCGGGCCTTTTGGAGCGTGAAGGCCACCGCGTACTACACCCACGTCCAGAACTACATCGACGCGAGGCGCTGCGACTTCGGCCAGTGCAGCTCCGACAACGTGACCGCGACGAACAGCTTCGTCCTCTTGCAATACGTGAATCAGACGGCACGCCTCTACGGGTTGGATCTCTCGGCCCGATCGCTGCTGAACGAGCCGCGCTCCTGGGGCGGGCTCACCGCCAGCATCGCGCTGAACTACGTCCGGGGAGACAACCTCTCCACGGGAGATGGCCTCTACAACATCATGCCCCCGAACGCGACGCTCGCGCTCGTCCACAAGCTGGGGACCTGGATCAGCACCGCGGAGGTCCTGGCGGTCGCGGACAAGAGGCACGTCTCCCAGGTCCGGAACGAGCTTCAAACCGGCGGGTACTACCTGATCAACCTGCGCAGCAGCTACGAGTGGAAGTTCGTTCGGATCGACGCCGGCATCGAGAACCTGCTCAATCGCTTCTACTTCAACCCGCTGGGAGGGGCCTACGTCGGGCAGGGCCCCTCGATGAGCACCTCCAGCATCCCCTGGGGTACCGCGGTTCCTGGGCCGGCGCGGTCCTTCACTGTTGCCCTCACCTTCAAGTTCCACTCGTGAGCTCCACCCCCGAGGACGGCGATGCATCTCGCCCAGAAGCTGGCAGGTAGCCTGATTACCGTCGCGGCCCTCGCGGGCGGAGCGCTGGTGGCCTGCGACGGGGGTCCAAGGATCGAGGCGCGTCCGCAGACGATCACCTTCGCTCCCGCACCGGCACCCGCCGTCAACCAGTCCTCGGTGACCGTGTCGGCGACTGCGAGCTCCGGGCTTCCGGTTCGCTACAGCAGCAGGATCTCGTCCATCTGCTCGGTCGACGCCAGCAGCGGGGTCGTGACGGCGACCGGGTCCGGCAACTGCACCGTCGCGGCGGACCAGTCCGGCGACTCGCGCTACAGCGCCGCTCCGCAGGTCACCCAGGACGTCACCTTCATCTTCGAGGGTGTGATCGCTTTCACGCCCGCTCCCGCACTCAGCGTCTTCGACCAGGCGACCGTCACGGCCACCGAGAGCTCCGGCCTGCCGGTGAGTTATCGCAGCGCGACTCCAGCGGTCTGCTCGGTGGATGGCGCCACGGGCCTCGCGCTCGCACTGTCCTCGGGAGACTGCACGATCGTGGCGAGCGCCGGCCAGGCCCAGGCGTCCCAGACCATCGCCGTCTCTCCGCCATCGGGGCCCACTGCCCCCGGCACGCCGTCGGGGGTCAGGATCACGGCGGGCGGCGCCCCGGGCACCGTGACGGTGCGGATCGACGCCCTTCAGGCAGGTGGGAGCCCGATCACAGGTTACGCCGTCTCCTCCAGTCCCTCCGGCGTCACGGCAATGGGCGCGAGCCTGCCGATCACCGCCACGTGTCCCTCGTCCTGCGCGGGCTACCGGTTCTCCGTGAGCGCAAGCAATGCCGTCGGGACGAGCCCGCCGTCCGGATTGGCCGACATCGTCACCCTCTACCGGGTGATGGCCACCTTCCATGAGCCGGACACCCAGCCCAACGACTCGATCTTCATCGGCACGTTCAGGCTCAACGCCAGCGCGGGCGCCGTGTCTGGCCTCCAGGGCAAGCTGAGCGAGTCCATGACCGGCGGACCGAATCCCTATCCGAACGACAGCATGGCCTGGGTGCCTCTCACCCATCAATTGTCCTCGCTGCGGGTCACGCTGGACGGGGCGGAGGGTTGGCTGGTCACGACCTTCAGACTCGACAACACCAACACGCTCGCTCAGGACCCGAAGTACGGTGGCACCGACGGATGGGCGCCTGGCTCCGGGATGGGGCTGTACTACCGCTATCCGGCCGCCAACCCCGGCAACGCCTATGTGCGGATCTTCGTCGGCTGGCGGGATCCGACCACCGCCTTGACCCAGAGCCAGCTCGACAAGCTCGCATACGCGGACTGCGCCCAAAGAGGAATGATGGGGGCGACCTGCATGACGGGGACGTCGCTGGCGGGGTACGGGACGGTGGGAACGATGGGCGGCTACCCGGCTTCCCAGTCGACCACCAGGGACTAGCGTGAATCTTGCCTCGCACGGTCTGCTGTGGTCGATGCGCCCGCGGTCTCGTCGAGATGGGCCGTACCGCGTCCAGCGGATCCTGGGCAGCATTCGAAAGGGGGTAGAGCCATGAAAGCGTCAGGACCCATCTTCACGATGACGGTCAGCATCCTTGTCTTTGCGTGCAGCTGCGGCGACAGCAGCGGGCCCGGTTCGCCGACAGGCGTCAGTGTTGCGGCGGGTGCCACGCCCGGCACGGCGGTCGTGAGCTTCGCCGCCCCGACTACGGGCGAGGCGGCCACGAGCTACACCGTGACGGCCAACCCTGGCGGAATCACCGCGACCGGGGCGTCATCTCCGATCACCCTGAGCGGCCTCAGCCCACAGACCGCCTACACGTACAGCATTGTCGCCAATGGCTCGGGGACGTCGGCGCCCGCGACCACGGGGGTCCTGAAGTTCTACGCGGTCGTCGAGACGTTCCACGAGCCGATGACCCAGCCGAACGACACGATCTTCACCGGGACTTACACCTTCGACGTCACGCACAAGGCCGTGTCGAACTTGGTCGGATCACTCACTGAGTCGATGACCAAAGTGGGCGGCGTCTATGGCCCGCCCATGACCACGGTGGCCCTCACTCACCAGCTCTCTGCCGCACCGGTCACGCTCGGCGGTGTGAACGGCTTCCTGGTGAGCGCCTTTGCTCTGCCCACCACCAACACCTTCGAGCCCTCCGGCTTTGCGCCCGGGGGCACCGAGTACTACGGCCTGAGCAGCGGCGCTCCGAACCCCATGAACGGTGGGGTGGGCAACGCCTACGCGATGATCTTCGTGAACACGTCCGATCCGACGACGGCGCTGGCGCCGGCTCAGATCGACATGCTTGCATACGCGGACTGCACCGCCGGCGGCATGATGGCCTCGACCTGCATGACCGGGACGAAGTCGGCCGGGTACGGGAAAGACGGCACCATGATGGGGTATCCGGTTTCCCAGACGACGACCGGGCAGTAGTTCCGCGACCGCGCTTCGCCGCCTACCTGAGCTTCTGCCCTCGGGCTTGCGAGCGCCTTCGCCGAAGAGATCGGAATCGCGACCGAAGTCCTCAGCCGGGGCGAGCGCGATCGCATTGACCTGGTCCTTGACCACGAGTCGGCTCGCAGCCGGAACACAGCGATCCGATGAGCGAGCGAGCTCACGAAATGCCGAGCGTTGTGGCGGGCAACGCTCGATTGATCCAGCCGTACCGCTCCGCAAGCTCCGCGTCGTAGTCCTCGGCCCTCAGCATGACCTCGAGCGCCCGGGCGCGGCCCCATCAGGCGCGCGAGGTGCTGGATACCGCCCGCGCCGGGGTTCGCGGAGAGCCTCGCCTCCGTCCCTCCTTCCTCAGCGAACTTTTCAGGCCGGCAGCGCGGGTGGAGGGTGTTCCACCCCGTCGCGCAGGAGCATGCGCCCGCCCCGGCGCGCCAGCGACGCCGGGACCCCCGGCGATCCGTCGAGGCGCTACTGAACCCAGACCTCCGGCGGCAGTAGCTCGTTCATCGCGGCGAAGTGCTCCTCGGCGCTCGGGAGCTGCAGGCGGGTCAAGGGGTTCCACTCATCGGTAATGCGCAGTGGCTGCTGTACTGCGTCCAGCAGCCTTGAGTCCGGCAATCGCGAGTGGCTGGACCTCGCTGGAAACCGAGTGCGTAGCGCGAGGTGCTGAGCCTCAATCGAAATGGGCACGTACTTCTCCAAGTCCGACAAGGGGATCGGCTCATCTGAGTTGCAGGGCCGGCGGCGCAGCAGCGAAGTGACGAGGTCGCTGTTGCGCTCCAACAAGCGCAGGACTGAGGCATTCTGCGCCGGCGCGCCCGCCAGGGGCGGAGTCTGCTTCCAGCGGGCATGCCGTGTCGCTCTTCGCTGCATGTCTCAAGACGGGTCGTTGGCTGAAGATGAAACCCTGTCCGTCCGCTGATGGCCTCATCCGGTCTCCGGTGCCACTGAGCGATCAGTTGGCCAAGCCTGAAAAGAGTTTCCCTACGGGGCGAGGGCCAGCTCGCCCCCCCGCACCGCGAGCTGCCCTCGACGGGGCGCTCCTTGCCGCCATCAGCGCCCCGCCGATCAGGTCGCGCGCCCGACGAGCTTCTTCAGCTCCATCACCCACAGCACCGAGGAGGCGACCGCGGCGCAGATCGGCCAGTCGCGCGGTGCGAGCGGGACGGTGGAAAAGGCGCGCTGGAGGACGGGCACGTAGACCACGGCGATCTGCAGGGTCACGGAAGCGAGCACCGCCAGCCAGAGCCAGCGGTTGGCAAAGAGGCGGTGGAAGGCGGTGCGATCGCGGAAGCGCGCGTTGAAGGTATTGAAGAGCTGAAAGAAGACGAGGGTGGTGAACGCCATCGTCTGCGCGTACCGCAGCCCGCGGCGAGCGCCGCCGCCGGCAGCGAGCAGCCCGCCGGGAAGGGCCCAATCCATCACCAGGAGCGTGCCCACCGCCATGATCACGCCGACGAAGACGATGTCGAACCAGGTCGATCGGCCGATCACCCCGGTGCGCGGGTCGCGCGGGGGCTGGAGCATGACGTCGTGGTCGGGCGGCTCCATGCCCAGCGCCAGCGCGGGTCCGGAATCGGTGAGCAGGTTGATCCAGAGGATCTGGGTGGCCAGCAGCGGCACCACCAGCTTCGCCCCTTCCTCCGGCACGAGGCCGATGGACCCGGCGAAGATCACCCCGAGGAACATCACCAGCACCTCGCCGATGTTCGACGAGAGCAGGTATTGCAGGAAGCGCTGGATGTTGGCGAAGATCGACCGGCCCTCCTCGACCGCCGCCACGATGGAGGCGAAGTTGTCGTCGATCAGGATCATGTCCGCGGCGCCCTTCGCCACGTCGGTGCCGGTGATCCCCATCGCCACGCCGATGTCCGCGGCCTTCAGCGCCGGCGCGTCGTTCACGCCGTCGCCCGTCATCGCCACGATCTCGCCGTTCGCGTTGAGCGCGTGCACGATCCGCAGCTTGTGCTCGGGAGCGACGCGCGCGTAGACGGAGCACTCGCGAACCTCCTTCCGCAGCTCCTCGTCGGACATCTTCTGCAGCTGCGCGCCGGTGATCGCCCGGCCGCCCTTCCCGATGATCCCCAGCTCGGCGGCGATTGCCGCCGCAGTCACCGGGTGATCGCCGGTGATCATGATCGGCCGGACGCCCGCGGTCTTCGCCTCCGCCACCGAGGCGCGCGCTTCCGGGCGGGGCGGATCGATCATGCCCACCACCCCGAGGAAGACCAGCGCCTGCTCCACCTCCTCGCCGGAGTGGCGGCGGACGGTGTCGCGGCGAAGCGATCGATACGCGACCCCGATGGTCCGCAGCGCCGCCGAGCCCAGCTGGTCGATCGCCCGGGCGATCTCCTCGCGACGCGCCGGGGTCAGCGGCCGGGTCCCTTCGCCGATCCGCTCCTCCGTGCAGCGCGCGAGCAGCAGGTCCGGCGCCCCCTTGGCGAACACCATCATCCGCTCTTCGTCCTCGAGATCGGAGTGGGCGGTGCTCATCAGCTTGCGCTCGGAGGAGAACGGCACCTCGCCCACGCGCGGATAGCGCCGCCGGAGCTTCTTAGGCGCCTGGCCGATCTTTCGGGCCGCGACCACCAGCGCGGCCTCGGTGGGATCGCCCTGGATCGTCCAGCGGCCCCCCTTCTCCAGCAGGGCCGCGTTGCTCGCGAGATCGCCCGCCACCAGCGCCTTCTCCACCTCCTCCAGCAGCCGCGGGTCGCTGACGGGCGCGCCTCCCTGCTGCACCTCGCCGGTCGGCTCGTAGCCGGCGCCCGTCAGGTCCACCCTGCCGCTGGCCGTGATCACCGTGCGGACGGTCATCTCGTTCTTCGTCAGCGTGCCCGTCTTGTCGGAGCAGATGGTGGTGGTCGAGCCGAGCGTCTCCACGGAGGAGAGCCGGCGGACGATCACGTTCCGCTTTGCCATCCGCTGGGTCCCGAGCGAGAGCACGATGGTGGTGATCGCGGTCAGGCCTTCGGGAACCGCGGCCACCGCCAGCGACACGGCGAGCAGCAGGACGTCGACGAGGTCGGTGAGGGAACTCAGGTGCTCGACGAAGAGAATGGTCCCGCCGATCACCACGGCGATGGCGATCACCGCCATCCCCAGCAGCTTGCCGACGCGGTCCAGCTCCTTCTGCAGCGGGGTGCCGGTCTCCCCGGCCGCCTCGAGCGACCGCGCGATCCTGCCGATCTCCGTCGACGACCCCGTCGCGGTGACGACGGCGCGGCCGCGCCCGGAGGAGATGGCGGTGCCGCCGAAGACCATGTTGGTCCGATCCGCAATCCCCGTCTGGTCCGGGAGCGGCGCGACGTCCTTGTCGACCGGCGTGCTCTCCCCGGTCAGGGCGGACTCGGCAGCGCGCAGCGCGATCGATTCCACCATCCTGGCGTCCGCCGGGATGGTGTCGCCCTCCTCGATCAGGAGGATGTCCCCGGGCACGATCTCCGCGGTGGGCACCGACCGCTGCTCGCCGTCGCGGAGCACCCGTGCGTTGGGTGCCGACATCGCCTCGAGCGCCGCGATGGCTTGCTCCGCACGGCCCTCCTGCACGAACCCGAGCGCTCCGTTCAGCGCCACGATGGCGAGGATGGTGAGCGCCTCGTACGGGATCGGCGCCTCGCGCTCGATCCACCAGGCGGCGAGCGAGACCAGGGTGGCGACCAGCAAGAGGAGGGTGAGCGCGTCCCGGAACTGCCCGAGCAAACGCCGCCAGGCGGGGACCGGCGGCTTCGCCGGCAGCGCGTTCGAGCCGTGGCGCCGCAGCCGCTCCTGGACCTCGCTCGAGGACAGGCCGCGGGTCCCGTCGCTGCCGAGCGCGGCGAGGACTTCCGCCGCGGAGCGGCGGTAGGCGGGAAGCGGACCCTCCGGAACCTTCGGGAGCATTTTGCGTTTGCGCTACCCTGACGCTCCGCGTGATGCAAGGCCAGACTCCGACTGCGGAGGAGGCCCAGCCGCTCACCCCGGCCGCGGTCTGGCAGGCTGAAACCCAGTGCCGAGGAGGAGCGAGAAGGCGACGGAACTGCTCTGATCTGTCCTGTCCGCGCCCGTACTTTGATGTACCTGCGGATGTCCTTCACGTCCCCGTCGCCGAAGCGGGAGTCGTACAGGCGCTGCACGGTGTCGTAGACGTAGAGCCCGTCCTGGGCCCGGGTGGTGGATTTCACCGGCCAATGGATCAGGCGCAGGCCGAGGGCGCCAGACCTCCGCCAGCTGGGTCTTGCCGGTGCCGGGCTCGCCGCGGACCAGCAGAGGCCGCTCCAGCGCCAGGGCGCAGTCGACCGCCGACTCTAGCTCGAGGAAGTGAGGTACTTGTCGGTGCCGCGGAACCTACGAGAGTCCATTCCTGTATTCTAGCGGCCGGCGCTCACGGCCCAGCGCTTCCGCGCCGGCAGTCCGGAAAGGACCCGATGACGATTCTCGCCACCACCGATCTGTCTCCCGCCGCGCACGAGGCGGCATCCGCCGCGGCCGCCATCGCCGCCCGGCTGGGCGAGCCCCTGCTGCTGGTGCACGCCGGCGCGCTGGCGCCGGGAGCGCCGGCGACGGAGGTCCGACCGCTCCAGCAGCGGCTGGAGGCCGAGGCCGCCTCGCTGGCCCGGCCGGGCGCCGCCGTCACGGCCTCGCTGCTCGAGGGCAATCCGGTGGCCGCCATCCTCGCCTGCATCGATCGCACCCGCCCCCGCCTGGTGGTGGCGGCGGCCGTGAGCTCGGAGAAGCGGCGGAAGCTGGGCCGCGTGGCCGAAGCGATCGCGCAAGGATCGTCGCGGCCCCTGCTGATCGTGCGCGGCGCCGCGCCCTTCCTCGACTGGACCCGGGGCGCGCGGCCCCTGCGGGTGCTGGTGGGCGACGACTTCTCCGCCCTCACCGAGCCGGCGTACCATTTCATCCGCGAGCTGCGCGCCACGGGCCCATGCGAGGTGACGGTCGCGCACCTCTACTCTCCGCTGGTCGAGCACGGGCGGGCAGGGCTGCTCGGCCGCAGCGAGCCGGCGCAGGTGGAGCGGCGGCTCGAGGAGGACCTGAAGGTCCGCGCGGAGGCGCTGGGTGAGACCGGAGCGCGGGTGCGAACCGCCGCCAGCTACGGGCGCATGGCCGATCCGCTGGTCGCGCTCGCCGCGGTGGAGCAGGCGGATCTGCTGGTGCTGGGGACGCACCAGCGCAACCGCCTGGAGCGGGCCTGGCAGGGATCGGTCTCCCATCTCGCGCTGGAGCTCGCGCCCATGGCGGTTGCCTCGGTTCCCTTCGACGAGTCGCGCGACGCGCGGGCCGTCGCCGTCCCGCCCGTGAGGCGCGTCCTCGCCTGCACTGATTTCTCCCGGCTCGGCGACTCCGCCGTCGGGCACGCCTGCTCGATCCTGCCCGGCGGCGGAGAAGTGATCGCCCTCCACGTCATTCCCGTGTGGCCGCCCCTCCCCGCCACCGCCGCGGCGGAGGATGCGGCGAAGCTGGTGACGGCCGAGGAGCGGAAGGCGGCGCTCGCCCGGCTCCAGGCGCTCGTTCCCCACGACGCCGCCGCCCGCGGCATCACCTTCCGCACCGAGGTCGCGGCGGGCAGCCGCGTCCCCCCGGTGATCTGCCGGATCGCAGAGCGGGAGAACGTGGACCTGGTCTGCCTCTCCTCGCACGGCCGCGGCGGCGTCACCCGCGCCGTGCTGGGGTCGGTGGCGGGCGGAGTGATCGCGCAGAGCCGCCGGCCGGTGCTGGTGGCGCGGCCGCGCGCGTCCTGACCTCCCCTGCTCCGGCGTGGTGTAGCGCCCGGCGATGGCCTCGCGGATGCGGGCCCGGCTCTCCACCCCGCCGCGATCTCACGGAGATTGGCGACGCCCATTCTCTCGAACGTCCCCGCGACACGTGACGCTGCCCAACGGTAACAACATCGACGAGCCCGCATTGTGTCCCGCATTTCTATTCGGTAGGCGTGATCGACAGGTCCACGAGGCTGGCGCCGCGCAAAAGGCGCGCCGGCAGGGCCCGGCCGATCGACGAAGCGCGGAGCAAACGGTGCACGTGCAGAAAGCCCTCCTCGAGCACCTCATCCTCCGCCGCTGAAGACCCGGGCACTGCTGAGGATGCGAAAGTCTGAAGTCTATCGGGCATGCGATCAGTTCCCTCTCGAATTCGTGAAGTTAGAGGGAGCAGTGCAGGTCGAGAGACGCGATCTCAAGCATTGGGTGCTCACCCGATCCCAAGGCTGATCAGGGGCGCACCTGGAGGCTGTCGCCGGTACGGTAGTCTTCAATCTGGAACTTCAGGAATTTGTGGATGGCGGAGAGCGCCTCAGCATTCCTGGTGGTCACTACGATTCGCGCTCCAGCGCGCATGTCCTCGACGCCGTACTCGATCTCGTTCGCCAGTCGCTTCATCTCTGGAACGCCTGGCGGCACTCGATCATGGATGAACATCGGCATCTCGAAATCACCGTTCTTGAACGCGGTCGCGATGTGGTGGAAGTGGCGCACGATGGCGGCGCGGCTTGCAGCATCCTTCGGATCCTTGCACTCTGCGCGGCGGCTCCGTGAGCCCGCCGCGAGCGGTTCTGCTAGGCTGGCGACGATGGAGGCAGGGAGGCAGGAGGGGACAGAAGAGGACTTATCCGACCTTTCGCCACTTATCCGACCTTTCGCCCCACACCGTGACCTGGAGCAGCACGCCCGTCGCTCTCGACGAGGTTGACGTTCCGGGAAGCGGGACTTCAACGGCAGTGCACTTCACCAGTCCCGGCATCTATATCTATTCCTGCTCGATCCACGGCGCTACCGTCGAGAACGGCACTGTCCGTGTCCTCGTTCCGGGGTCGTGACGGCGAGGCGAACATCCCCTCCGGTCCGCGCTGGGGAACGGTGGAGGGGTCTGCGATTCAGGCGGCCAAGGCAAGCTCGCGCTTTGCGCTGGTTCAATGACGACGGCCGGTTGGCCGACGGAAGTGGTTCAACCGGTTGAACCAGATGGTCCGGTTTCGGTACCAGGCGGTTTCAGTTTGAACTCCCTCGGGGCGAGTTCACACAAGGGGATCATGCACGCGGCGGTTCATCGGACGAGCCACGAAGTGTGGTTCAACCGGTTGAACCAGCGGTGGTCTCATTCTCGGATCGAGCGGTTCCGTCGTGCGCCGATCTTGCCGCGTGTCCAGGAAAGGGTCAGCACGAAACTCCCCTGAGCGGGATCCCCTCGGCACATCCTCTCCAGTCGCGCACATCTGCCGTTCCGGCGCCGGCCAGCAATGTACTCGTCGCAGACGCGCTTCGCCTCGAGTCCTCTGAGGCCGCTTGCGGCGCCGAACCGCCCGTTGGCGTGAAAGCGACCTTGTCTGCTGGGTCCCCCGCTCCGTCGTGCTGGCGGCTCCAGAGGAGGTACCCCGTCGCAAGGCCTATGATCAGCGCGAGAGCAAGAGCGAACGCCGTCTCTTCCGCGACATGCGACGAAAAGCATGCGCGCATCGACAACGCTCACGCCCCCGCCCGCGACGGGATCTTCAAGAAGCTACCCGTGCCGCGCTCTACGCGAGCGCGGCACCGTTGCAACCATTCCCTCGATAACGAAAGGACGGATGAGCGCGGTTCTGTCCCCTGGCCCTCCTCCCGATTCATCGTGCTCAGCCTGGCAGGGCGCGGCGGCAGGGGGCTACGCTCCGCCGCGCAGCCCCGCTCTTCGCGATCGGGAGCGCGGCGGAACGCCGCAATCTCGTCGGAACGGCCGGCCAGTCAGGCCGGTAGGGCCTTGGTCCAATTTCCCTGCTCGCTGTCTCATGGATGGTGACGCTACCCATACGCGAGGAGGAGGAACATGAGGCTGGAAAGACTGGTCGCTCTCGGAATCTGCCTGACCAGCGGTGTGCTCCGGGCTCAGACCGCCCCGACCCCGTCTCCGGAGGCCAAAGCGGCCAAGGCAGAAGCCAAACCTGCCGAGCCGGCGGCTCCGGCGGCAGCGGCCCCCGCAGCGGCAGCGGCGGCGGCACCTGCCGGCATTCGCGCCGATTCCCCCTGTCGACAGGACATCGAGGTGCTCTGTCCGGACGTCCAGCCCGGGATGGGTCGCCTCTACCAGTGCCTGGCCGAGAAGGAGAGCCAGGTCTCCAACAAGTGCAAGGCGCGGCTTGCGGAACTCCGGGCGACCGGCGGCGAATGCAAGGAGGACATCGAGAAGTTCTGCGCTTCGGTTCCCCACGCCAAGGGCAAGCTCGCGCAGTGCTTGACCGAGCACCTCAACGAGCTGAGCGAAGGCTGCAAGAACCTGGCTCCCGGAGCCAAGGCAGGTCCTGCCCCGGTGGCCGCTCCCGCCGCGGCGGCAGCGGCGCCCAAGGCGCCCGAGACGGCGGCTCCCAAGGCGCCCGAG
>Ga0335085_10005929_pt1 | contig 19466 bp, 33 predicted proteins | sample Lox_Sample_45_FD_206712 | JGI IMG/M metagenome (GOLD analysis project Ga0335085, IMG submission 206712) | Soil microbial communities from Loxahatchee National Wildlife Refuge, Florida, United States - Lox_Sample_4.5 | ecosystem: Environmental > Terrestrial > Soil > Wetlands | place: USA...
AGATGGTGATGCCGGGGGACAATGTGAGCGCGGAGATCAGTTTGATCACGCCGGTGGCTTTGGAAAAGGGGCTGCGGTTCGCGATCCGCGAAGGCGGCCACACCGTCGGCGCCGGCGCCGTCACGGAGATTATTGAGTAAGCCATGCCAGCCGGAGAAAAAATTCGCATTCGTTTGAAGGCGTACGATCACCGAATTCTCGACCAATCGACGCGCGAGATTGTCGAGACCGCCAAGCGCACCGGCGCAAATGTCGCCGGACCGATTCCGCTGCCCACCACGATCAACCGGTGGACGGTGCTGCGGTCGCCGCACGTGGACAAGAAATCGCGCGAGCAGTTCGAAATGCGCACGCACAAGCGCCTGATCGATATTCTCGAGCCGACGCCGGACACGGTGGACGCGCTCATGAAGCTCGATTTGCCGCCGGGCGTGGACGTCGAAATCAAGGCCTTTGGCCGCGAGCACTCGGGCAAGTAGCGCGAGCGGCAAACGAGCCGCAGAACAAGGAAGAGGCGGAGCAACTTCGATGGCAGTCGACGGAATACTCGGAATCAAGCTGGGCATGGCCCAGGTTTTCGCCGATGACGGCACTGCGGTCGGGTGCACGGTGCTGCAGGCGGGCCCCTGCGTTGTCGTGCAGCGGCGCACAAAGGAAAAGGACGGCTACGACGCCGCGCAACTGGGCCTAGTGGAGTTTATTAAGCCGCAGCGCGTGACGAAACCCATGGCCGGGCACTTCAAGAAAGCGGAGGCGGCGCCGATGCGGCGCCTCGGCGAAGTACGGCTGACGGACTCGGCCGATGAAACGAAAGTCGGCGACCGTGTGCTGGTCGACCGGTTTCAACCCGGCGAACTCGTGGATGTGACCGGCATCAGCAAGGGCAAGGGATTTGCCGGCGGCGTCAAGCGCTGGCATTACGCGGGCGGCGACGCGACGCACGGCTCGATGTTTCATCGCGCTCCGGGCGGCATTGGCGCGAGTTCGTTTCCGTCGCGCGTCTGGCCAGGACAGCATTTTCCCGGGCACATGGGAAACCGGCGCGTGACGGCGAAGAATCTGCGCGTGGTGAAAGTGGACGCGGACGAGAATCTGCTTCTCGTGTTCGGATCGGTGCCGGGCCCGGCGGGGACGTATCTTGTGATTCGCAAGGCGCGCAAGTCGAAGCAAAAATAAGAATTGAAAATATTGCTGAGGACGCGACGATGGCGGTAGTGGACATCAAGAACCTCGAAGGCAAGAGCGTTGGGCAGATTGACTTGCCCGACGCCGTATACGCGGCCAAGGTGAACCCGAACCTGCTGCACGAAACGGTGCGCTGGTATCAGGCGGCGCAGCGCGCGGGCACACACAAGACCAAAGGCCGCGGCGAAGTTTCGGGCTCGGGCAAGAAGCTGTGGAAACAGAAGGGCACGGGCCGCGCGCGCGTCGGCTCCGTTCGCAGTTCGATCTGGCGCAAGGGCGGCACAGTCCACGGACCTCAGCCGCGCAGCTATGCCTACCGATTGCCGCGCAAGATGGTATTGGGCGCGCTGCGCTCGGCGCTTTCGGCCAAGCTGGCCGACGAAAAGCTGACCGTGGTGGATGCCTGGCAGCTTGATTCACACAAGACGAAGCCGTTCCGCGCCGCGCTCGATCGCTTGGACGGCGAGACGAAGACGATGCTTCTCGTCGAGGCGACGACCAATCGGAACCTTGAGCTCGCGAGCCGCAACCTTGACGGTGTGAAACTGGTTGCCCCGCATGCCTTGCAGCCGTATGACCTCTTGCGGCATGACCGCCTCGTCCTTTCAAAAGACGCGGCCGTACGGCTCGGCGAGTCGCTCGGAACGCGGGGCGCGGCGCCCGCTTCGGATGTCGTAAAGATTGAGTCGGCAAAGCCGGCGGAGGCTCCGAAGGCGGCAAAGCCAGCGGTGAAGGCAAAAGCGGCCGCGAAGAAAACGGCGGCGAAGAAACCGGCCGCCAAGGAAAAGGGCAAAACGAAGAAGTAAGCGCAGCCGGGGCGGGAAGCGCAACTCGAAATCGAAGGGCGAGGATATGAGCACGAACGCGTTTCAAGTGATTCGGAGGCCGATCATCACGGAAAAGGGGCTCGGGGTGAAAGAAACCCAGCACACAGTGGTGTTCGAGGTGGCTCGCGGCGCGACGAAGACGGAGATCAAGGAAGCGGTCCAAAAGATTTTCAAGGTGAAAGTCGCGGGCGTGCGTACGGCGCTGTTTCACGGGAAGTTTCGCCGGCGCGGCCGCGCGGAGGGGCACCGGCGCGACTGGAAGAAGGCGTACGTGAAACTCGCGGCCGGCGAGAAGATGATCGAGTACGCGGACAATCTCTAGTTCGAGGCTGTAGCCCGGGATTTCGGCGGTCGGCGCATTTTTCTCAAGGCCAGCCAGCGGGGATCTGCGGTGCGTGCCAGGGGAAGAGAGTAAAGCGATGGCACTGAAAAGCTTCAATCCGTACACAGCATCACGGCGCTTTCTGACCATGCTCGACAAGAGCGAGGTCACCAAGGAGACGCCGGAAAAGTCGCTTGTCGAGTCGAAGAAGCGCTCGGGCGGGCGCAACGCGCACGGCGAGATCACCATCTGGCACCGCGGCGGCGGGCACAAGAAGCAGTACCGCGTGATCGATTTTCGCCGCGAGAAAAAAGGCATCCCGGCGCGAGTCGCGGCCATCGAATACGACCCGAACCGCTCGGCGCGCCTCGCGCTCCTGCACTACGCCGACGGCGAGAAGCGCTACATCCTGCATCCGATTGGCCTCGAAGTGGGCATGACGGTGCAGACGGGCGAAGGGGCAGACATTCTGCCGGGAAACGCGATGTCGATCCGGTTCATCCCGCCCGGCACGCAGCTGCACAACCTCGAATTGCAGCCCGGCAAGGGCGCGCAGGTCGTGCGCGCGGCGGGCGGCTCGGCGCAGCTTCTCAGCAAAGAGGGCGATACTGCGCTCGTGAAGCTGCCATCGGGAGAAGTCCGCAAGTTTTCGCTCGATTGCATGGCGACAATCGGCCAGGTCGGCAATCTCGACCATGAAAACGTCACCTATGGCAAGGCGGGGCGTACGCGCTGGCACGGGCGGCGGCCGACGGTGCGCGGCGTGGCGATGAATCCCGTGGATCATCCGCACGGCGGCGGCGAAGGCCGCGTGAAGGGAAATCACCCGCAAACGCCGTGGGGATTCTCGACGCTTGGCGCGAAGACGCGGCGGAACCGGCGCTCAGACAAGCAGATTGTGCAATCGCGGAAGCCGTAGCCGGCGCGGGATCGACGGGGAGCCTTTCGGTAACGACAGGAGCTGGTGCATTTTGTAAGCGAGAAAAAATACTCAGCCTGGCGCGGCGGGTATTCGAGGGGAAGTTGAGACTCATCCTATGAGCGCAACACGAAGCAGGCGAACACGAACGGCAGCACGGCGGGTGGCGCGCACGCGCAAGCCCGCGCATGCTGCGCGGCCAGCAAAGCCCGCGAAGCCGGTGAGCCGGTTTGCGGCGGTCGTTCCGGTGCAGGTGCTTTACCGGCTGTGCAAGCCTGGATGGGCCGTGAGCGTGGAAAAGGCGCCGAACGCGCAAGGGACGCGGTTTGTGTGCCCGTTCTGTCCGCTGTCGCACCGCGTGCCGGGCCCCGTGCGCGGGTTCCGGAAGTTGCGGCGCGCCCAGTGGATCAAGTTGCGGCGAGTGGAAGAATAGGAGCCGGCGGAAAGCAGCCGGAGCGCAGGGAGAAACGATGGCACGTTCGCTCAAGAAAGGTCCGTTCATCGACAGCCACCTTCGCGAAAAGGTGGAAGGGATGAACGCGCGCAACGAGAAAAAAGTGATCAAGACGTGGTCGCGCCGGTCGACGATTCTCCCGGACATGATCGGCCACACGATCGCGGTGCACAATGGCAAGAAATTCATTCCGGTGTACGTCACCGAGCAGATGATAGGACACAAGCTCGGGGAATTCGCGCCGACGAGGACCTTCAAGGGCCATGCGGTCAAAGCGGCGCTCGAGAAGGCGGCGGGAGTGGCCGGCGCCCCAGGCGCGCCCGCGGGCGCGGCGGCACCGGCCGGAGGCGGCGCACCGGCTGCGCCGAAGGCATAACCCATGGCGAACGAAACCCTGCAGGCACCGGTCATTGAAGCGGTCGCGATGGCGCGTCATGTGCGCATGTCGCCGCAGAAGGTGCGCCTCGTGGTCGACTTGATTCGCGGGCAGCGCGCCGAAAGCGCGCTCCAGATTTTGCGGTTCACGAAGAAACGCGCGACGCGGGACGTCGAAAAAGTGCTTCGCAGCGCGATCGCCAACGCCGAGCGCAAGGCGGAAGACGCTGGGGCGTCGCTCGACGTCGATCACTTGTTTGTTTCGCGCTGTTTCGTGAACGAAGGCTCCCGCTGGAAGCGGCTGCGTCCAGCGCCGATGGGCCGCGCGTTCCGCTATCAGCGCCGCACGAGCCACATCGTCGTGGGCGTCGCCGAACATCATGTGGCCGCGCGGGAGCGCGCTGCCGCGGCCGCCGCGGAAGCTGAATCGCAGAAGGGTGTTGCGGGGGCCGTGAAGAAGGCGCGCCGAGCGCTCTCTGGAAAGAAAAAGCCGGTCCGAAAGACGAGCAAGTAGCGCGGGAGGAGAAAAAACTTGGGTCAGAAAACGCATCCATACGGGTTTCGGCTGGGCTACAACAAACCCTGGAAATCGCGCTGGTACGCCGACCGCGACTACGCCGACCTGCTGTACGAGGACGTGAAACTGCGGGATCAACTCAAGGACCGCTTGCGGTCAGCCGGGATCAGTTCGATCGACATCGAGCGCGCCGCGAACAAGCTGGTGATCCGCCTGTTTACCGCCCGGCCGGGAATCATTATCGGGCGCAAAGGCGCCGAAATCGATAAGCTGAAGGGCGAAATCCAGAAGCGCACCAAGCGCGAAGTGCATATCGACATTCAGGAAGTGCACCGGCCGGAGCTCGATTCGCAGCTCGTGGCCGAGTCGATTGCGCTGCAGCTGGAAAAGCGCGTGGCGTTCCGCCGGGCGATGCGCAAGGCCGTCGATTCCGCGCTGCGGTTCGGCTGCAAGGGGATCAAGATCCGCGTCGCGGGGCGCCTGAACGGCGCGGAAATTGCGCGCAAGGAATGGTACTTGCAGGGGCGCCTGCCACTGCAAACGTTGCGCGCAGACATCGATTTTGGTTTTGCCGAGGCGCACACGACCTATGGCGTGATCGGCGTGAAATGCTGGATCTATCAGGGAGAGAACATCCCCCAGCGTGGGCAGAAAAAGCCCGAGGCCCAAGCGGCGGCGGTGTAGCGGCCTGCCGGCAAGAAGGTTTGAGAGAAGACGACCATGATGATGCCCAAGAAAGTGAAGTACCGGAAACAGCAGCGCGGTCGGCGCGCCGGAAAAGCTTGGCGCGGCAGCGAGCTTTCCTTTGGTGAATTTGGCCTGAAGGCGCTCGAACCCGCTTGGATTACCGACCGGCAAATCGAGGCTTCGCGCGTGGCGATCACGCGCTTCATCAAGCGCGGCGGAAAGCTTTGGATCCGGATTTTTCCGGACAAGCCGTTCACGAAGAAGCCGGCGGAAACCCGCATGGGCAAGGGCAAGGGAGCACCGGAGCGTTGGGTGGCGGTCGTGAAGCCGGGCCGGGTGATGTTTGAAATGGCCGGGGTGGACCTCGCAACGGCGCAGGAAGCTATGGAACTTGCGGCGCACAAGCTGCCGATTCGCACGCGGTTTGTCAGCCGGGCAGGAGCCCTCTAATGGCGCGGCGAACGGAAAAACTGCGCGATCAGGATACGGCGGAGCTCAACGAGCGCGAGCGCGAACTGGCCGAGCAGGTGTTCCGGCTGCGCTTCCAGCTCTCGACCGGCCAAGCGGAGGCCGTCACAAAACTGCGGCTCGCGCGGAAGGATCTCGCGCGGGTCAAGACGATCTTGCGCGAACGCGAATTGAGGAAGGCACATGGAAACTGAAGCCACGGCTGCGAACACACCCGCGTCCCTGCGCCCCCAGCGGCAGGAAGTGACTGGGGTCGTGACCAGCGCGAGGATGCAGAAGACGATTGTTGTGAAAGTTACCCGCCTCGTGCAACACAAGCTCTACCGCCGCGTGGTGCGGGTGTCGAAGAAATTCTACGCGCATGACGAAGAGCGCGAGGCGCGACCGGGCGACACGGTGCGGATTGTGGAGACGCGGCCAATGTCCAAGCTGAAGCGCTGGCGACTGGCCGAAGTCGTGACGCGCAGCACGCGCGCCGAGTAATGCGCACAAGATTATAGATCGAGGACAATTGCCATGATTCAGATGCGAAGCTGGCTTACGGTGGCCGACAATTCCGGTGCGCGCCAGCTGACTTGTATTTTGCCGGTGGGTGGCGATGCGGGCAGCCGCGCGGGCCTCGGCGATGTCATCACCGCCGCCGTGAAGGAAGCCGCGCCGGACAGTCCCATCAAGAAGGGCAAGGTCGTCAAAGCTGTGGTGGTGCGCACGCGCAAGGAACATCGCCGCAAGGACGGGACCTATATCCGCTTCGACGACAATGCGGCGGTGCTGATTAATGACGCGAACGAGCCGGTCGGCACGCGCGTGTTTGGCCCAGTCGCGCGCGAGTTGCGCGAAAAGAATTTCGCGAAGATCGTTTCGCTCGCCCCGGAGGTCTGGTAAATCGTATGAAAAGCCAGTTGGAACTCGCTCCAACCTCAGCCGGGATCAAGAAGGGTGACCAGGTGCGGGTGATTACGGGACGTGATCGCGGCAAGACGGGCCGCGTTCTCGCGGTCAATCCCGCCAAGCGAACGATTACGGTGGAACACGCGGGCGTCATCAAGCGGCACACGCGACCCAATCCATCGCAGAACATCAAAGGCGGAATTGTCGAAAAGGAAGGTCCGCTGCCGATCTCCAATGTTCAGCTGCTGTGCCCGGCGTGCAACAAAGGCACGCGGATCGGCCGCAAGGTTTTGCCCGACGGAACGAAGGAACGCGTCTGCCGCCGATGCGGCAATACGCTCGAAAAGTGACGCGAGGGAAGTTCCCAGCATGGGATCAGAGATGGAGTCAGTGACGGAAACATGATCAGCCGAATGCAAGAACGCTACCGCAAGGAAGTCGTTCCCGCGCTTTTGAAACGTTTCGGGCAGAAAAACCCGATGGCGGCGCCGCGGGTTGCGAAGGTGACGGTCAACATCGGCCTCGGCGAGGCGAGCCAGAACGTCAAGCTGCTGGACGTCGCGGTCGCCGAGCTCGGCCAGATTACCGGTCAGAAACCGGTCATTACACGCGCGAAGAAGTCCATCGCGAACTTCAAGATTCGCCGCGGCATGCCGATCGGCTGCTGCGTCACGCTGCGCGGCGACCGGATGTACGAATTTCTCGACCGGCTGTGCAACGTGGTGTTGCCGCGCGTGCGCGACTTTCGCGGCCTGCCGCCGAATGCGTTTGATGGGCGCGGCAATTACACGCTCGGTCTGCGCGACCAGCTCGTCTTTCCGGAAATCGACTACACGCGGGTCGACAAAATCAAGGGCTTGAACATCACGTTGACGACGACGGCCAAGAGCGATGAAGAAGGCCGGGAACTGTTGAAGTTGCTGGGCGTGCCGTTGCGCCAGCAGGGAGCTTAGGAGAATTTATGGCGAGAGATTCACAATTTGCCAAGATGCGCAGGAAGCCGAAGTTTAAGATTCGGGTGCGCAACCGCTGCCGCTTGTGCGGGCGTTCACGGGGATACATTCGCAAATTTGAGATGTGCCGCATCTGCTTCCGCGGGCACGCGCTCCGCGGAGAAATTCCCGGCGTGGTGAAAGCCAGCTGGTAGGAGCCGGCAAAAACGAATATGCAGACCGATCCCATTTCCGATTTGTTGACACGGATTCGCAACGCGGCCAAGGCGCGCCACACGCGCGTGGACGTTCCTACCTCGAAATTGAAGGTGGAAGTAGCCCGCATCCTGAAGGAAGAGGGCTACATTTCGACCTACAAGCTGGTCGAGGAAAACAAGACGCGCAAGACGCTGCGCCTGTTTTTGAAATACACGCCGGACCGGCGCAGCGTGATTACCGAGCTCCGGCGCGTCTCGAAGCCGGGAAGCCGCCGCTACATCGGCGCTTCGGGAATCCGGCCCATCGTCGGCGGAATGGGCATCAGCATCCTGACGACGCCGAAGGGCGTGATGACCGGCCGCGCCGCGCGAAAAGCGCGCGTGGGCGGGGAAGTCTTGTGCGAAGTTTGGTAGGAGAGACATCGAGCCATGTCGCGTATAGGAAATAAGCCGATCAGTGTGCCGCAGGGCGTGAAAGTGCAAATCGCGCCGGCCTCGGTCGAAGTGCAGGGACCGAAGGGGAAGATGAGCGTGAACCTTCCCTCCGGAATCACGCTCGAGCAAAAGGGCGCCGAACTCCACGCCGTGCGCCAGACGGATGACCAGGCGGCGCTGCATGGCCTTGCGCGGGCTCTTGTCGCGAACGCCGTGCACGGCGTGACGCAAGGATTCAAGAAGGAGATGGACATCGTGGGTGTCGGATACCGCGCCGAGCTCAAGGGAAAAATCGTGAGCTTCGCGCTCGGGTATTCCCATCCCATCGAATTTGCGATTCCCGAGGGGATCCAGATCTCGGTGGAGAAGCAGACACACCTGACCGTTACGGGAGCGGACCGCGCCAAGGTCGGCCAGGTGTGCGCGAACATTCGCGGCTTGCGGCCGCCCGATCCGTACAAGCAAAAGGGAATTCGCATTACCGGTGAGCGCCTGAAGAAGAAGGCCGGAAAAGCGGGCGCGGCTACCAAGCCGGGCGCATAGCCGGCTCGGAGACGGGTGCGAGCCCCACTCGGCGCCCGCCGGAGAAAAGAGAGAAGGAGAGCATCGTGGCAACAGAGCCAGTCCGAAAGCTTTCTCGCGACGCGCATCGGCGCAGGATTCATTTGCGCGTCCGCACACGCGTTTCCGGCACGCCGGAGCGTCCGCGCCTCTCCGTGTACCGCTCGAACGGGCATATTTACGCGCAGGTGATCGATGACCGCGACGGGCGCACGATTGTATCGGCGAGTTCCATCGACAAGGAAACCCGCAAAGAACTCAAGGGCGGGAACAATGTGGCGGCGGCAAAAATGATTGGGAAAAAGATTGCCGAGCGCGCCCGCGCCGCCGGAATCGAACAGGTGGTGTTCGATCGCGGCGGTTACATGTACCACGGCCGTGTGGAAGCCCTGGCGGCAGCCGCCCGGGAAGCGGGGTTGAAATTTTAAGTTTATGTCCAAACACATTCTGAGAGAGACACTGGCGGTCCGGCGGCCCATCGAGGTCAACGCCAACAGCTTGAAGGACCAGGTCGTCGCCATCCAGCGCGTGACCAAGGTCGTCAAGGGCGGCAAGAACCTCAGCTTTTCGGCTCTCGTTGTGGTGGGGGACCAACAAGGCCACGCCGGTTTCGGCATGGGCAAGGCGCGCGAAGTGCCCATGGCCATCCGCAAGGCGATTGAGCAGGCGAAGAAGAATCTGATTCACTTGAATTTGAAGGGCACGACAATCCCTCATCAGGTTCTCGGCTTGTACGGCTCGGGCCAGGTTCTCTTGAAGCCCGCGCCGGACGGAACCGGAATTATCGCCGGAGGGCCCGTGCGAGCCGTGATGGAAGTTGCGGGAATCTCCAACGTGCTGACGAAATCTATCGGTACATCGAACCCGCACAACGTGATCAAGGCCACGTTCGACGCGCTCCTGCGTCTCAAAGATGTTGCCAAAGTGGCGGAGCTGCGTTCGAAGACGGTGGAGGAACTCGGGCACTAGGAGCGCCAGCGGATGAGGGCTCGAGTCCGCAAGGAAAATTGGGATTATCGCCATGGCAAAGAAAACATCGGGAGTCGTGAAAATCAAGTGGGTGCGGAGTTTCATCGCCTGTCCGCAGGGCATGCGAAAAACGATTCGCGGCCTTGGATTCCGCCGGCTGAATCAGGTCGTCGAGCGGGAGGACACGCCCGCCATCCGCGGAATGATTCATAAGGTGCGGCATTTGGTGGTCGTGGAAGAGTAAGCGGGCGAGGGCTATACTGGTAGCCCGCGAGGAAACTGGGGACAACATGGCTCTGAATCTATCTAATCTGAAGCCACCGCGCGGATCGCGGCACCGCAAGGTGCGCGTCGGGCGGGGAATCGGCTCAAAGCTCGGAAAAACGTCGGGCAAGGGCAACAAGGGGCAGAAATCGCGCAAGGGCTATTCGCGTCGCGCCGGTTTCGAGGGTGGCCAGATGCCGCTCCGCCGGCGCATTCCGAAACGAGGCTTTCACAATCCGTCGCACACCGAATTCGCCGTGGTGAACGTGGAAACGCTCAACCTGTTTCCCGCGGGGACAACGGTGACGCCCGAATTGCTCCGCGGCGCAGGGCTTGTGCGCGAGGCGCGGGCGGCGATCAAGATTTTGGGAGACGGCGAGTTGAAGAATTCGCTCACCGTGCAAGCGCACAAATTCAGCAAGCCGGCGGAGGAAAAAATCAACCGCGCCGGCGGCAAGGCTGAGGTTTTGTCGTGAACCAGTTTTTTGAAGCGTTCGCCAACATGTTCCGGATTCCGGACTTGCGCAAGCGTTTGCTGTTCACGCTGGCGCTGCTGGCGGTTTATCGCTTGGGCGCGTTCTTGCCGACGCCCGGGATCAATACAGACGTCCTGCAGCAGTTCTTCCAGCAGAATCAAGGCTCGGTGCTGGGTGTCATTGACCTGTTTAGCGGCGGCAATTTCCGGCGCCTCACGATCTTTGCCCTGGGGATCATGCCGTACATCACGGCGTCCATCATTCTGCAATTGATGCAGGTGGTCTGGCCGTACCTGGAGCGGCTGCAAAAAGAGGGCGAACTTGGCCGGCGCAAGATCACGCAGTACACGCGCTACCTGACGATTCTCCTGAGCGTCGTGCAGTCGCTCTCGATCGCTGTCACGCTCGAAAAAAGTCCTGGCCCGAGCAATCAGGCCATGGTGTACAACCCCGGCATTGGATTCGTTTTGATGACGATCCTGACGCTGACGACGGGCTCGGCCTTCATCATGTGGCTGGGCGAACAAATCACCGAGCGGGGCGTTGGGAACGGGATGTCGCTCATCATCTTTGCCGGGATTGTGGTCGGCCTTCCGCGAGCGGTCGGCGATTTGTTTGAGAAATTCAGGACCGCGCAGTGGGGTCCGTTCACCGGCCTGGCGTTGATTTTGTTGATCGCCCTGATGATCGCGGTCGTGGGAGTCATCGTTTTCGTCGAGGGCGGGCAGCGGCGTATCCCGGTGCAGTACGCCAAGCGCGTGATGGGGCGCCGGATGATGGGCGGCCAGATGACTTATCTGCCGTTGCGCGTGAATTCGGGAGGCGTGATTCCGCCGATTTTCGCGAGCTCGCTGCTGACGTTTCCCGGGACGATCAATTTGTTTCTGGGCCGCAAATTCAAGGCGGTCGACTGGCTGGCCACGAACCTTGCCTGGGGCGAGCCGTGGTACGTCTTGGTTTACGTTGTGATGATTATTCTGTTTGCGTTCTTCTATGTCGGCATCGTATTTAATCCGACTGAGCTTGCCGACAACATGCGGAAATACGGGGGATTCATTCCAGGCATCCGTCCGGGGCGCAACACGTCCGAGCATATCGACCGCGTGCTTCGCCGCCTCACGTTTGTGGGCGGCGTGTATCTCGCGGCGGTGTGCCTCTTGCCGGAATGGCTCATGGCCGGCGTCCACCTGCAGCATTTGCCCGTTGTTGGAACCTGGTTTGACAATCATATGTGGCGCTTTGTCTTGGAAGGACTGAAAGTCAATTTTTATTTTGGCGGCACCTCTCTGTTAATCGTAGTCGGAGTAGCGATGGATACGGTCCAGCAGATCGAGGCTCAACTGGTGATGCGGAACTACGAAGGTTTCGTAAAGAAGGGAAAGCTGCGTGGCCGGCGCTACGGCTGATCGCAGTGGCAACGGAACTTTGCAGGGACTGGGGCGTGCGGTCATCCTGTTGGGGCCTCCGGGCGCCGGCAAGGGAACGCAGGCTCAGCGTGTCGCGCAGCGCTATCATTTGCCGCACCTGTCGACCGGGGACATGTTCCGCGACCACATCCAGCGCGGAACCGAGCTCGGGCGGAAGGCCAAGCCGCTCATGGAGCGCGGCGAACTAGTTCCCGATGAAATCGTGCTGGGCATGGTTGAAGACCGCATCGGCCAACCGGATTGCGCGCATGGATTCGTATTCGACGGTTTTCCGCGCACGCACCGGCAGGCCGATGATCTCGAACGGATCTGCCGGGGGCACAGGCTGGGCTGCACGGTCGTCTTGCACATGATCGTGAAGCCCAATTTGTTGATGCGCCGGTTGACAGGCCGCAGAATCTGCAAGGCCGGGGGGCACATCTATAATATTTATGACCGGCCACCCAAACGCGAGGGGATTTGCGACCTCGACGGGAGCGAATTGATCCACCGTCCCGATGACAGCGAGGCGGTGATCAGCGAGCGTTTGCATGCATACGACCAGCAAACAAGGCCGCTCGTCGAGTATTACACGGTGCGAAGGCTGTTGAGCCCCATCGACGCGATGGCCGATGCGGACACGGTCACGGAGCACATTGCGGGGATCTTGGACGGAGCGAGAGCGCATGATTGTGTGTAAGTCACAGACCGAGCTCGAAAAGATGCATCGCGCTGGCCTCGTGATTTGGGAAGTGCTCAACGATTTGCGCGGAATGGCCCGACCTGGAGTGACCACGAAAGAGCTCGATGACTATGCGGAGCGCAAGACGGTGGAGCGAAAGCTTCGCCCAGCGTTCAAGCATTACCGGGGCTATCCGGCGACGCTTTGCACGTCGATCAATTCGGAAGTGGTGCACGGAATTCCCTCGAAGGCGAGGGTGCTTCAGGCGGGCGACATCATCTCGCTTGACTTTGGAGTTGAATGCGACGGCTACTATGCCGACGCGGCCGTGACCGTGCCCGTGGGGGAGATCACGCCGGAATTGCAGAAGCTGCTGCAAGTGACGCGGGAATCGTTGGATCTCGCGATCGAGAAGGTGCGCGTGGGAAACCGGCTGTCGGATATTTCGGCGACGGTCCAGGATTGGGCCGAACGGAAGAATGGGTACTCGGTCGTTCGGGACTTGTGCGGCCACGGTATCGGCACGCACATACATGAGGAGCCGAACGTGCTCAACTATGGAGAGCCCGGCCGAGGCCCGCGCTTGCAGGAAGGGATGGTTCTCGCCATCGAGCCGATGGTGAATATCGGCAAGCCCGACGTCCGGGTGCTCGACGATGATTGGACGACGGTGACCATGGACGGCACGAAGTCGGCGCACTTCGAGCACACGGTGGCGGTTACCTCCAATGGGCCCTGGGTTTTGACGCGTCCCCGAGAAATGCAGGGACCGTCTTGGTAAGGGGCGCAAGGGGAAACATGGGCAAACGACCCGAACCGGAAAAGCGGAAGGCCGACGCGTCCAATCCCAAGGAAGACGCCATCGAAGTGATGGCTACGGTGATCGAGCCGCTGCCCAACGCGATGTTTCGGGTCGAACTGGAGAACAAGCATCAGGTCCTCGCGCACATTTCCGGAAAGATGCGGAAGAATTTTATTCGCATCCTCGCCGGAGACAAAGTGGCGGTGGAGCTTTCGCCGTACGACCTGACGCGCGGGCGGATCGTGTATCGGTATAAGTGAAGCGGGAATTTTTGGGGAGCGGGAAATGAAAGTTCGGGCATCGGTCAAAAAAATCTGTGACAAGTGCAAGGTCATTCACCGGCGCGGGGTGGTGCGCGTGATTTGCGTTAACCCCAAACATAAGCAGCGCCAGGGATAGACTTCGCCAAAGGATTTAAGGAGCACGAATGGCACGTATCGCAGGTGTGGATTTACCGCCGCAGAAGCGGATCTGGATTGGACTGACGTCGATTTACGGAATCGGCCAGCCGCGGGCGCGCGCCCTATGCGCCAAGGCCCGCGTGGACGAGACCAAGAAGGTCAAGGACCTGACCGAAGAGGAAGTGAACCAGCTCCGGCAGGCGATTGAATCCGAAGGGCGCGTCGAGGGCGATCTCCGCAAGGAAATTCAGATGAATATTCGGCGGCTGATCGAAATCCAGTGCTATCGCGGCTTACGGCACCGGCGCAATCTGCCCGTGCGCGGCCAGCGGACGCACACGAACGCCCGCACGCGCAAGGGTCCGCGCAAGGGTGCCGTTGCGGCGAAGAAAAAAGTCGCGGCGCGGAAGTAGAGGTTGGATCGAGCGAAGTGGCAAGTTTGAAGCGCGGGTGCGAGCTCGACGCGCCGTCGCCAAAGCGCTTTGGCGCGTCGGCGGCTTTGAACCCGCCTGAAAGGGTACTGACTTGGCAAAGGAACCGCAGCAGGACGCCGCCGTACAGGCGCCGGCGAAAACAACCAAGCGGAAGAAAGAATTCAAGAAAAAGCGGGAAAAGCGCGTGGTCCCGCACGGCGTGGCGCACATCCAGGCCACATTCAACAACACGATCGTCACGATCTGCGGACCGGACGGGCGCACGGTGTCGTGGTCTTCGGCGGGATCGATCGGTTTCAAGGGATCGCGGAAGGGCACTCCCTACGCGGCTCAGCAGGCGTCTATTTCCGCCGCGGGAGTGGCGCGAGACCAGTACGGCATGAAGTCGATCGAGGTCCGCGTAAAGGGCCCGGGTTCGGGACGCGAATCGGCCGTGCGCGCGCTGGCGTCAGCCGGGTTGCACATCGTGCACATCAAGGACGTGACGCCGATTCCGCACAACGGCTGCCGTCCGCCGAAGCGCCGCCGCGTCTAGATTTGGCTGAACAAAATTAAGTCTTACGAAACACTGAGAAGGAGACACGCATTTGGCACGTCATCGGGAAGCGGTTTGCCGGCTCTGCCGCCGGGAAGGGCAGAAGTTGTTCTTAAAAGGGCTGCGTTGTTTTACGGAGAAGTGCGCCATCGAAAAGCGCAATTTTGTTCCGGGGCAGCACGGCCAGTCGCGCCGGGTCAAAAAGCTCGCCGGGTACGGCTTGCAGTTGCGCGAAAAACAGAAGGTGAAGCGCACCTACGGCCTGCTGGAGAGGCAATTCCGCAACTACGTGGAGAAGTCCGAGCGCGCGCAGGGACCGACGGGCGAAAACCTCATTGTCATGTTGGAGCGGCGTCTGGACAACGCGGTGTGGCGAGCGGGGTTTGCCAGTTCCCGCTCGCAGGCTCGGCAGATCGTTTTGCATGGGCATGTCCTCGTCAACGGAAAGAAGGTCAACATTCCGTCGTACCTGATTAACGTGGGCGAAGAGATCGGACTCAAGGAAAAAATGCACCAAAACGCGATGGTGCTGGAAGCGCGCAACGTCGCCCAAAGCCAGAACGCGGTGCCGTGGCTCGAAATCGACCGCGAACAGTTCAAGGCGCGCGTCGCCGCGCTGCCGAAGCGCGAAAATGTGCAGACGCCCCCGATCACGGAGCAGCTCATCGTCGAGCTGTACTCGAAGTAGAGCGGCTGCGCGGGCGCATTTTTGATCGCAAATTTCAGGGTTTTGTTTTCAAATCTGGAATGTGAGATTTACAGAAGAAGCTGAGAGATTCGCAAATGGGGATTTCGAACCCGGAAATTCCCGATCCTGAGTCGAGATTCGAAGCCCCCGCATGGGTGGGGAGGAAGGACTTAACAGATGTGGAAAGGTTTTCAGAAACCGAAGCGTTTGGCAACAGAACTCGAGTCGCTCACCGACAAGTTCGGAAAATTTTCCGCGCAGCCGTTCGAGCGCGGATGGGGCACGACGGTGGGCAACGCCCTGCGCCGAGCTCTCCTGAGCTCGATTGAAGGCGCGGCGATCACGGCGGTCAAAATCGAGGGCGTGCTTCACGAGTTTTCGTCGATTCCGGGCGTCGTGGAAGACGCGACCGATATTATCCTCAACCTCAAGCAGGTGCCGCTGAAACTCAACAACGACCAAGCGAAGACGATCTTCGTCAACGTCGAAAATCCGGGCGTCGTGACGAGCGCCATGATCGAGGAAGACGCCGATTTTGCGGTGCTCGACAAGACGGTGTATATCGCCACGGTCAACGAAGGCGGAAAACTGCAGTTGGAAATGCGCGTCAAGAACGGCCGCGGATACGTTTCGGCCGACCGCAACTTCGACGAGGATCTGCCGATCGGCTACATCCCGGTGGATTCCGTCCACTCGCCCGTCCGCAAGGTCAATTACGCCGTGGAAGCGGCGCGCCTTGGCCAGATGACCGACTACGAAAAGCTCGCTTTGGAAGTGTGGACGAACGGCGCGATCACGCCGCAAGACGCCATCGGCCTCGCCTCGAAGCTCATTAAGGACCACATGAGCATCTTCATCAACTTCGAGGAGCAGCCCGAGGTCGTCGAAGAGTCCGTCGAGTCCTACAACGACCCGCGCGTCGAGCACTTGGACCGTTCGGTCGAGGAACTCGAGCTCTCCGTGCGCTCCTACAACTGCCTGAAGAACGCGAACATCCAAACGATTCGCGAACTCGTGCAAAAGAGCGAAAACGAAATGCTGAAGACGAAAAACTTCGGCAGGAAATCGCTCAATGAGATCAAGGAAATTCTCAACAAAATGGGCCTGAGCCTGGGCATGAAGTTCGACGAGCATGGCCGCATCATTTGGCCGCCGCTCCCCAGCCAGACGGCTCCACTGACGCCGGAGGAAACCGCGGGCCTGTAGTCGCCCGCGGGACTCACGTATGCGACACCGTAATTACGGATCGAAACTCGGACGCCAGCCGGCGCATCGCCGCGCGACGCTCCGCAACCTCGTGACCAACGTCATCGAGCGCGAGCGCATCACCACGACGCTCACGCGCGCGAAGGCCGCTCGTCCGCTCGTCGAAAACATGATTACGCTCGGCAAGCGCGACACGCTGCAAACGCGCCGCCAGGCCGCCGCCTACCTGATGACGCCGGTCGCCACGAAGAAACTGTTTGCCGACATCGCTCCGCGCTTTTCCGATCGCGCCGGAGGCTACACGCGCATCATCCACGCGGGCTTCCGCCTGGGCGACGGTGCGCAGCTGGCCATCCTGGAGCTGCTCGGCTCGAAGCTCAAGAAAAAGGAAAAGAAGGAAAAGGCCGGAAAGCCCGAGACCGCCCAAGAGGAGAAGGAAGAGAAAGCCGGGGCTTAACGGGCGCGAAAAATTCGGAATCAGGACGGGGCCTGTCCCATGTGCAAGAGGGGCGGGCCCTTTCGTTTTCCGTTTGTTAATCCGGGTTTGAAACTGCGTTCTCTTTGTCTCCGCGCACCGTGAGGCGCGGGCGCGGCCAGCGCCAAAGCCACAGAAGAATTTGCGCGGCGGTGGCGCCGGTGGTGTCGAGCAGGGCGTCCCAGGGTGAAGCGTGCCGGCTGGGCACAAACAACTGATGGAATTCGTCAAACGAGGAATATACCGCCGCGATCACCACGGCCCAAATGGCTAATCGCAAGTTCCATCCGCGATTTTTCCCCCGCAGGCCCCGGATCAGGAACACGCTGAGGATAAAATATTCGGTGAAGTGCGCCAGCTTCCGAACGAAGCCGTGCAGCAACTCAATGGTGTCCTCGTTCGCGTGCGGTAGCAACCAATGCAAGAAGGGAACGATCAGGATAGAAGTGTGAGAGCCCGAGAACGTATCGGTCGACAGGCCGGAAATCACACCCGCCCACACGATCGCCGGCAGCCAATCTTTCAAGCGGGTCCAGTGCCGCATTACTCGACCTGGTAGTTCGGCGCCTCACGTGTGATGATAACATCGTGGACGTGGCTTTCGCGCAGGCCGGCCACCGTGATTCGGATGAACCGGGCACGCTCCTGCAATTCCGCAAGCGTCGCCACCCCGCAATAGCCCATGCCGCTCCTCAGCCCGCCGACGAGTTGGTCGACCAGCCCGCCGAGCGGTCCCTTGTATGGCACGCGGCCTTCCACCCCCTCCGGCACGGTTTTCCCGCGACTGGCGCCTTCTTGCGCATAGCGGTCGGCCGCGCCGGAACTCGCCTGCATCGCGCCCAGAGAACCCATGCCGCGATAGGCCTTAAACGTGCGCCCCTGGTACAGAATGGTTTCCCCGGGCGATTCTTCGGTTCCCGCAAAAAGGCCTCCGATCATCGTGACGGCCGCGCCCGCCGCGATCGCCTTGCTGACGTCGCCGGAATACTTGATGCCGCCGTCCGCGATCACGGGGACGCCCGTGCCTTGGGCCGCGCGCGATGCGTCCAAAATGGCCGTGATCTGCGGCACGCCGGCTCCCGTCACGACGCGCGTCGTGCAAATCGAGCCCGGACCGATGCCGATTTTGATTCCGTCGATGCCCAGCGCGATGAGGTCGCGTGCACCCTCGTACGTTCCGACATTGCCGGCGACAAGCTGCATCTCCGGCAACCGCTGTTTCACTATGCGGATCGCTTCCATCACACGGGCCGAATGTCCGTGCGCCGTGTCGATCGCCAGCACATCGGCCTTGGCGCGCGCCAGGTCCACGGCACGTTCCAGGAAATCTCCGGTTGCTCCGATGGCCGCGCCCACGAGCAGCCGCCCCTGATCGTCCTTGGAGGCGTTGGGAAACTCCATCTTCTTCTGGATGTCTTTGACGGTGATGAGCCCCTTCAGGTGGAAATCCGCATCGACGACGAGCAGTTTCTCAATGCGATGCGTTTGCAAAATGCGTTCAGCCTCTTCAAGCGTTGTGCCCACCGGCACGGTGACCAAGTTTTCCTTGGTCATTACGGCGCGGACGGGCTGATCGAGATTTTTTTCAAAGCGCAGGTCGCGGTTGGTCAAAATGCCCACGAGGCGCGCCCCTCGCGTCACCGGCAAGCCGGAGACGCGGTACTTGGTCATGATTTCCATCGCCTCGCGAACGGTCAGTTCCGGTGAAATCGTCACGGGATCTACGATCATTCCGCTCTCTGAGCGTTTTACGCGGTCGACTTCCTCGGCTTGGCGTTCGATCGCCATGCTACGGTGTACAAAGCCAAGCCCTCCCTGCCGCGCCATGGCAATCGCCAGGCGCGATTCGGTGACCGTGTCCATCGCCGCCGATACCAGGGGAATATTCAACGAAATCTTGCGCGTCAGCCGCGTCTCGGTGCTGACTTCAGAGGGCAGAACCGACGATTTTCCCGGTACAAGCAGCACGTCGTCAAACGTCAAACCTTCCGTGATCGGTCCTTCCATTCACCGCTCCTTGGAAATGGGTGCGGGCTCGACTTGGAGCCCGCTCGAAATTGAAAAAACAGCCCCCGAAAACGACGCAGCCCAGCGGAAGGCCGCTGGGCTGTAAGGGCGGGAGTTTTCGCGACAACTGAGATTCATTGTGAAAATTCATTTTATTCGCGCCGCCGCGCGAAAGCAAGTGCACCCGCTTGCGCCGGCCCGCTCGGGATCTGTCGTAAGATAGCAGCGAGAATGAAGCCGTTCGAACCTCATCGGTTCCTGCGCAACCGGCACGCGCAGACGTTGGCCTCGGCCTTTTTGCCGCGCCAGTTTCCGCGCTTGCCGCAAAGC
>Ga0335085_10005930_pt1 | contig 19465 bp, 17 predicted proteins | sample Lox_Sample_45_FD_206712 | JGI IMG/M metagenome (GOLD analysis project Ga0335085, IMG submission 206712) | Soil microbial communities from Loxahatchee National Wildlife Refuge, Florida, United States - Lox_Sample_4.5 | ecosystem: Environmental > Terrestrial > Soil > Wetlands | place: USA...
GGGGTTGCTCCGGGTCAAGAGGCGAGGCCTCGGCGCTCTGGTAGGTTCGGTCCCATGTCGACGCTGAAGCCCGCGCCGCCGCGGAAGATCGTGCGCATCGACGAGGTGCTTTGCAACGGCTGCGGGGACTGCCTGCCGTCCTGCCACGAGGGCGCGCTCGCGCTCGTGGACGGGAAGGCGAGGCTCGTCGGCGACGTCTACTGCGATGGCCTCGGGGCCTGCCTGGGCGAATGCCCGCAGGGCGCCATCTCCATCGAGGAGCGGCCGGCCGAGGCCTTCGACGAGGCCGAGGTCGAGCGGCGCAAGGCGTCCCTCCGCCCCCGGCTGCGCGTCCTGGGCGCGCCCGAGGGCGCCGGACCGCCCGCGGGGGGCTGCCAGGGCGCCGCGGTGCGCTTGCTCCCGGTCGTCGGGGGGGCCGCCGGCTCCATGGGCGGTCCGTCCGGTCTGTCGCACTGGCCGGTGCAGCTCCGGCTCGTCCGGCCGGACGCCCCCTTCCTCGCGGGCGCCGACCTCGTCGTCTGCGCGGACTGCGTGCCCTTCGCGGTGCCGGACTTCCACACGCGCTACCTGGCCGGCCGGGCGGTCGTGGTCGGCTGCCCCAAGCTCGACGACCCGGCCGACATGGACGCGAGGCTCCAGGCGCTCGTCGAGCGCTCGCCGCCGAGGTGGCTCACGGTCGTCCGGATGGAGGTGCCTTGCTGCCGGGGCATCGCCGATGCCGCGCTCCGGGCCGCCGGCCAGCCCGGGATGAGGTTCCCGGTCGAGGAGCACGTCGCGGGGATCGGCGGCGGCGTCACGACCCGGCGCGTTCGCTGACCGCCTCCGGGACGACGAGGCCCCGCCCGGGCTCGCGCCGGACGGGGCCGGATGCTTCACGGACCGTTCGCTACCAGATGACCGGCCGCTCCGCCTCGGGACGGTTCATCGGGGTGCCCGGGCCGCACGAGAAGGCGGCCTGGAACTCGGGCAAGTTCGAGAGCGGGCCGAGGACGCGCCACTTGCCCGGGCTGTGCGGGTTCGTGGCGAGCGTCACGCGCATCGCCTCGTCGCGGACGTTGTTCCGCCAGACGTTCGCGTACGAGAGGAAGAAGCGCTGGCCCGGGGTGTAGCCGTCCACCGGCGGAGCCTTGTTGGGATCCTGGCCAATGGCCTTCGCGAGCGCCGCCCAGGCGATCTTGAGGCCGCCGAGGTCGGCGATGTTCTCGCCCAGCGTGAGCTTGCCGTTGATCGCGGCGTCGGGGAACGGCCTGTAGCCGTCGAACTGCTTCACCATGAGGCCGGTGCGCGCGTCGTAGGCCTTGCGGTCGGCCTCGGTCCACCAGTCCTTGAGGTTGCCCTGGGCGTCGAACTGGCTGCCCTCGTCGTCGAACCCGTGCGTCATCTCGTGGCCGATGACCATGCCGATCGCTCCGTAGTTCACGGCGTCGTCGGCGTCCGGCCAGAAGAACGGCGGCTGGAGGATGCCCGCCGGGAACACGATCTCGTTCATGTTCGCGTTGTAGTAGGCGTTCACGGTGGGAGGAGTCATGTCCCACTCGGTTCGGTCGATGGGCTTCCCGAGCTTCGCGATCTGCCGGTGCGTCTCGAACTCGGCGGCCGCGAGCACGTTCCCGAGGTAGCCGGCCTGGCGGGAGATCTGGAGCGCGGAGTAGTCGCGCCAGCGGTCGGGGTAGCCGATCTTCACGCCGAAGGCGGCGAGCTTCTTCTGCGCGGCGGCCTTGGTCTCGGCGCCCATCCACGGGAGCCCGTCGATGCGCTCCCGGAGCGCGGCACGCAGGTTCTCGACCAGCGCCTTCATCCGGTCCTTCTGGGCCTGGCCGAACGCGCGCTCGACGTAGAGCTGCCCGAGCGCCTCGCCGACGTAGCGATCGGTCACGTTCTGCACGCGCTTCCAGCGCTCCTCCTGCTGCTGCACGCCCTGCAGCGCCGTCCCGTAGAAGGAGAACGACTCGTCGACGAAGGCCTTCGAGAGATAGCGCGCGGTGGAGTGGACCGCGTGCCACCGCAGGTAGGTCCTCCACGCGGCGAGCGGCTCCTTCCCGGCGAGCTCGGCGAACGCCTTCGCGAAGCCGGGCTGGCCGACGTTCAGGTCCTGGCCCGCGGCCACGCCCAGGGCGGAGAGGTACGCGCCCCAGGCGAAGCCCGGCGCCTCCGTCTCCAGCTGGGCGAGGGTGCGCTTGTTGTAGTTGGTCTGGGGGTCGCGGAGCTCGACGCGCGTGCGAGAGGCCTGGGCGAGCTTCGTCTCGAGCGCCATCACGGTGGCGGCGTCCGCCTTCGCCTGGTCCGCCTTCTCGCCGGTGAGCGACAGCATCCGCGCCACGTGGGCGAGGTACTTCTCGCGGAGCTCCCTGGAGCGCGGGTCGTCCTTCAGGTAGTAGTCGCGGTCGGGAAGGCCGAGGCCGCCCTGGTGGACGATGGTGATGTAGCGGGTGGAGTCCTTGTCGTCCTGGTTGACGCCGACGTCGAAGCCGCCGCCGATGTCGGCGGCGTGGGCCGCGGCGAGGTAGGCGGGCAGATCCTTCGCCTCGAGCTTCGCGATGCGGTCGAGCCACGGCGCGAGGGGCCTCGCACCGGCCTTCTCGATGGCCGCCTCGTCCATGCCGGCGGCGTAGAAGTCGCCGACCTTCTGCTGGATGGAGCCCTTCGGCCAGTCGGTCCGGGCGGAGGTCTCCTCGAGGATGGCCTTCAGCGTGAAGCGGTTGCGCTCGGCGAGCTCGTCGAAGGCGCCCCACCGGGCCTTGTCCGCGGGCACGGGATTCGCCTTCACCCAGCCGCCGACGGCGTGGTCGTAGAAGTCCTGGCAGGCCGGGACCGAGGCGTCCTGGCTGGCGGGGTCGATGGGCTTGCCTGCGGCCGGCGCCCGCGAGGGCGTCGGGACCGGCGAGGCCGCGAGGGCGGCGAGCAGGGGAAGGGCGAGGGCGTTCACGTCAGGGTGCCTCCGGGAGTTCGAAAAGGGTTCGGAGCATAGCGGAGACCCGGCCGGCGCGGGTGTGACGCGCAGCCGGCCGGGATCCTCCCGCAGTCCCCTCAGCGCAGGGCGGCCCCGAAGACCCGCCCCACCGCGTAGGTCACGCCCGCCGCGAGCGCGGCGAGGAGCACCATGCGCCCGGCGCCCTGCCAGACGCTCGTGCCGGAGAGGAACGCCACCAGCCCGCCCACGCCGACGAGGACGAGCGCGGCGAGCGCCGCCGCCCACACCACGGCGGTCGCGCCCGTGGCGAGCAGGAACGGCACGATCGGGACGAGGGCGCCCAGGGAGAACAGCAGGAACGAAGACACCGCCGCACCTCCGGGCGAGCCGAGGTCGTGCGGGTCGAGCCCCAGCTCCTCGCGGACCAGCGTGTCGGCCGCGCTCTCCGGGCGCTTCATGATCTCGGCGGCGGTGCGGCTCGCCTGCTCGGTGGAAAGCCCCTTCTGCTTGAAGATGAGGGCGAGCTCGGCGGCCTCCTCCTCGGGGGCCTCCTCGATCTCCCGCCGTTCGAGGGCGATCTGGCGGCGCAGGAGGTCGCGCTGGGAGGCGACCGAGGTGAACTCGCCGGCCGCCATCGAGAACGCGCCGGCGAGGAGCCCGGCCACGCCGGTGAACACCACCGTGCCCGGCTCGACGCCCGCCCCGGCGACGCCCAGGATGAGAGAGAGGTTCGAGAGGAGCCCGTCGTTCATGCCGAAGATGGCGGCTCGCACGTTGCCGGTGCCCCGCCCGCTGCGGTGCCAGCGCTCGCGCACGGCGATGAGCTCGCGCGCGTCCTTGGGGTCGTCGCGGGAGAGCCCCACGAGCGCCTGCCGGTGGGCCCGCTCGTCGGCGGCGAGCGCGGTCGCGTCCCCGCCCTGCTCCTCGTACTTGTCGGCGTCGCCCGCCTCGGCCTCCAGGATCATCGGGACCACGGCGGCCGAGCCGAGCCGGTGTGCCAGCCAGACGAGCGCGCGCACGCGCGAGGAGGGCCGGTCGGGAGGGATCGCCACACCCTCCCGCTCCAGCTTCTTCAGCCACACCTCGGCGTGGCGGCGCTCGGCCGCGGCCAGCTCGCTGAACTCCCTCGCCCGGGTCAGGTCCTTCTCGTGCCGGGCCAGGCCTTCGTACAGCGCGGCGCCGTCCCGCTCGTCCACGAGGTTCTGCAGCCAGAGGTCGGTGCGCGGGTTCATCGGGGCCGAAATCTAGCAGGGGCGGCCCGGTCGCGCGCGCCTCGCTCGCGTACCCGGGCCCTTCGCCGATAGAATCCGCCCTCCGGACCATCGCGTGATCCGCCTCGACTCCAGAGACCCCGAATTCGAGCAGCGCTGGGCCAGGCTCCGCGCCCGCGGCTCGGACGAGGACGAGGCGCCGGTCCGGGCCGCGGCGCAGGCCATCGTGGACGACGTGCGGGCGAGGGGAGACGAGGCGCTCCTCGAGGCGACCCGCCGCCTCGACGGCTGGGACCCGGGCGGCGCCGCGGGCCTGGCGCTCGGCCCCGGCGATTTCCGGGCGGCGCACCGCGCCCTTCCGGCGGCGGGGCGCAAGGCCCTCGCCCTCGCCGCGGGCCGCATCCGCGCCTTCCACGCGCGCGAGCGCGACGCCGAGGTCCCCCGGCGGCGCGACACCGCGGGGGCCACGCTCGCGCAGGTGGTGCGGCCGCTGGGCCGGGTGGGCCTCTACGTCCCGGGCGGCAAGGCGCGCTACCCGTCCTCGGTGCTCATGACCGCGGTGCCGGCCCGGGTGGCCGGCGTGCGCGAGGTGATCGCCTGCTCGCCCGGCGTCAGGGGCACCGGCGAGGTGGACGCCTGGACGCTGGCCGCCTGCCACGCGGCGGGCGTGTCGCGGCTCTTCCGCGTGGGCGGGGCGCAGGCGGTCGCGGCGATGGCGTTCGGCACCGCGACGGTGCCGGCGGTGGACAAGATCTGCGGGCCGGGCAACGCCTACGTGGCGGCGGCGAAGCGCATCGTCTTCGGCCGTGTGGACATCGACATGATCGCCGGGCCGAGCGAGATCCTCGTGCTCGCCGATGGCGCGGCCGATCCGGCCGAGGTGGCCGCGGATCTCGTGGCCCAGGCCGAGCACGACGAGCGGGCGGTGGCGGTTCTGGTGACGCCGTCGGCCAGGCTCGCCGGCGCGGCGCTCGCCGAGGTGGACCGCCAGCTCGCCGACCTCCCGCGCCGCGGGATCGCCCGGGCCAGCCTGGACGGGCGCGGGGCGGTGGTGGTGGCATCGGGCCTCGACGAGGCGGTGCGCCTCGCCGACGACTTCGCGCCCGAGCACCTCGCCCTCCACACGAGGAACGCGGCGCGGCTCGTGCCCAGGCTCTCTCGCGCCGGGGCGGTGTTCGTCGGCGCGAGCACGCCCGAGGCGGTGGGCGACTACCTCGCCGGCCCCTCGCACGTCCTTCCCACCGCCGGCACGGCCCGCTTCGCCTCCCCGCTCTCCGTCGCGACGTTCCGCCGGCGCATGAGCGTGCTCGACCTCACGCCGCGCGCGCTCTCGCGCCTCGCCCCGGCCGTCGAGGCCCTCGCCACCGCCGAGGGGCTCCTCGGGCACTGGAGGGCGGTGCAGGTGCGCGTGGACCGCGCCAGGAGGAAGGCATCCCGATGAGCAAGCCGGCCTCCAGGAAGGCAGCCGCGAGGAAGCCCCTCGCCGCCAGGTCCGCGCGGCGCGGATCGGTCGCCCGCAGGACCCGCGAGACCGACGTCTCGGTGGCCCTCCGGCTCGAGCCCGGCCCGGCGCGGATCTCGACGGGCATCCCCTTCCTCGACCACATGATGGAGCAGCTCGCGCGCCACGGCGGCCTCACGCTCACGGTGAAGGCGAAGGGCGACCTCTCGGTGGACGCCCACCACACCGTCGAGGACGTGGGCATCGGCATCGGCGAGGCGCTCCGCGAGGCGGTGGGGGACAAGGTGGGCCTCGCCCGCTACGGCCACGCCGTGGTCCCGCTCGACGAGGCGCTGGTGGAGAGCGTTGTGGACCTCTCCGGCCGCCCGCACCTCACCTTCAACGCGAGGCTCCCGTCCGGCAAGAGGTTCATCGGCACGTTCGACGTGGACCTCACCCAGGACTTCCTGCAGGCGCTCGTGAACCACGCCCGCATCACCGTCCACGTGAACGTGCGCTACGGCCGCAACCTGCACCACGTGGTCGAGGCGATCTTCAAGGCCACCGCGCGGGCGCTCCGGGCCGCCACGGTGCGCGAGGGCGGCGGCCTGCCCAGCACGAAGGGGCTCCTGTGACCGGGGGGCGCCAGAGGTGACCCGCGCTCCCGGCACCATCGCCCTCGTGGACTACGGCGCGGGCAACCTGCGCTCGGTGGAGAACGCGCTCCGCGAGGTGGGCGCGCGGGTGGTGGTCACCCGCGACCCCGACGCCGTGCGCCGGGCCGACCGCGTGGTGGTGCCTGGCCAGGGGTCGATGCCGGAGTGCGCGGAGGCGATGAGGCGCAGCGGCGTGGCCGGCGCGCTCGAGGACGCCATCGGCCGCGGCGCCCCGGTGCTCGGCATCTGCGTCGGCCTGCAGGTGCTGTTCGAGGAGGGCGACGAGGGGGGCGGCGCGCGCGGGCTGGGCCTGTTGCCCGGGCGGGTGGCCCGCCTCCCGGACGGAGTGAAGCTCCCGCACATCGGGTGGTCGAAGGTGCGGGCGGTGTCGCCGTCTCCGCTGCTCTCCCCGCTCGACGGCCAGTACGTCTACTTCGCCCACAGCTACGCCGCCCCCGCGGAGGCGCCGGGCACGGCGCTCGTCGCCACGCACGGCCGTCCGTACTGCGCCGCGCTGGCGCGCGACAACCTCTTCGCGGTCCAGTTCCACCCCGAGAAGAGCCAGCGGGTGGGCCTCGCTCTCCTGGGACGCTTCGTGGAGGCCTGATGCTCGTCATCCCGGCCATCGATCTCATGGGCGGCGAGGTGGTGCGCCTCGAGAAGGGCGACTTCGCCTCCCGCACCGTCTACGCGAGCCACCCGGAGCAGGCCGCCGCGAGCTTCGCGCGCGCCGGCGCGAAGCTCGTGCACGTCGTGGACCTCGACGGCGCCCGGGCCGGCTGGCCGGTCAACCTCGACGCGGTGCGGGCGATCTGTGGGGTGCCCGGCCTCGAGGTGGAGGTGGGGGGCGGGCTGCGCTCCCTGCCGGACATCGAGAAGATCCTCGCGCTCGGCGTCGCCCACGTGGTGCTGGGCACGGCCGCGGTGGAGCGGCTGGGCCTCGTCGAGCAGGCCTGTCGCGCCTTCCCGGGCCGCGTCCGCTGCGGCATCGACGCGCGCGACGGCGAGGTGAAGGTGGCGGGCTGGCTGGAGGGCAGCGGCATGTCCGCCGTCGAGGTCGCACGGCGGGTGAAGGCCGCTGGCGTCACCCTCGTGGAGTACACCGACGTCGGCCGGGACGGCACCTTCGCCGGCGTGGACGCCGCCGGGGCGCTGCGGCTCGCGGCCGAGGCAGGCGTGGCGGTCGTGGCATCGGGGGGCGCGGCCACGCTCGACGACGTCCGCGCCTGCCGCGACGCCGGCCTCGCGGGCGTCATCGTGGGGAAGGCGCTCTACGAGGGGCGCATCGACCTCGCCGCGGCCGTGAAGGCCGCGGAGGGCGGCTAGCCGTGCCGGCCAGGCGGATCATCCCGTGCCTGGACGTGAAGGACGGACGGGTGGTGAAGGGAGTCGGGTTCAGGAACCTGCGCGACGCGGGCGACCCGGTCGAGGCGGCCGCCCGCTACGACGCGCAGGGCGCCGACGAGATCACCTACCTCGACATCGCAGCCACCCTCGAGGACCGCGGCACGCTGCTCGACCTCGTGTCCCGTACGGCCGCGCGGGTGTTCGCCCCGCTCACGGTGGGCGGCGGCGTGCGGAGCGAGGAGGACTTCGTCGCCCTCCTGCACGCGGGGGCGGACAAGGTGTCGGTCAACTCCGCGGCCGTGGCCGACCCGGGCCTCGTGGACCGGCTGTCGCGGCTCGCCGGGGCCCAGGCGCTCGTCGTGGCCATCGACGCCAAGAGACGGCCCGGCGGAGTGGGCTGGGAGGTGTTCGTCGCGGGCGGCACGCGGCCCACCGGCCGGGACGGCATCGCCTGGGCGCGGGAGGTGGCCGACCGCGGCTGCGGTGAGATCCTGCTCACCTCCATGGACCGGGACGGCACCCTCGCCGGCTACGACCTCGATCTCCTGCGCGCGGTCTGCGACGCCGTGAGGGTGCCGGTCATCGCGTCGGGCGGGGTGGGCACGCTCGAGCACCTCGCGGAGGGCCTCGCCATCGCCGACGCCGCCCTGGCGGCCTCCATCTTCCACGACGGCACGCACACGGTCGGCGAGGCGAAGGAGTTCCTGCGGGCGCGCGGCATCGAGGTGCGGCCATGAGGCGGAGCACACGCAGGGTCCGGCCCGCGATGGCCCGCCTGCTCGCCCGGGTGAGCTACGACTCCCGCGGCCTCGTCCCGGTGGTCACCCAGGAAGCGGACGGCACGGTCCTCATGATGGCCTGGGCCACCCGGGAGGCACTCCTCGCCACCGCCACCACCGGCCGGGCCACCTACTGGTCCCGGAGCCGCGGCGCGCTCTGGCGCAAGGGCGACACGAGCGGGCACGTCCAGGACGCGATCTCGATCGCCCTCGACTGCGACGGCGATACCATCCTCTACGTGGTCCGCCAGACCGGCCCGGCCTGCCACACCGGGACCCGGAGCTGCTTCTCGGAAAGGCAGGAGATCCCATGGCAGACGAACGCTTCCTCGCCCAGCTCTGGGCCACGATCGAGTCCCGCAAGGCCGGCGAGGCGCCGGAGGGGAGCTACACGAAGGAGCTCCTCGACGACCCGCCCCGCATCCGCAGGAAGATCATCGAGGAGGCGTACGAGCTGAACGAGGCCCACCAGGCGCTCGCCACGGGTGCGGACACGAAGGATCACGTCGCCCACGAGGCGGCCGACGTCATCTACCACCTGTACGTCCTGCTCGCGTCGGCCGACGTCACGCCGACCGAGGTCTACACGGTGCTGGAGCGCAGGCACGCCGGGCCTCGGCGGTCGGGCCCGTGAGGCCAGGGTGGCCGCCGAAGCCCTTGACACGGCGCGGGTTTCCGTCTAATCACGCCCCCCAGCCGAGCAGAGAGCCGGGCGCCCCGCGGCGTCCGGCTCGTTTGCGTTTTCCGGCGAGGCATCCACCTGTCCAGACGAGAAGCCCAAGGGGAACGGAATGACCGGAGTCCGCGTCAAGGATGGCGAGTCCTTCGAGAACGCCATGAAGCGCTTCAAGAAGCAGTGCGAGAAGGCGGGCATCCTGTCGGAGATCCGCAAGCGCGAGCACTACGAGAAGCCGTCGGTGAAGCGCAAGAAGAAGGCCCTCGCAGCGAAGAAGCGGGCGATGAAGAAGATGCGCAAGGGCTACTAGCCCGGGCCTCGGTGGAGGGACCGGGATGGCGCTCAAGGATCGGCTGGACGCGGACCTGAAGTCCGCCATGCGCGAGAAAGCCCAGCTCCGGATGGACACCATCCGGATGCTGAAGAGCGCCGTGAAGTACCGCGAGATCGAGCTCATGAAACCGCTCGACGACGCTGGCGTGCTCGGCGTGGTCGCTTCCGAGATCAAGCGGCGCAAGGACTCGATCGAGCAGTACCGCGCCGGCAACCGTCCCGATCTGGCCGACAAGGAGGAGGCGGAGATGGCCATCCTCGTTGCGTACCTGCCGGCGCAGCTCTCGGAGTCGGACCTCCGGGCGAAGGTGGAAGAGGTGGTGAAGCGGGTCGGGGCCCAGGGGCCGAAGGACATGGGCGCCGTGATGAAGGCGCTCCTGCCCGAGGTCCAGGGGCGGGCGGACGGCAAGGCCGTGAGCGAGATGGTGAAGGCGAGGCTGGCCGGGAAGTAGGGAGTGATCCCCGAGGCGGTCATCGAGCAGATCCGCGACCGCATCGACGTGGTGGCGGTGATGAGCCGCCACATGGAGCTCAGGCGTTCCGGGCGCACGTGGAAGGGGAACTGCCCGTTCCACGGCGAGCGCACGCCCAGCTTCCACGTCTACCCGGAAGACAAGCACTACAAGTGCTACGGGTGTGGGGCGTACGGCGACGTGTTCACGTTCCTCCAGCAGGTGCAGGGGAAGGAGTTCCGCGAGGTGGTGCGCGAGCTCGCCTCCGAGGTGGGCGTGGAGATCCCCGAGACCTCCGAGGAGGACACCGCCGAGGCTCGCCGCCGCCGCAAGGAGCGGAACGAGATCCTGGCCGCCTGCGACGCCGCCGCCCGCTACTGGTCCGCCCGCCTCGCCTCCCGCCACGCCGCCGGCGCCCGCGCCTACCTCGAGAAGCGGGGCGTCTCCGAGGAGTCGGTGAAGCGCTTCCGCCTCGGCGTCTCCGCCGACGCCTGGGACGACATCGCCGGGCGCCTCGAGCCGAAGGGTGTGGGCCGCGACGCGCTCCTCCGGGCGGGCCTCGTCATCCCGAGCGACAGGCGCCGCGAGCCGTACGACCGCTTCCGCGGCAGGCTGGTGTTCCCCATCTCCGCCATGGACGGCCACGTCATCGGCTTCGGCGGCCGGGCCCTGGGCGACGAGCAGGGGGCGAAGTACATCAACACGCCCGAGACCCTGCTCTACAAGAAGTCGAAGGTCCTCTACGGCCTCGACCTCGCCCGCGAGTCCATCCGCAGGACGCGCTCCGCCGTGCTCGTGGAGGGCTACTTCGACGTCATCGGCCTGCACCAGGCGGGCGTCGCGAACGCGGTCGCGGTGTGCGGCACCGCCCTGACGCCCGAGCACGTCGAGCTCCTCGGCCGCTGCGACTGCCGCGAGGTGACGGTGCTCTTCGACGGCGACGTGGCTGGCCTCGCCGCCCCGGGCAAGGCCGCCGCAGCGCTCCTCCCGGCGGGGATGGCCGGCAAGGTCGCCATCCTGCCCGGCGAGGGCGGCAAGGTGGATCCCGACGACTACGCCCGCGAGCACGGCCGGGCGGGCGTCCAGGCGCTGCTCGACGCGGCCGTCCCGCTCTCGCAGTTCCTCGTGGACCGGGCCGTCGAGAAGGCCTGCGGCGACCGCGCCGCCGAGGCCTCGCTCGAGGCGAAGCTCGCCGCCGTGCGCGAGCTCGCCGGGTACGTGCGCATGGCCCCCGAGGGCCTCGCCCGCACGGTGTTCGAGGACACCATCGCGAGGCGTCTCGACCTCGACCGCGAGGCCCTGCGCGCCGAGCTGTCGGGGGAAGGGCGCCGGGCCGGCACGCCCCAGCGCCCCCAGGGCTCGCCCGAGGCGGGAGGCTTCCGGACGCAGCCCCGCCGGGGACCGCCCTCGCGCGTCCGCACCGTGCTCCCGGGGCCCGCCGCCGACGCTCTGGCGTTGCTCGTCGCGTTCCCTGACCTCGGCCCGGCGGCCGACGAGCTCAACCTCCCGGGCCTGCTCCCGGCCGGGCCTCTCGCCGACCTCGCACGGGACGCCATGAAGGCCCCGGTCCCGCTCGAGGTGGCCCTGGAGCGCGTCGAGAAGGGCGCCGGCGAGGCGACCCTGCGCAGGGTGCGCGCGCTCACCGGCCCCGGCCGGCCGGAGGCGCGGGAGGCGGAACGCGAGTTCAGGAAAGCCGCGCTCAAGGCCGCCATCGAGGCGGTCCGCGTCGAGCACGAGGCGCTGCTCGCCCTCGTCGCCAGGAAGGGGAACCCCATCCCGGAGGACCTGGCGGTGGACGCGCAGATCGCGGCGCGCAAGAAGTCCGACCTCGAGAAGCGCCTCCGGGCGCTGGAGCGGGGCGCGTGAACGGAAGGCTGAGGAGCATTCTCGACACCTTGGCCGGGCTGGCCCGGCCGCGGCCGGTTACAAATGGGCCCCAGGGGCCCGTCGAGCCTACGAAGGAAGAGGAGCGCATGAGCACGAAGGCCCACGCAAAAAAGCCGGCCCGGAAGGCCGCCCAGAAGAAGGCGAAGGCCGCCCGGTCCAGGGCTCGCACGGCGAAGGTTGCCCGTCCCGCCAGGGCCAGCGTCGCGCCCCGGTCGGCGAGGTCGTCGAAGGCCGCCAGGACCGCCCACGCGAAGCCCCACGCGGGCGAGGCCCGGGTCGCGGCCGGCGCCAGGGCCGTGAAGGCCGGCAGGGGCGCGAAGGTCGAGGTCGGCAAGAAGAGGGACGGCAAGGGCAAGGAGCGCGAGCCGAAGCTCAAGAAGGGCGTCCTCGCCGCGGGTGAGGAGGGGGAGGAGGCCGAGGTCGAGGAGGTCGAGGAGGTCGAGGGCGCCGAGGAGGGCGAAGACGACGAGGAGCTCCCCGCCGACGACATGAGCGACATCACCGAGCGGTCGGAGGTGAAGGCGCTCATGGAGCGCGGCCGCGAGAAGGGCTTCCTCACCTACGACGAGGTGAACGACGCCCTGCCCTCCGACATCGGCTCGGACCAGATCGACGACGTCATGTCGATGTTCGGCGAGCACGACATCGAGGTCGTGGACGGCGCCGAGAAGAAGATGAAGCTCCCGGACAAGCCGCCGGAGCCGGAGGCCAAGACCGAGGCGGCCGAGGAGCGCGAGGAGGAGGAGGAGGACCCGGGCTACGGCAAGTCGAACGACCCGGTCCGCATGTACCTCCGCAAGATGGGCTCCGTCTCGCTGCTGACCCGCGAGGGCGAGGTGGAGATCGCGAAGCGCATCGAGGAGGGCGAGAAGGAGGTCCTCGCCGCGGTGCTCTCCTCCTCCATCGCCATCCGCGAGATCCTCGACCTGGGCGAGCGGCTGCGGAAGGGAAAGATCCGCATCCGCGAGATCGTGAAGGACGCCGGCGAGGAGCAGCAGGCGGAGGGGGAGGAGGAGTCGCTCGACGAGGTGGAGGTCGAGGAGGTGGAGGCCTCTGCCGAGTCCGAGGGCGACGGCGAGGCTGCCGTCGGAGGCGCCCCTGCCGCCGAGGGCGGCGAGCCCGAGCGCCCGCGCATCCCCAAGGAGGAGGAGCGCAAGGTCGAGCAGGTGCTGAAGCACATCGACCGCATCCGCAAGCTGGAGCGGGATCTCGCCCGCGTGCGCGAGTCCCTCACCGCGAAGCGGCTCAGCGAGGTGAAGCGACGCGAGCTGCGCAACGAGGTGAAGACGATCGAGGGCGACATGATGGAGAGCCTGGAGGCCATCCAGCTCTCCAAGAAGCAGATCGACCGCATCGTCCTCAAGCTGAAGGGCTTCATCAAGCGGGTGGAGGAGGCCGAGCGCGAGCTCTGGGACGCCGAGCGCCGCGCCGGCGTGCCGGTGCGCGAGCTCAGGCGCCTCCTGCGCGAGACGCGCGACGACGAGGGGTCCCGCCGGAAGCTGGCCAAGAAGCTGGGCGTGTCCGGCGAGGAGGTCGAGGAGCTCGATCGCACGGTGCGCACCGCCGCCCGGAAGGTGCTGCGGGTGCAGGAGGAGGCCGAGGTGCCGGTGGAGGAGCTGCGCCGGACCTACCGGACCATCTCCGAGGGCGAGCACAAGGCCGAGCGCGCCAAGACCGAGCTCGTCGAGGCCAACCTGCGCCTCGTGGTCTCCATCGCAAAGAAGTACACGAACCGCGGCCTGCAGTTCCTCGACCTCATCCAGGAGGGCAACATCGGCCTCATGAAGGCCGTGGACAAGTTCGAGTACAAGCGCGGCTACAAGTTCTCGACCTACGCCACGTGGTGGATCCGGCAGGCCATCACCCGGGCCATCGCCGACCAGGCCCGCACCATCCGCATCCCGGTCCACATGATCGAGACGATCAACAAGCTCATCCGGACGAGTCGCTACCTCGTCCAGGAGCTGGGCCGGGAGCCGACTCCGGAGGAGATCGCCGAGAAGATGGAGCTGCCGCTCGACAAGGTCCGCAAGGTCCTCAAGATCGCCAAGGAGCCCATCTCGCTCGAGACCCCCATCGGCGAGGAGGAGGACAGCCACCTCGGCGACTTCATAGAGGACAAGTCGCTCGTCTCGCCCTCGGATGCGGTCATCAACATGAACCTCGCGGAGCAGACGCGGAAGGTGCTCGCCACCCTCACGCCGCGCGAGGAGAAGGTCCTCCGCATGCGCTTCGGCATCGGCGAGAAGAGCGACCACACGCTCGAGGAGGTCGGCCAGGACTTCGAGGTGACCCGCGAGCGCATCCGCCAGATCGAGGCGAAGGCCCTGCGCAAGCTCAGGCACCCCTCCCGGTCCAAGCGCCTCAAGAGCTTCGTGGAGAACTGAAGTGCCCGTTGTGGTAAACGAGCCCACCGGGCCGGATGGGCCCATAGCTCAACGGTCAGAGCGGTCGGCTCATAACCGATTCGATCCAGGTTCGAATCCTGGTGGGCCCCAAGGAAGCGAGGAGCAGGACCTTGTCGCTGCGTGAGAAGCTGAAGGCGCTGGAGGAGCTGCAGCAGATCGATCTCGAGCTGGGCGAGGTCCGCGGCCGGCTTGCGGAGCTGCCGGGGCGACGCGCCAAGGTGGACGAGTCGATCGCTGTGGCACGCAAGGCCTACGACGAGGCGAAGGCGCGCCTGGAGACGAACGAGCGCGAGCGCCGCCAGATCGAGTCCCTGCTCGGGATGGAGCGCGACAAGGTGAAGAAATGGGAGGGACGCCTCGGCGAGATCCGCACACCCCGCGAGTACGCCGCGCTCTCCCGCGAGATCGACATCGCCAGGAAGACGAACGACGGCCAGTCCGAGCAGGTGAAGGCGCTCACCGCAGTCGCCACCGACCTCCAGAAGTCGCTCGACGACCTCGGCGAGGCGCTCTCCGAGCGGGAGATGGCGGCCCAGGGCGAGATCGCGGAGCTCGACAGGGCGCGGACCACCGAGGAGGAGCGGGTGGCGGCCCTGGAAGCGCGACGCTCGGAGGCCGCCAAGACGGTGGACCCGGGGCTCCTCGGAAAGTACGAGAACATCAAGAAGCGCCGGGCCGGCATCGCCGTCGCGCAGGTGGTGGGGATGAGCTGCAAGGGGTGCCACCGGAACATCCCGCCCCAGCTCGCCATCACCCTGCAGCGGGCCAACTCCATCGAGACCTGCCCGAACTGCCACCGCATCATCTACTCGGCGGAGGCCGTGAACCCGTCCGCCCCGTCCCCCGCCTGATCGTGGCGAATCCCGTCCTCGCCGAGCTCCTCCGCTTCATCGCCGCCAACGAGGATCTGCCGCGAGCCCTCCAGCGGTACAAGGGCTACAACCGCGACATCCTGGGGAAGCTGCTCGCAGCCGCCGCCGACCGCGTCGAGGAGTTCGAGGCGCAGAAGGCGGGCGCCTCCGCCGCCGCCGGCTCGAAGGGCATCAAGGTCCGCAAGCAGAGCGACGTCGAGAAGGCCGCCGCCCGGGCGGCCGCCGAGCTCGACGAGTCGATGGAGCTCTCCAAGGTCGAGCGGGAGCAGCGCAAGAAGGAGCGGGCCGCCGCCGAGCAGCGCGAGCGCGAGGCCGCCGTCGCTGCCGAGGTGGCCGAGCGGGCGAGGCGCACCCGCCTCTTCACCGACGGCGCCGCCCGCGGGAACCCGGGCCCGGCCGGCGCCGGAGCCGTCATCGTGAACCCGGACGGCCACATCGTCGCCAAGGTGGGCAAGTTCCTCGGCGACTCGACGAACAACGTGGCCGAGTACATGGCCCTCATCCTGGGCCTCAAGCGCGCCAAGGCCATGGGCATCAAGGAGATCGAGGTCCTGTCGGACTCCGAGCTCATGGTGAAGCAGCTCGCCGGCGACTACGCCGTGAAGGCCGACCACCTGAAGCCGCTCCACGACGAGGCCCGGGAGCTCCTCAAGGGCTTCGGCTGGATCGAGGTCCGCCACATCCCGCGCGAGGAGAACACGCAGGCGGACGCGATGAGCAACCGCGCGATCGACGAGCGGCTGTAGGGCTACAGCGCGCTCTCGTGCTTCGGCGCGTCCCGGATCTCGGCGAGCCGGCCGGCCTTCAGCTTCTTCATCCGGCGCTTGATGATCTCGCGCTTCAGGCTCGAGAGGTGGTCCACGAACATCGTGCCGTCGAGGTGATCCGTCTCGTGCTGCACCGCGATGGCGAGCAGCCCGTCGCACTCCAGCTCGAACGGCTTCCCGTGGTAGTCGAGCGCCCGGACCCACACCTTGGCCGCCCGCTCGACCTCCTCGGCCTCGCCAGGGATGGAGAGGCAGCCCTCGGTCCAGGTGGCCACGCCCTCGGTGCGCACGATCTCCGGGTTCACGAGGTGGACGAGCTTCTGCCCCTCCTGGCGCGGCGAGGTGTCGATGACCACGACCCGCCTGAGCTCCGCGACCTGCGGGGCGGCGAGGCCCACGCCGTCGGCGCCGTACATGGTCTCGGCCATGTCGTCGAGCAGCCGGCGGACGGCGTCGTCCACCACGTCCACGGGCTTCGCCTTCTGCGTGAGGATGGGGTCCGGCCAGATGACGATCTCGCGAATCATGTGCGCGCTTCGCTCCGTTTCCGCTCTTCCTCGCGGCTCACGTTTCTAACGCGCCGCGCGTCCCGGCGCACGCCCCGCGGCCGGGGGCCGCCCGACCCGAAAACGTTCACTCCCCTAGGCCCCTCAGGTACTCCTCGCGGAGTCGCTCGTCGGCCAGCACCTCACGCGCGTCGCCCACCACCCGGAGGATCTCCTCGAGGCGCCCAGGCAGGCCTTCCTCCCGGACCGACTGGAAGCGGTCCGGTGCGAACTCGCTCGCAAGCCGGTCGGCCGCCTCGCGCACCTCGCTCGGTGTGCAGAGCCTCCCCACGCCGAGCACCGTGAAGTAGTCGGCCCGCCGGGCGTGGTCCAGCTTCTCCTTCACACGGGCCAGGTCGATGGCGGCGGCCGCGGCGCCCGCGGTCCGCCCCGCGCCCAGCACCCGCACGGAGAGAGAGCCTGCCAGCACGAGCGCACACAGCACCTGGCGGGTGGTGAGCGAGTCGAGCGGGCTCGCGGCCTCGATCTCGTCGAGCGTGCGCAGCCCGTCGGCGAGGGCCACCGCGCGGCGCTCGTCGGCGGAGAGCCCCATCTCGGCGAGCGGAGGCGCCCCCGCCCCGGCCGGAGCGAGCAGGGTGGAGGGCCCGCCCAGGAACGGCTCGATCCGGGGAGCGAGCCAGCGCCGGCGCACGCCGCCCACCGCGAGCGCGAGCGTGCCGCGGTCGAGCCCGACGCGCTCCTCGGGTGGAACCTCGGCGCCGACCCAGCGGAACCGGCCGTTCTCGTCGGCGAAGAGCCCGAACACGATCTCGGCCGCCCGGTGGCGCACGAGGCCGGTCAGCTCGGTGGGCTTCAGGTACCCGCGCTCGAGGAGGAGGAGCGCCGCCCGGCGGGACGGCAGCGCGGCCGCGGCGGGGGCGACCTGCCGGTACTGCTCGCGCGTGACGAGCCCCAGCCTGAGCGCCTGCTCCTCCAGCCGCTCCGACGGCTCGGCGCTCGTCGCGCCGACGATGCGCCCCTCCTCGAAGTGGATCGAGCGTGCCGCGGCGCCCTGGAAGTCGAGGCGGCCCGAGAGCTTCGCGCGCCAGGCGAGCGCCAGGAGCCGGGGCGCGGGCATCTCGACGAGGGTGCCGCTGCGCAGCTCCGGCGGAGGCAGGGGCGGCGCGCGAACCGGGATCATCTCGGGCTCGGGGGCCGGAGCGGGTGGCGGGGTCCTCGCGGGCTCGGACCAGGCGAGGTCGTCGCCGTCCACGCCGGCCGAGCGCCTCTCGCGCTCCGCCTGGGCGCGTCGGCGGGCCTCCTCCTCGCCCGGGGTCGCCGCGGCGACCTCGTCGGGGAAGTCGAAGGATGGCACCGGCTCGGCGCTGCGGGCCGCCATCGAATCGGGGAAGACCGGGACCGCGGGTCCGCCCTGGCGAAGAACGGTCTCCTCGGTGAGCCGCTCCAGCTCGTCCTCCACCTCGGCGCGCTGCCGGGCCTTGCCCTCCTTGTGGCGCTGCAGCGCCTCCATGTCCGCGCGCGCGCTCTCCATGGCCCGGCGCAGCTCGGCCTCCTGCTCCTCGCGCCGCCTCGCCTCCGCGTCGCTCCGGGCGCTGGCCTCGTCCGCCCTGGCTCGCTCCGCGGTGGCGCCCGCGAGCTGCTCGGCCGCGCTGCGGCGCTCCTCGTCCATCTGCCGGCGCAGCGCCTCGAGCTCGCCCTCGAGCTTCCGGCGCGCCTCGGCCTCGGTCTGCGCGCGGGCCTCGGCCGCGCGCGCCCGGCGCGCCCCCTCCTCGGCGGACTCCTGGGCCCGGCGGCGGCCCTCGTCGGCGTCGGCGCGCGCCTCGGCCACGCGGCGCTCGGCAGCGGCGTCCTTCGCGGCCGGCGCAGGCCGGACCGGGGCGGGCGGGGGCGAGCGCGTGGCCGGGGCCGGGCGGGGCCTGGTCGCGATGGCCGCGCCGGACGAGGGGGCGTCGTCGTCCTCGCCCACGTGCTCGAGCAGGGCGTCGAGCTCGTCGTCCACCACCTCCTCCGATATCGGCGAGCGACCGGTGGAGGTGACTGCGCCGCGGCGCAGCTCCTCGGCGCGCGCGCGCAGCGCCTCGGCGGCGGCGGCGCGCCGGGCGCCCGGGTCCTGGGGCGCGGAAGCGGTCGGCTGGGCGCCCCGGGCCGTCGAGGGGTGCCCGGCGGGGCGGCGAGGGTCCACCGGCTCGAGCGCAGCGGTGACGTCCACGCTGAGCGCCGGCCGCGGCTGGGCCGCAGGCGCGTGATGGCGCGCCGAGGCGGGGGACTCCGGCGGAGGAGGGGGCGGTATGATCGCCGCGGTCCGCGCCTTCGTCGCCGCCTGGGCCGGCGGCGGGCGGAGGGCTGGCGCCTTTCCGGTGGCGATCTTCGCCACCGGCACGCCCCACGGAGCGGTCCCCCCGGGGCCCGTCGACCGCGGCGGCGCGGGCGGCTCGGCGGGCGCCACGCCCTGGAGGCCTTTCGCGACCTCCTCGGTGAGCTGCGCCGGGTCGAGCGGCCGGCGCACCACCGCGGCGCCCTCGGGCGTGCCGGGGGCCTCGCCCAGGACGACGGTCGGCATCGGCGCCACGCCAGCCTCGCCCGAGGCGACGCGCACCGCCATGGCGAGCGCCTCGCCGTTCTCGCAGGTCGAGCCGACCACGAGCAGGTCGGGCGGCGCCTGGCCGATCGCGGCCATGGCGTCGGACGCGTTCGTGGCGAGGACGGGCTGGTGCCCGGCCCGCGCGAGGACGCGCTTCACCGCGGAGATCTCGGCGATGTCGTCGTCTACGAGCAGGATCCTGGGCACGCGGGCGGATTATGGATCGGCCCCTCTGGGGCACCAAGCACGCGACCCAACGACAGAATTTGGTGATATCGCCCGGAATCCGGGGCGCCGCGCCCGTCCCGCGCGACCCGACCCAGAGTTCCGCCGTTCGTGCGATGGTCCGCGGCGCGTCCGCCCGCCCTGCCCGGAGAAGCGCGGTCGTCGCCCCGGGCCCTCACATCATCGCGTGCGGGTCCATGTCGAACCGGATGCTCGCGCCTCCCGGCGGCCGCCGGGCGACCCGTGCGAGCGCGCCGTGCACCTGGAAGAGCGCGGGGGCGGCCGTGGCGCGGAAGAGGACCTGCCAGCGGCTCCGCCCCCTGATGCGCTCGATGGGCGCCGGGGCCGGTCCCAGCATCGACAGCTCCGGCCCGAGCAGCGGCCGGGCGGCGAGCGCCAGCGCCTCGGCGGCC
>Ga0335085_10005932_pt1 | contig 19462 bp, 16 predicted proteins | sample Lox_Sample_45_FD_206712 | JGI IMG/M metagenome (GOLD analysis project Ga0335085, IMG submission 206712) | Soil microbial communities from Loxahatchee National Wildlife Refuge, Florida, United States - Lox_Sample_4.5 | ecosystem: Environmental > Terrestrial > Soil > Wetlands | place: USA...
TGTTTCTTCCTTCACTTGAGCGGCAGCGGGAAGAAACAAGGCGGAACGGTAAAAGGGACAGAACGGAGTCCGGGGGAGGGTGGCAGGGCGTGAGTGAGAGCGCGGTGAGTGCCAAACGGGGTGGGGTCTAGTTTGGCGCGAAACCGGCGCCATCCGAAACGCCCGAGCGAGCCGCGGCCGAGCGGCGTCCGCCCGGAAGAGGACGCAGTGGGAAGGATGCGAACCCGCATTGAATCAATGTGATGGGTGGAACGCGAGAATGTCTGGGAAGTTTTCGGATTGCGACCGGGGGCTGTGACGCGCGCTTCACCCCAGCAAAAGATTTTTCCTGGTTTCTAGTGCCTTGCGAATTGAGAGCAACATGAAGCTGCCCCAATGACTGGTCTGGATTGCGCTTTACCCGATAAGTTTTGTGCGCAAGTGCCGAGGTTAGCTCTTACCCTGCGGTGGATGCCTTAAGACTTTCCTTGTCCGAAAGCACGTGACACCCTTCACATAACTGAGCAAGTTCGCTTGTTTGTGTTTCCGCGCCATTAGATCGCATTCGTGTGTGCAACTTCACCGTATGACTTTTCAAAAGATCGGTGAGTTCTCGTAGTGTTGTCCCGTACATGCCGCCGCGTGCACCAACGAAGCCACAATTCCACGCGGCAAGTGATTGTCCAAGGTAAAACCCACAAACGAGTTCATCGTATTTCAGCTTCGAAAAGTGAGATGTTCCACCGGCGCACAGAGAATAGATAAGACCTGCGCTCAACCAATCTCCAGCTCCAGCGCTGTCAACAAGATCGGCCTTCGGTTCTGCGTCCAAGTGATGCCAACGATTTCGGAGGTTTCCTAGGGTTGTCCGAAACCGGAGTCCTCCTCGCCCTAGGGTCTGGATCTCGAGTTTCACCGTCGACTTGGTAACGTCCAGTTCCTCGATGCGATCATGCGAATACTTCACGATCGTCGCGGCTTCAAGAAGCAATCTGAGATTATTGTCGTGATTTGCACTTGAAGGTTCAAAAAACACGATCGTACCCTGTTCTTGCGCGCGCTTCGCGAGAGCAACAGCGCTCGGAGAAACGCGGTCAATAAAAAGCACATCTGCCTTTGGTACGCGCGACAACACCGGACCAAGCGACTTGATGGGTACCGGCTGGAAACCGGGGTAGCGGCGGTTGCAGCTCGGGCAATAGAAGGAAAAGTTGTGGTACGGAATTCCGTTGATATCCCTGCGTAGTCGTTCGACGATAATCGGCGTCTTCGCTACAGGAGCAATCCGCAGGAGAGAGACATCTACACCCCAGTGTTCCAAATCAGAGCAAACGATCGTTGACGCATGGTCATGCGCAAGTCTCGAAATCGCGTGGGACTGCCATCCCAGGTGCGCAAGGATGGCCAACACATTTCCGCATGTCCCGCCGGCAAAATACTCGGTCGGCGTGTCGGCACTCGTCACTACGTCGAGTGACACCAAGCCGATCCCCACGATGCGAGGATGCCTGCGATTCATTCCTAGAATGCTCTTCGTCATTATTCTGCTCCATTGTAAGGCTCACCCGTTAACCAAATCTCAACAGGTGCAATCTGTACCCCTCGAAAAACGTCCATCGCCGCAGGTGCCAGATTGTACAGACCTGCTTCAACGTAGGAGACTGGAAGCTTCCGCTCAATGGCGGCGAAGAGAGCGCCTAGAGAAAGCAACTTGCTCGACAATGGGGAAATGACGGTCGTAACGCCACCTACCAACGCCGAGAGTTTGCCTGTGTAGTAATCGTGCAGGCCCACGATCTTTCGATAGATGTCGAAAGGATTGGCTTCATCGCACAACAAGATGTTGGTGGGTGTAATTGCAAGTTCCTGAAATAGAACTTCGCTATTTTCAATGAGAACGTCGTCGGGCTTCCGCAGCGGTTTGGCTGGGAATGGCAAGATTGGGCAGATCTCGATGCAATCGTCCTTAATTTGATTGTGGATTTTTACAATACGGTCGCGTTCACGACTCCCGATGACGGGCAACCAGACGAGTTTCTCTTTCCGAGTGAGGCGAAATGTGTGTATGAAATCGGCACTCCCGAATTCGGAAAGCTGAATTGCTGTGTCGATTTCTGCGCTCTGTGAGACAACGATGTGGAGGTTTTTAACGATGCCTTGATCCGCACGATTACACAGGTACGAGATCGTGGGATAGAACACGGATCGGGGCATGCCGCTGATATCAACGACGACGTGGCGGAAAGTGCGAAGAGCCTCGATTTGGGACGCAACATATCGGACTGCATTTGGGCCGCCGGCCGTGAATCGATTCTCGTCTTGTAGCTGAATTTCACCAACACCCAAATTTCGAACGCCGGTGCCGAGAATTGCCTGGAGATTCGCCTCACCGTATTGATTCAACTCCCGAGCTGGCTCAAGGAGATCCAAGGCAGTACGAAAACGAAACCCCAAGACTGAGATCTGTTCGAGACGCCCTACCGCCAAGAGTTGATCAAGAGCGGTTCGGCACCGCGGGTCGAATCCAATACCAGTGATGAGACAAACATCGGCACCATCTTCACTCAGTCGTTTTGACCAAAAAGCTGAGAACTGTGAGGTAAGAAAATAGTCCGACCATCGGAGGGTCATTCGCCTTCCTCCGATTCAATCGACTGCATCTGCCATTTCTTGCCCATCTCCTCCGCGGCGATAGGCGCGGTCATCATGCCCACGATGGTTTTCAATGACAATGGCTGCCAACCGCCATATCCAAGGGGAAGATCAAAATGAATGCAGAGGAGTCGATTGAGATAGAAGACAAATTTCTGAGAGCCCGCTACACCTTGTTTGACCTTCTTGATGGACAAAACGTTCCCGGCAACTGCCGCAGCTAATGTCTCACGAAAAACTCGGAGTCCTGAACTCGGGCCGTCTACAGCCCTCGCATCCTGCAGTTGTTCACGCGTTAGTCCAAATCCCGTGACCCCAGGAGCAATTGGTGCATTTGGGCGATTGGTCACTGCTCGGCAGAAACGGGCTAAGTTCTCGACAAACTGACGAATTGTATAACCATGAGGAAAGCTCTGCTCGAGACGCGTGTAGTAGCGTTTCGCACTGGCCTTCAACAAGTCGTGCTGCTCTTTGCTAGTCAAGTCAACGGGCCGACTGAGCTCTGACCGAAAAATCATTTTTTCCGCATAGTCAGCAGCGATATCGAGAAACTGTTCGACATTCCGGTGGGCGGCTACGCTCAAAGCGTCGAAACCGAAGTAGTATGGCAAGTCATATCGTGCCGATAAGAAGAGTCGAGCCGCCTCGTCTGTTTTGTTGTCAGATGGCTCGGGAGGTTCGAGTTCGGGCAAGATGTACGGCTGACGCCTTATCGCCTTACGCTCCGCCAGAATCAAGTGCTTTTCCAGATCGTAGAGCAGTTCGATCGAGACTTCGTCTCCTTGAGGAAGCGTGAGCGTGTCGCTTCCGCCCAGTTCACGGAGGCGGTCGAGTACCTCCTCGACCTTTGCGCTTATTTTGAGTCTAGGCACCGTTTCTGATGGTGCCAGCAGTCGTTCGCGAAAGCTCTGGATCGTGAACAGTTGCTGGAGCGCTTCCGTCAGCCGTAGCCGTCTCACAGTAACGTTTTCGAGAAACTTACGGAAACTCCTGTGGTTTGCATCATCCAGGTCAATTTCCCGTATGTCTCTTCCTTGTTTGGTTCCCTCTAGGGGAAGGAGATGTTCTAGCTCGTAAACATATTTCCGCAAAGCGATCCAGCGCGGAACGGCCACGCGGCGCAGCAATTCATTCTGCAAATGCTCGCGCTGCTCTTCATACAGATCCTGGAAATCGTCTAGCAGCAACACGGGAGCCGGCCAATGCCCATCATGGAATTGAAGCTGGTGAGCCAAGTATGCCAGGGAGAACAGTCGCGAATGGGGAGTGATACTCTCGGGCACGGGATCGCCGGGAAACCCATTGAGGAGAACTGCAAAATCAGCTTCAATCTTTGTGCATTCTGCTTCGAGCTCTGCAAACAGACGCTCACGGGCAAACAGCGGAGCCGGGCTCTCGTCTGGCGGCAGAGGGCGAAGCCTCAACTCGTCGAGAGCGTCCGGTATCAGTCTCGCAGCGGCGAGCTGTCGAAGTCCACGTAGGTAGGCCAATATGACTCGAACGTCCAACAGCGTGTTAAGCAGACGATTGTTGCGAGTTACCTCGGTGTCAGCAAGCAAGCGAAGATTGCTGTCACATTCAATGTACAGGCCAACAAATCGCAAGCCAGATTCAGAAAAAACCCCCAGCTCATGGAGTTCTTGGCTGATGACATCTTCGCTCGATGCAGCCTGGTTCATGCGCAGCGCTATCAAACTGTCAGTTTGGAAGAGACGCAAGAAACTACTTTTTCCTGAGCCCGGGCTTCCACTGAATACAACAAGCTTCGGTACCGTGAAGTCTTCCGGCTGAAGCCTGCCTAGCAGAGTGGGACAGTACAAATGGAGGAACAGACTCGTGTCGAGAGTCGGGCGATCTGCGAGACGATAGCGAAAAGCGTTGCGAAGCAGAGCCATTTACGTGCGAGGCCCCCGACCATGACGTTCGTACCTGGCAAATAAAGCATCTCCCCACTTTCTGGCCCACAGAAAATACAGTGAGTTGTTGGGGGTATTGTGATGAAGGACCACAGGCAATCCACATCCGTCGTAGCCAAAAGTGACGTCACTGGTGTGTTCATCTGCGATTCTGCGATCGTAGTATTGTTCGCAAATCGCGGAGAGTTCTCCCGACCCGCGAAGTACACGCACGCTATTTGGCAGAATAGCTGCAGGAATAGTCCTCAATGTATTCATCGGTGGCCCGAGGCGCGTCACTAGAGGGGTGAGACGGTCTATTGCATATTGCGTCGCCAACAAGGGACCAAGATAGACAGCCGCGTCTTCCCGAATAGTGGTGCGAATCTTTTCCTTTGCGATTCGTGCGAGCGACCCCTTGATTTCAGTGTCTCTCCTCTCGCATTTTGCAACGAGTTCACGGACAGCAGTGGCCAGTTCCGAGCGGCTTGCGAAAGCATTTAATCGGTGGACATCTTCCGGCTCAACCGGTCCGTAATAGTTCCACTGTAGAACGTGCTTTTCTTCGTCATATCCAAGCTTCCCCGTCAGACTGTCGGGCGTTTCAATCCTTGGACACGATTTCGCTAGGGCAACAATCACTACTTCGCGCAACAGTGTTTTCCCGGACCCACAGAAATCATCCAGAAGGAAGAGACACTCAAATAGGGCGGTCTCGTCCGTTAGGGCCTTGCGAAGGTCGCGGAGAACGCCGCCGACCTTCACATCGTCTACGTAGTAGGCTGCGAGCACTTGCTCATTGTCGATCTCCAAATTCTGACGACGGAAGTAGTCAATCCGTGCCCCATCACTGAGCGCGACGTACAGCGAGGCTCGTTTGATGCGCCGAAATTCTGCAGAACTCACGAGGCGGGATACATGGTGCCGAGGAATACCTGATTTGCGAGAAGCAAGGTCTAGTTGCTCTTGGCGAATCCGATCATGGTAAAGCACATGAGCCAATTGCTGGAATTCCTCGCGCGAAACGTACGTCAGGTCCTGCCTAACAAACTCAAGAACAGCCGTGCGATGCTCCTCGCGAAACCCCAACAGGAAAAAGTACAGACTTTCAAAAAACAATCGGGCTGGCTGATACATCTCGTACTTGTTGTACTTATGTTCAGCAAGGACTCTGAGCTCAGAAAGCGTTTGGCGGAGCCTGTCTTCATTCCAAGGAGGATCCGGCAATATTGACTGTAAAAGGCGAACTGCCAACTCTCGGTTCACTGCCTACCTCAGCGCCGGAATCCGCAGCTTCACTCCGCGGCGTACTTTCTTGAGCTTCTGCAGATAGTACACGGTTGCTTGCACTCCTCGATACCCTATAGGAGCGAAATTCCAACACCCGTCGATGTCGGTCGAGGGCTTGTCGCAGCTGATTGAAAACTGATGTCTCAGCAACTCGAAATCGTTACCTGGAAACTGACCCAGGTCGCCGATGCATAGCACATACTCCGGCGGAATGCCTTGATCCGCCAAGCGTCGGACCAATGCACATTTCGTAACACCGGCAGTCACCACATCGACTGATCGTGTGGAGTGAATCACGCGAACTGGTCGAGAGCTATTCGCAGTGCAGCGAAGAACCTCGCGCCACAACCACTCGGTTGAAACGCACGAGGTGGGCTCCACCGTAATCTGCTCCTTCCGCATTGTTACTGTGCAAAGTCTCTTTAAGACCCCGTCTGACAGAATTGTTTCTCCCAGTTCAGTAAACCATCGTTCGGGATTGTCTTGCGCTGGTTTGGTATCGTCCGCTAGTTCTCCGATTTCTGCACCGTTGTAGTAGGCGATCAGAAAATTGCGCCAATGTTCCTCTTTCACAGAAGCTCGCAGTTGTTTTCTGGCTGATTGTCCGCGTCCCGTGGCAACTCCTATCCGGATGTTGAAGGACGCGAGACGTTCGAGTTCTCGCGTGACATCAGCTCGCAGCGGTCCAAAACGTTCCTTGGGTCCGCAAAGAGTGTTGTCAAAGTCAAACACTATCGCTCGATAAGTCGGTTCCTGTAGCTTCTTGATGGACTGCCGGGCCGCTTCCCGCCAACGCTGTAGGTCCGCTCGCGAGTCAACTTCCATCAGGTCGAGTTTGCGTCTCAAAACTGTTTCCAGTAGGGCCGAGGCACCTTTGATCGACTTCGCGGATTTCGCAGTCAGGTTGTAAATCCGCCTTCCGAATCCAGGTACTCCGGGCCGGCCGGGATCAATGCCGCGAACATGTCCAGCCAAACGCGTAAACTCAAACGTGGCAGGCAAGCAAGCAAGACTCGCAAGGGAGGGATCGACGTCCGTGCGAACCACGGCAGTTTCGCAGATTCCCTGAAGTTGCCGTAGCGTCTTCTCTGCGATTTCATTGGCTTCGGCGGCAACAAAAGCAAAGACCCCTGTCCGGTCGCCCTTCTTAGCGACCCAATTGTGCCGCCCGTGCGCGAAGTTCCGGAAGTCGGCCAGCTGCACTGAAGCCAATCCAGCTTCAGAGAATTTCGACTCAAAATCAACCGCAGCAGCCTTGGTGCTCGGGCTGTAAAGTACGATCAGGTAGTCTTTGCTGACCACAGACGGCGCACAACCGTTCGTCTCCGCCAAACGAGCCAACTCGGAGTACTGTCGCGGCAACGCCGCATCACCTCGGTATAACCGATGAGTGAGAACGAAAAACGCCAATAAGCTATTGGTTGCTAAAAACCCGTCCTTGCCAGCTGGGCTGGCCTTCGCCCAAAGATGAACGGAGTCGTGCCGCGCAGCTCCCTCAACTAGCTTGCTCCGAGGCCGGAGACACATTATCCCCATTGCCTCAGGTTCCGACTTGAGCGCAGTGTTGTACGCGGCCAAGATATCTGAATTGCTGCCCCCGGCGCTGTAGATTAGCACCGCGGCAGAGCGCAACGCCGGAGCTTCGGAGAATTCAAGAGGAGTCACTGCAGAAGCATGGCTGCCTCGGAGTTGGTGCAAGTGTGCGGAATAGGTCGCCACCGAGAAAGAGCCGCCCGACCCGACTGCAAACAAGTCTCTGTACATGCTCGCTTTGCTGAAATCCTTCAATGGGCCGAGATCGCTGGCTATCGCCCACTCATACGTCGCGGCGAGGCTCGACATTTCTGATTCGAATGGTCTACCCATTGATTCCTCAGGAAAACATTATAGCGAACAAAAGGCGAAATTGTAGCGCAACGATTCAAAACCATGCAACAGAATCGCAGCTCTAAAAGAGCTTGCTCCAAAAAACAATTGTACTTGGTTTGTGTTGCGGGCTATTGAGGGCGGGACGCAGAGCTCCGTAAATGCTCTTATAGGCGGTTCTCCAGTTCGATTCGGTCTCGCCGCCTGAGTCTCACTCCTTCAATATCAACTGCAGGCGCTCCTCTTAGAGAGACGGGCCCTTTCGCGGCTGCCGAGCAGGCGAAAAGCAGGAATGTTAGAAGTCACGATACAAAGATTCGGAAAAGCAGCGAAGCCGTAGGGCGAGGACGCGCAGCCGGAGTCGTGTAGTTCATCAGGATTTTGTCACCAAGCGCTGGGCGGGAGATTTGATCGCTCATCGTTTGCGGCCACGGGTAGCTCGATGCATAGCTCCTCGTTGCTTGGCGGTAGTGAGGCTCAGGCCAAGAAGCATCATTATCCAATCGTGCACCTCTTTGCTCTGCGCCGCGGCTTCCCTCATCATGCCCGGGATGCGCGAACCAACATGTTCTAGATACTGCTCGAACGTCATATCAAAGGTTGTGACCTTCTTTGCTAGCGAAAGCGTATCGTCGCCAATGCGGCCTAGAATTTCTTTGACTCCTGGAGCTACAATCTCTAGTTCGATGACGGCCCGTCGCTTGGACAGGGCGGCTCGCACGAGACTGAGAGTGCGAACATCGGTCGGAGGGAAGGAATAGCCCACAATCACCACCTTGCCTGCAGTATCCAGACTTGCAGCCGCCTGTTTCCAGAGTGAGCCGATCGTTGAGGCGTACATATCATATTTTTTTTGTCGAACTGGCGTGATGAGCAATGGCGAAGACGGTACTCCGTGATCCGATGATTCTTCGAACGGCGAAAAGAGCCTGGGTGTGAAGGATGAGAAAACTCGTCCCGGACCAGCCGAAATCTCGGCTCTGTTGAAGAGCTTGCCTGGAATGTTCGGGGGATAGTAGCCGTAACAGGTTGGTACGTAGCCGCCCCTCCATCGACCATGGTGCGTCAGGTACGGAAGGCTTGAATGCCAGTACAAGAAGACTCGGTCCGATTTAGGGACGATCGAGACATACTTTAGAGTTTGGAAATGGACGCCCAGATAAGGAACTAGCCAGTTCGTGGAGCCATGAAGCTTCAGAAGTGTCCAGTTTGTCTTGTACTGTGGTTTTCCTGAGATCTTTTTCTTCCAGGTTCCCTCCAGAACGGATGCAAAACTGACACCGTAGCCGTCTTGGGGAGTCCATCCGCCGCTGTCAGTGAGTGCTCGGTCCAGAAGTGTGTCCCAATTGAACGTGATGAACGAATCGTTGGGGCCGCAGGTTTCGAGCAGCATGTGGTACAGAGAGGTGGACGCACCATTTTGCGATTCGTTCAATACGTTCGCAAAAATGAAATTCATGTTGTTGAATACTGTTGAGTAGCTGACGAAATCTCCGAAGTCATTGGCGGAAAAACGTCGCTTCTCTTTCTTCGCTTTCAGTTCTTCCAGTTTTGACTCGATCGAAGTCATGAAGTTCTCGATGTTCTCATCCCAAGTCGCAACACGATCCGGCGCGACTCCTCTGTAGTGCTCCAAGAAAGAGATGAGTGGGCCAATGTGGGCACCAAATCCCTGAGATGTGGGCAGTTCATTGAAAGCCTTGAAGAATCCACTTGCCAAAGGAACCCTCACACCAAAGCGATTCAAGTCGTAATGATGTGAAGCCCCAGCTCCGAAAAGCCAAGTAGTTTTGGCTGCACGTGACAAGATTCGTGCGCGAGCGCTTGGAGGTAAGCTGAACCAGCAAAACCGCATGAAACGGTCGTCCACTGAAGCCAGCGTCGGTATCGTCATCAAACACCTGAGTAGCGATGAGACGCTATCTTCTCACGACCAGCACCGGAATTTTCGTGATGCGGACGGGCGCACCGGAGGGCTACAAGACTGGGACCGTTTATTGTGCCAGGCCAACTGACCAGACGAGGCCGCGTTCGAGAGCGCACAGCGATCTACAGCTCAAGAGAAGCGCGCCCAAGATTATGAGTCTTAGAAAGCCAGCGAATTCCATTGTGTCTTTTCTGCAAAGCTGCTGTTAGACAATATCGAATTAACAAAAAGAGCGCTTAGACGCAGCGCAATGTTTGAGCTGTAGAATTGTCGTTTCGATGGCCACAGTCACCTAGGTAAACTAACAGTCGTTTATGTTCTCCAGTCCAGAAGTAGGCCAGCTCGTGGTCGTACGCAAACGACCGTTTGTTGTCATGGAGATCGTCCCTTCGGCGATCAGTTCTGCGTCTGACGCGAAGGCCACATGTCGCCTGATAAAGCTTTCCTCTGTCGAGGACGACGGACTCGGGGAGGAGTTGGAAGTACTTTGGGAGCTCGAACCTGGGACTTCCATTCACGAAAAATCAACACTTCCTGAGCCCACCAGCTTTGACGATCCCAAACGCCTGCGAGCGTTCTTGGATGCGGTGAGGTGGGGCGCTATCTCACAGAGCGATGACCGTGCCTTGCACTCGCCCTTTCGGAGCGGGATAGAGATTGACGAATACCAACTAGACCCTGTAGTGCGGGCTCTCTCCATGCCCAAGGTGAATTTGCTGATCGCCGACGACGTGGGCCTTGGGAAGACCATCGAGGCGGGACTAGTCGTGCAGGAGCTGATTCTTCGCCACAGAGTTCGATCTGTTTTGATCGTTTGCCCGTCTTCGCTGCAACTCCAGTGGCGAGACGAAATGCGGGACAAGTTTGGACTTGAGTTCCGAATTGTCGATAGCGATGGAATAAGCCAGTTGCGTCGTAAGCGCGGGATTCACGTCAATGCTTGGAGTCATTTCCCGCGGCTCATTACGTCAATCGATTTCCTTAAGCGAGAGCGGCCGCTCCGTTCTTTCAGAGAGACGCTCCCTGCCGGTGAAGAAGCTGCCTACCCTCGTCCTTACGATCTTCTCATCGTTGACGAAGCGCACAATGTGGCACCGTCAGGGCGAGGCCAATATGCAACTGAGTCAATGAGGACTCTGGCGATCCGGGCTCTTACTCCGCATTTCGAGCACAAGTTATTTCTTTCAGCGACACCACACAATGGCTATCGCGAAAGCTTTGCGGCGTTGCTCGAACTCCTCGATAATCAGCGTTTTGCGAGAGCGATGACTATCCCAAGTCGCGTACAACTCGAAGCTGTAATGGTTCGGCGAATGAAGAGTGACCCACCTCCCCACTTCGACAGCAGTGACACCCAAGAGTTTCGCAATTCGTCCCCACGAGTACGCTTCGTTCTTAATAGAGGCGCCCTTTTCGGTCTCCGCTTCCATTCCCGGTAGGGCAACGCCTCCGTGTCTGAGACGGAATTCTGCGAGGGAAATTTCTGAGACACGCGGGTCCCGAACTCGTAGAAGACCTCTTCCAATCAAACGCTGCAGCCGCCGATGGCTGATATGCAGAGTTTGCTGGATTCTTCGCAATGACCAGCCATCTGTAACTCTCGCGCTTATGGCCCGGCCTTTGAGCCGGAAGCGAACTGATTGTTCCGAGCGATTGAGCTTTCTGGCAATGGCTTTGACGGGCTCATAGCCGGCGCGTACAAACAATTCTTCTTCCTCTTCCTTGGTCCAATGTCGTCGATCGCCCTTTCGTTTGTTTGCCTGAGTTTCGTCCAGCCAACCTTGACTCCGAGCGAATCTCGACACCGCATATCCAGCGAGTCCTGGGTAGAGCGTCCTCACGGTTTTGATTGCTTCCGTCTTTTTTCGACCTCCACTGCGATAGCCCTCGCGGAGAATTTCAATCGCGGATTCGCTCAAATCGATGGATGTCGTACTCCTGCCGTGCTCTTTGTCGCGGAGGTGCCGCAGTCGGTGCCAGACTTGGGCAGGCGCTAGCTCCGGGGTGAGTTGCCGCACTTTTCTGACTGCCTCTTGAGTGCCCCTCGGACCGTACCTCATCCCCACAACCAAGATCCGGTCTACCTCCTCGAACCAGGGGAAGGACTGGCTTTGCTTTTTTCTTTCGGGATTTATTCCATCTTCCATAAGCATATCGGGGCTGCATATGGCTCTCGCTTCTGAGAAATCAGAATTGCCCCCATACTGATAAAAGGAACCAAAACAGTACCCAACCTATCGAAAATATTTTCGCTACTTTCTGCTCGCGATCGGGTTGGTCTTGACATCCCTTTCTGTCGGATGGCACGCTTGCGTAATCCCTCTGGCCGGGTACCACGCAATAGGTGATGTGAGGCGTTTGGTATGCCAGCCCCGGAACCCGGTCCCGAGTGGGTGCTCTCAGGCACTCACCCTCGTTTAGATCCGGCCATCGAAAGCGAACTCTCGAAAGCTGCACGATCAGCGTGGCCGAAAGCGTTGGCTCACGTCCGGCAGGTTCAGTCACGCGATCCATTCGATGACGACGGAATCGTGGTAGCCGAAGTGTGGGAGAGCGTTCTTCAATCTGTTTCCAAGACGCTCGATCGGATGAATGGAAGGCGCGGTGAGATTGGAGATCTGGAGGCCTACGTTCTTGGAAGCTTTTACCATCGGCTTGGACGTGCTCTCAAGAAGGAAGAACGCCGCGAGGAAATGATTCATCTTGTACCTTCGGCCCTGGAGTTGGAGGTTCTTGCCAAGACGAGTCACGCGAAGCAGCACGACATTGAAGACTCGGCTCATGCTCGGGAGATTCTTGATCGGATGGATAAGTGGACGCGCGAGGTCTGGGTTGCGCGGGAGTACGGCTATTCCTGGAAGCACATTGGCCACGTCTACGGAATGTCTGGCCTTAGCGCCATGCTTCGCTTCCGACGGCGCATGAAAATTCTGCGAGAACGTCTGTCTGGTGATAGATGAGATGCCACGGTGTGTGCTGGCCCCCCTTTCAGTTACACTTGGGCTGTTTTTCAGATTGAATTGTTTGCGAGCTGACACTCTCTGAGCAGCGAAAACCAATCCAACGCGGCGGACAAGCGCTTCCTTGAAATTCTCCGGCAGGGCTTGGCGAAGGAATTCCCTAATCCCGAGAGAATCGGCTGTCCGGAGAGTTCTTTGCTCAAGGGCATAGCACAAGGAAAGGTTTCTCTCACCGAAGCAGAGCCTTGGCTTGACCACCTGGGCTCATGCAGTCCGTGTTTCAAGGAATTCAAAGAATTTCGGAGGCAATCGACCAACCAGCGCCGACGTGTGCTGGCTTTGATGGCCACTGCTGCTGTTCTGCTTTTCGCCGTGGGTGGATGGTTGTGGGTGAGAGCTCGACACTCGATGCAAACGACTGAGACGGCCGTTTTGGATCTGCGTGAGCGTTCAGTGGCCCGCGGGCAGAACCCTTCTGACGCGGGTCAGGCGCCTCTGGAGATTTCTCGAACGACGAAGCACCTGGTTCTTGAGCTTCCGATTGGGAGCAAGGAAGGACCGTACGATGTCGGGCTGATCACTGCCACCGGCGACGAGCTCTTGCGCGCGGCGGGGACGGCGGAGTTGCGTGATCACATTAACCGTCTGCGGGTCGATGTTGACCTCACCGGTCTTGGGCCTGGAACATATTCTCTAGGAGTTCGGCAGCCTAGTCTTGAGTGGACTCGATTTCCTATCCGAGTCTTCTAAACCGCATTGGAAACTGGCGCAGTATGACCGTTTGAACTGCAGTGACGCCTCCTTCCCTCTTCCCTCAAGGTGCGCAAGGTTCCAATCGCAATATGGAACGTGGTAGAAATGACCGAAGAAATATCGTGTGGCGTTAGCCGATGGTGTCCTTGGGCCCGGCGCAGTCCTGAGTCCAGGTGCGACCGTCCTATAGTGGCGGAATCCAAGGCTCATCGTGGATAGGGGGGACTCGAAGCATGTATCTTCACATCCCATCTTTGATAAAGCCAAAACAGCTGTTGCTGCTGACACGCAATCTTGAACAAGCAAAGTTCGCGGACGGAAGACATACTGCTGGTTCGATTGCATCCTCTCTAAAGCGTAACAAAGAGCTGTCACCAGGGCCGATCAGAGACTCACTAGGATCTCGCGTTCTGGCAGCATTGATGGCGGACGATACTTTCAAGAGCTATGCTTTGCCGCGCCACATTAGCAAACCGGAATTTGTTATCTATGATCGTAGTATGCATTACGACAAGCACGTGGATGCTGCGATCTTCAATATGTCTTCTGCGCAGCAAATAAGAACTGATCTCGCGGTGACCGTCTTTTTGAATTCAAGTGAAGATTATGACGGTGGAGAGTTGCTGCTGTACGAGGATTCAAAGAAAGAAGCTTTGAAATTCGCTGCTGGGGACGCAGTAGTATACAGTTGCACACGCATACACGAGGTAACGCGCGTGACCAGGGGCAGGCGTATTGTCGCCGTCGCCTGGGTTCAAAGCTACGTAAGGGACGAAGCTAAGCGCCGACTTCTCCATTGCCTAAATGAAGTTGCGGAGAGCGGTGTAATAAGGGGCGAGCGAGAGAAGTTGACAGAACTCTCATCCATATACCATAACCTCATGCGGATGTGGGCATCGTCCGATTAGGGATGATCCAACGAGTTCAAGACATCTTGCTCTATTTGAGCGCTGCTCTCGACTATTCCCACGCGCTCAGCCCACTGAAACAAATTACCGTGAACCTGCATTCTTACGGCCGTCATTGCGAGACTCCATAAAATTCGTTCCGACCAACTCGATACAAGCTCCCGCAAGACAGCTGCGAGTTTTCGTTCAGACAGCCGTGCGTTCCAGAATGTCGTTACCGTGGCGGACACCCCATGACCCTGCGCAGAGTGCCACCAGTCAACTGGAATGTAGAGACAGTCGCCTGCGTTGAGCACGATCTCCTTGATTGTCGGGTCTCTGAGCGCGACCTGGTGCCGACGCTCTATCGAGCTAAAATTCCTCCGAGTGGAGTACCAAGGGTGTCGGCGAAACAAATGAGAGGATTGCGGACAGGTGAGTCGAAAAGTCTTTGTGCCGAACAGCTGCTTGACGACTGCGTGCTCGTGTTCGTGAAAGTGGAAAGGCGTAAATGAGTCCCTTCCGACAAACAACACCGAACGCCCCACTATGGGCGGAGGCAAAACGAACTCTTCGTTGAAGCTACGCTGCAAGAAGCGAACGTCATATTCAGCTAGGTAATAGGGGCAGTTATCCTTAGACAGATCGTCAAAAAATCTGTCGCGCGAAAAGCGAACTATCGAGGGGTATTCTTGTCGAGGCGAGGTTGCTTCAACCGGTATGAAGTCAGCTATCAGGGCGGTTTTGATCCGTTCCAAACTGCATGCTTTATACCCCCGAAGTGTAAATGCACGTGGCGACCTGCAGCCCTTTAGAAGAAAGATGTGTTCACATGTCACAATCGGCTTCACTTCTTCCACACTAGAGGGAAAGACGGAGAACTCAGCCTCTCCCCAGGGCTCAGCTCACCCGGCTTCATTCTGAGCTGAGTCCATGGATAAGCGGAGGGTAGCCAACGAGCGTCTTCAGTCACGAAGCGAAACGTTAGACGACGCAAGCTACTACCACAGGGGATTCCCGCGCCTCTTCCGTGGACAGCTCGACCATCGAATAGTATTGCGTCTCCTCGGGCCATCTCCCATCTCATAAATTCCACACCGGACTCCTCTTTGTCTGGATTGAATGGTGGCTCAACATCTTGGGGGAGAGATACTGTTTCCAATATATCGTTAACCGAACCGCTGAAGTCAGCAGGACTGAAGCGACGCCCCCACTTGTGAGAGGCTCTTACAACGACCAAGCTGGCTAATTCCTCAACCGAATCTAGAGGAATCCATAGGCTGTATAGATGGCCAGCAAGATCATAATACATACAGTCTTGGTGCCAAGGCGTAGGGATGGACTGCGGATGACGATTCCAAAGGAGATCGTTGTCCAAGACATTCAACTCGTTCGCTCCCGAAAGTGCTCCCACTAATGAGGCCGTTGGCGATTCCTTCACGAATTGAATGTATTCCGGAACATGCATCCAACAGTTACTGTCCATAACAAAATCCGAAACAAGATCGATGTTGATGAGTTCCGAGCGTCGGGAGTCAATATTGCGCCAAAAGCCGTCATCTAACGTTCGCATCCACTCTGGGTCGATAGCATCGCGCACACAGATCGCGCCCTCCCGTGCAAGGTCTTCGGCTAGGGCAATCAGGGCTCTGTTATCGATCACGGGGCCACACGTGTGCACAAACATATCTGGCGGTCATGGCTTCCAGACAATCGATCGTTTCTGTACGTACCAAATCGATCGATGATTTGAAAACCGTGGCCGGTCAGCAAAGTCGACAGTTCGTTGGGGAATAGCAACCTAAGAGTCATTGCAAACGTTGTCACGTTTCCATTCTGATCCGTAACTCTGAAATTGCGCTCGACGTGTTGTTTTGTTTTGTCGTATACCAGGCATTCCGACAGTGAAAAGCATCGTCCCGATTGATCGCGAATCGGTTCCAAATCGTGAAACGAGCTGTCTGCATATACAAAAAACTCTCGATCGGGAATGAACACATCGACTACAAACAGAGAGGTCTCCGAGAGAAGGCTTCTCCGCGCTCGCACAAGAAAGTTGGACAATTTGACAGAGTCGACTAAATGTAAGATCGCATTGTGACCTGCAATAACCACATTGAACTGACGTTTCGGTTCGAAAGAAGCCATGTCGTCCAAAATAAAGCGATCCCTCGCATCGCGCTGTCTACGCGCAACCTCCAACATTTTCGGAGAGATGTCCATCCCATACGCGTCTATCCCATAATTCAGGAGGTGCGTCACGAGCCGTCCAGTGCCACAACCGACCTCCAGAACGGGTCCACCGACCTTCGTCGCGATTTGTGTGTAAAAGTTGAATTCTTCTAGGTCAGGGGGGAGAAAGCGTTCGTAGAGTTCTCCCAATTCGTACAAATTGCCGCTCATCTAGAGTGCTCTGCATTCCGTCCTGCTCAAGCGCTTGAATGCTAAGAATATTCTGGCGGCTGAACAGCAGCAGTCCATTAGGTCTGGCTCTGGGTGGTCCTTCATGATTCTCCACGCACGGCAAGCGCCGCCGATCGCCTGGCAGACATATCTTATGCCGCAACGTCCACAAGTAGAATCTGCATCGACATCGTAGTGATACGGTTGAAGTTTCGATCGCTGCTCAGGCGTGCTAAGGTTTGCGCAGCCCGAAATCGAACCATCAGATCTTAAGACCAAATGACTCGCGCCTGCTCCGCAATGGCTACGCGACACCTGGCCTCGTTGAACGGCCGCGAATGCGGCATCCAGTTGTCCCTCCCAGACGCCAAGACGTTGACATAGTTCATATAATTCCGACAATCCTTGAACGTAGTTGTGCAGATCCGCCGACGTGACAGGCAATGCTCTGACGGGTTCTATGTAAATCGCATGAGGCGTGTAGGACAAGAGATCGCCGAAAACATCTTTCTGTTTCAGAAACTGCTCCGGTCTGAGCGTACATCGCACTTGGACCTTGCGCAGGTCCAAGAATCGGCCCAACTTCTGAAGCGGATTAGACTCGCCGAGTTGCTTTAGTGGACGATTGTACGTCTGGAAGCGACCATCAGTGCTGACAGTGAACGAAACGTTGTGCGTAGCTATCCAGTCAGCGATCCGCTCATTCATCACAGTCCCGTTCGATGTGATTTTCACTTCCAGTTCGACCGAATGCTGGATGCAAAGAGCAGTGACGCATTCCGTAAGCTCTTTAATGACATCGAATGCAATGAGAGGTTCTCCACCAATGAATAGCAAACTCAGGCGTGGACCCACTCTGAGGTCGTCGAAGAGATTTTCAAGAGTTCGCCGAGCTGGGCCAATATCTCGCTCTCTTGGCGTCAGCTTGTCAGGAAGAGGACCTAAATAGCAGTACGAGCAGCTCAGATTGCACGCGGATGTCGCGAAATACTCAATCGAACTGACAGCTCCTTGTAAATAGGGATCGTCAATATATACGGGCAATGGGCTAACTTGCTTCAGCTCGCTCATTAAACTGGAACTATCAGAGGCCTCCACGAGCGTATGCGTTGTAGGCTCAAAAGCGTAGATGCGATCCGAACATTTACAAATGATCCAATTCAGGCCTCGTAGACAGACCTCTTCGAGGCTCATATCTAAAGTAGTCGTTAGTACTGGAATCACATCGAGGAGCACAGGCTCGCCGCGGAAACTATCTGCATTTTCACTGGAAGTGAAATAGTTCACGCCCTCCTATTTTCCACTCGGAGCTTGTGGCGTTTTTTTTGGTTCAACACGGTCGTCCTTAGGTGCAGTTCCGACACTTTTCCCCCTGCATTGACAGGTTGCGGAAATTAGAAGGATACGAAAGTTACGATCTGACTCGTGCAATTTGTGCTCTGCAGCAAATGCCTTGAATTTGTTCGCCGCTTCGGCCGATATCCATATCGGTGACTCTAAGGCGCCGGTCAGTTCTACAATCTGATCCGCAAGCCCGGTTGCTTCACAGATTCTGTACATCTCCGAAAAATCAGCAACTCTGAGGGGCACGTAGGTTTCGCTACCGTTTGACCGTATTTCACGTGACCACTTCGTGATCAGTGAGTTGATCTCGGGCGATGCAGAAAATTCAGATCTGAATAATTCGATAACGACTTGAGGTAGCCATAGAGTGGGATTGCTCGCTGAAATGCGAGCTTCAAGCTCTATGTCGAGATCGTGCGCGTGAATAACGCGCATCAACGAGAACAGGAATGAAACTCGCATCTGCGTGACCACAGCTTCTTCGGGGAAAAGGTGTATCACAGGGCCGCCTTGAACGAGTCTTCTCGCGTAGGCCATATACTCAGCATCCTTTCATGGGAGATTTCGCAAGAGTCTACTCGAAAACCTTCTTGTGTCAAGTTCAAATAATAAAGGGGGCAAGCTCTCGGATGAGGGCGGTGGATCAGATAAGATCGAGGCGGGTATCCGTCCCGAAGATTTTTTCAGCCGAGCGCATTTTGGGTGGTGACATCCCAGCGTCTTCGACGACAAAATCATTGTGCACGCTAAGATCATTTACATCAAGCCGGTTATAGTCGCCGAGCGGCTCGCCATGTCTGGAATCGAGTACTCGCTGCAGGGCACATTTGACTGGAATCCTATTCCGCTTTAAATACGATCCACGGACCAGCCCCGCTATCGACTCGTGGCCTTTGTCACTGGCGTGACAGAACGCATCCGAGAACGCCGCTGAAAGTCGAACTTGCGGTCCCGCAAGGAAGAATACGCCCATGGCTACTCTACCAAGACCAGCCGAACCGTCCCGATCCCCATCCCTCGAAGTCCTGGAATCGTCTACCTTTCACGTGAAACCCAAGCGTTTGCTCGACGTAAGCGATGTGGCGGAATGGCTAGGGGTCAGCAAAGGATGGGTACGCGACCACGCTTTAGGCCGCCGGCAACCGCGGCTCTTGGCGATTAAACTTGGCCCGGCAAAGGGAAAGGGCCTGTGGAAGTTTCGTGAAGAAGACGTCCTTCAATTTATTCACGATCAGCGGCGGAGATAGAGGATCGTCGGTGACTAGTCCGTTCGGAGTGCTTTTATGGGGTCAACTTGTGTGGCGCGCATTGCCGGAAGATACATTGCCGAGAGAGAGACTGCCAGGAGCAAGGCTGCAGCGATGCTGTAAACCAACACGTCGAAGTTGCGCAAGGGGAGCGGAGAGTTCTTGAGCAACCGAGTAAAGGTCCATGCTGCCGGCTCGGCAAGCACTATGCCACACACTAGTCCCAGTGCGATTTGCCGACACCCTCGTAGCAAGATCG
>Ga0335085_10005933_pt1 | contig 19458 bp, 19 predicted proteins | sample Lox_Sample_45_FD_206712 | JGI IMG/M metagenome (GOLD analysis project Ga0335085, IMG submission 206712) | Soil microbial communities from Loxahatchee National Wildlife Refuge, Florida, United States - Lox_Sample_4.5 | ecosystem: Environmental > Terrestrial > Soil > Wetlands | place: USA...
TTCACGGCTGAGCTCGTAGCCGTAGCGCCAGGCGGTGGGGCGCTCGATGAAGCGTTCGAGTACGCGAACGGTTTGCGGGGATAGGCGAGGAGTTTTCATGGCCACAGCTAAAGTCTACATATATAGAAAATATTGTCAAGCACGATTTGCTGCATGATTTCCAACGCCCGCACGTGGAGGCCAGTAGCACAGGCACTCTTGCCTGTGCGGTTTTCACGCTACGTCTGTGGTCATTTGGCGCCGCGGCTGGCGTAGAGAGCACAGCCAGAAGTGGCTGTGCTACCCGGACCGCTCACCCAAGGGATCGCTGCGAAAAAAACTGAGAGAGGCGTCGCCTTGTTTTAGGAGGCGGGTGCGGCGGAGTTGGCCGGAGTGTTCGGGAAGATGGAATTTGTGGTGATGCTCGAAGATGATTAGGGCGTTGGGAGCCAGAAAATTGGCGGAGGCGGAGGAAAGGTATTCCAGGACGCGGGCGTAGTCGGCGTGGGCGGCGTAAGGGGGATCGACGAAGACGAAATCGAACGGCGGAGTGGACGGAGTGTGGCGGGCGGCGAGTTTTTGGAGAGCGGATAGGGCGTCGGCGGCTAGGATGGTGTAGCCCGCATTGATTTTGAGGGAGTCGAGATTTTGGCGGATGAGTTTTGCGGCGGGCGCGTGATTTTCAATGAAGACGACTTCGGCGGCGCCGCGGCTGAGAGCTTCGATGCCGACGGCGCCAGTGCCAGCGAAAAGGTCGAGGAAGCACGAGCCTGCGACGGCGGGGCCGAGAACGTTGAAGAGCGTTTCGCGCAGGCGGTCGCTGGTCGGACGTAGGGCGAGACCTTTGAGACTCTTCAGAATACGGCTGCGATATTTTCCCGTAATGATGCGCATCGCGATATAGGTAAATTGGCTGAAGCGCGCAGTATGAGGCGCCGCCAGAGCTGCACTCCTTCTCAATCACTTACCAAGTCTTTGGTTCTGTCGCTGAATCCACGACGAGGTGGACGAGATTGCGCTGGCCCTCCGCGAGATTAAGGCCTAACTGGTCGCGAACCATCTGCGCAAGAGTTTCAGGATGCGACGGATCATACTTGAGGTCAAAATCGTAACGACCGGTCAAGCGGGTTTCGTCGACAACTTGCAAGCCGAGAACGAATCGCGCAATACGAACTATTGAATCAACGGACGCGCCCGTAAGCTGTGCTTCTCCCTTGTCGCGTATCCAATAGGCGGATTCTTCTTTGCTACTGCTCACTCGTAAATTCGGCTTTTGCCCGTCCAGTCTGGTGAGGACGTAGACGCGCGTTGGCTTCGTCTCCGTATGAACCTTCAGTTGAAAGACCGCTTCCACCATCTGAATTAGAAGCGGTCCGCGCAGCGCTTCCTGGTGTTGCGGCGTTACGATCGACACATCGTACCTCATCCCACTGCACCACTCCGGGGCATCAATAAGGTTTTCGGGGACGTCGCGGATTTCCGACAGAAGCGATAGAAGGGTTACACCGTATTCCTCATGTCTCCCGTTCTGATCGAGCGCCAAGCCGGGCGAAGTACCGCTTATCGCAACTGGTGCGGCGGGACGAATCATGACCTGCAAGAGCGGCGCAGGCGCACCGGGTTCGGAACCCATTGGCGGCGCCAGCGGTACTTCTGGGAAGTGGAGTGGAGCACCCTCCAGCAGGTCGTTCAGAACTTGTGGCGTGACGGAACGCGGAATATTTGTTATCCCTTCGACGACGCCGCTTCGATTCACCAATACCGTTTGCGGGCGGCCTTCGACTCCGTACCGCTTAAACGTGCTGTTTTCGTCGTCGAAGGCTACCCAACCGCTGATGGGATGGCGCGTCAGGAAATGCTTTACGAGGTCTAAGTCTGTTTCGTCCGTAATCGAAATAAATTGGATGGGCTTCGATTTGAATTCAGCTGCCAGCTCATTGATGTGGGGTATGTTGTCGACACAACCGCCGCACCAAGTAGCCCAGAACTCGAGGACGACTGCTTGGCCCTTCAACTCTTCCCAAGTGCCCCGGACTCCCGCGCGCGCCTGCAATAGCTGCTTGAAGGAGAGTGGCGGCGCGGAATTACCGGTCTTAAGATGTTCGTCGGCACGCGCGATTGGCTGAAAGCAAAACGTGAGGGCGAGCATTGTAGGAAAAAGTCTATTTCTGGTCACCTGCTCCTCCAATCTGTCCAGCAAACTGGCGCGGCTCCCGAGATAATCATTTGCCCAAGTATAGCCCCCATCTCGTTAGCCGATGCGGGCTAGGTGGTAGCGGCGCTGCCATTCGCCCGGGAGCATACGCAAGAGGCGCTGGAGAGACGCGGAGTGCTGGGCGGCGGCTGGCGCAGCGTCTTCGACGAGAGAGAAGGCTTCGCGGCGGGCGGCTTCGAGGAGATCTTTGTCGCGGAGGGGATTGGCGATGTGGAAGCCGAGGTCGCCTGATTGGCGAGTGCCAAAAAATTCGCCGGGGCCGCGGAGCTGGAGATCGGTTTCGGCGATCTCGAAACCGTTGGCGGTGCGGACCATGGTGTCGAGGCGGGCGCGGGCGACTTCGGGCTGTGGGGTCGGTACGCGACCGAGGTCCTTTGCAACCGCCCAGCGCCCGACATCTTTTGCGGGCATTGAAGGAGCGACGAACATGCGCGCGGGAACGACGAGGATGCAATGGGATTTGGCGGCGCCGCGGCCGATGCGTCCTCGGAGTTGGTGGAGCTGGGCGAGGCCGAAGCGTTCGGCGTGTTCGATGACCATGACGGTCGCGTTGGGGACGTCGACGCCGACTTCGATGACGGTGGTGGAGACGAGGATTTGCGTTTCGTTTTTGCGGAAGCTTTCCATGACGGCGTCTTTTTCTTCGCTCGGGAGGCGGCCGTGGAGGAGGCCGAGCTTGAGTTTTGGAAAAACTTCTTTCGAGAGGCGCTTGTACTCGTCGATGGCGGCTTTGAGCTCGAGCTTCGATTCTTCAATGACCGGATAAACGATATAGGCCTGATGGCCGGCGGCGACTTCCTTGCGGAGAAATTCCCAGACTCCGGGAAGATGCGGCTCGGAAGTGAGGCGCGTCTGGATGGGCGTGCGGCCGGGAGGAAGCTCGTCGAGGACGGAAACGTCGAGGTCGCCGTAGAGCGTGAGCGAAAGCGTGCGTGGAATGGGCGTCGCGGTGAGGACGAGAACGTGCGGCGCGTGGCCGTGAGAGGCGGCTTTGTCCATGAGGCGTTTGCGCTGGAGGACGCCGAAGCGGTGCTGCTCGTCGATGGCGACAAAGCCGAGGCGCGCAAACTGGACCTGGTCTTCGATGAGCGCGTGGGTGCCGACGACGAGCTGAGCTTCGCCGGAGCGGATGCGTTCGAGGGCGGCTTGCTTTTCAGCGTGCTTGAGGCCGCTGATGAGGAGTTCGACTTTGTAATTGCCGGGAGCGAGGATGCGGCGCGCGGAAAGATAATGTTGCACGGCGAGAATTTCCGTGGGCGCCATGAGCGCGGCCTGCGTGCCGTTTTCGATGGCGATGACGGCGGCCTGCAGCGCGACGATGGTTTTGCCGCTGCCGACATCGCCCTGGAGGAGGCGATTCATTGGCACGGGCTTTTCGAGGTCGGCGACGATTTCCTTCAAGACTTTGTATTGAGCCGCGGTCGGTTTGAAGGGGAGGATGCGCTTGACGGCTTCGCGAACTTTTTCTTCGCGGACGCGGAAGGCGATGGCGTTTTCCCTGCGCGTGGCTTGGCGATCGAGCGCGAGGCTGAGCTGGTAGAGGAAGAATTCCTCGAAGATGAGGCGCTGCTGCGAGGGCGTGCGAAAAATGTTGAGAGCTTCGAGAGATTCCTCGGGCGCGGGAAAGTGGACGTGGATGAGTGCTTCGCGGCGCGAGGGATAGCCGAGGCGGGCGCGCAACTCTTCAGGGAGAATGTCGGGGATGGAGCTTTCGGCGAGCTGTTGGACGGCGGCGTACATGGCGCGGCGAATCTGGCGTGAGCCGAACGTGCCAATGGCTTCGTAAATGGGAACGATGCGACCGACTTCAGTGGAATCGGCTTCGCCGCCGCCGCCGAGCAGTTCGATTTGCGGATTGATCATTTCGAGGCGCGCGGGGCGGAGCTTATCGATTTCGGCTTTGCCGTGGAGGACTAGCCACTGGCCCGGCTTGTAGCGGCCTTCGAGATAGCCGCCATGGAAAAATTTGCAGTAGAGCAAGCCGCCGGCGGAATCCTGAACGAGCAGATGGTAGATGGCGTTATAGGCGTGCTTATTGGGGATGGCTTGGCCGCTCATGACGCGAGCGCGGATGGTGTGGACACCCCCCGGTTGGATGTCCTTGATGGCGGAGAAATGGATGCGGTCTTCGTAACGGAAGGGCAAGTAAGTGAGCAGGTCCTCGAACGTGTAAATGCCGCGCTGGGCGAGGAGTTCGGCGCGCTGCGGGCCGACGCCCTTGATCAGGCGGACTTCGGTGGAAAGAGCCAGAGCCATGGACATTTCTTTATATCATTGTCAGCTGAAACAGTTTGAGGCGGCGGAATGCTGACCTGCCTTCGGCTAAGGAACGGTTTTCGGCGGTCACACCCGGAGATCGGCTGTGCGGACCACTCGCTCGGGATCGCATTTATATCGCGGTAGATATAGGGGCGTGCGAGGCGCGGCGCTTAGAAAAGCGGCAGCAGGGCTGCCGCGCTCCATGGCGTTTCTTTGAAATGTTACGCGGCAGTCAGTCGGTAGACAGACCCACCACCGGTTTTTTGTAAGTGTTGCATCTAAAGGAGTTAGATTTTACGTAAGTGCTTTAGAATCAGTATTTACGGGCAGCCTGCAAGTGTTGCATCCAAAGAACTTAGAATGGCCCCAGAAAGCAAAAACGCCAGCAGGAGGCTGGCGCTACCAAACATTGGACGCAATGATAACTAGAGAGATGATACACGAAATTGATTATTTTGCAAGAACATTACGAGAAAAAAACGGGCCGGAAAATTTGGGATTGCCAGGAAAGAAGGGCGGGGCGAGCGTGATCGAAGCGGCGAGCGTTTGAAGGATCTCGAATTGAGACGGCGTGGGAAGGTAGACGGATTGCGTTTCGTTGGTGCGTAGTATAGGAAGGATGTTTCGCAGCATAGGTGCCTGCAACGGAGCGATCAGGGAGGCTTTGTGGAGAATGACCGGCTGACGAGTTCGGACAAGCGCGCGCTGCTGCTATGGGTGCTGCTGGGGATCGTGGGGGCGGTGTTTGCGCACAAATATTTTTTCCGGGCGTTTCCGGAAGCGTCGGTGGATTTCAAGGTTTCGAGGAACCAGGCACTGGAGCGCGCACGGGCGTTTGTGGGAGGACTGGGGGAGAACATCAGCGGCTACCAGTCGGCCATAGTTTTCGACGTGGACGACAACGCGAAGACGTATCTGGAACGGGAAGTAGGACTGCAGCAAGCAAACCACTTGATGTCCAGCGAGCTGAATATCTGGTATTGGAACGTGCGGTTTTTCAGGCCGGGGCAGGAAGAAGAGTTCCGTGTGAGGGTGAGCCCGGGCGGGGAGATTGTCGGCTACGAGCACAAAATTCAAGAGGCACGAGCGGGGGCTTCGCTGGATCGCGCGGTGGCGGAAGCAGAGGCGCAGAATTTCTTGCGTGAGAAGATGGGCGTGGAGCTTGGCAAGTGGGATTTTCTTTCGGAAGAAGCAAACTCGAGCAAAAAACCAAACCGGGTCGATTGGTCGTTTACCTGGGAAAAGCACGGGTTCAAGGCGAAGGATGCGCCGTACCGGCTGCGAGTGACTCTGCAGGGCGACCGCGCAGGAAGCTCAGAAGAATTTTTGCATGTGCCGGAGAGCTGGCAGCGCGGGTACGAACATTTGCGGTCGACCAATATTCTTTACAACCAGATAGCGATTATTCCGTACTTGCTGCTGATGGGGTCGGCACTGTGGCTGGGCATTCTGCTGACGAAGAAGGGCCAAACGGGATGGGGCCCGGCGATCAAGCTGGGCATCGTGGTGGCGATTCTGCTGTTTTTTATGCAGCTGAATAACTGGCCGCTGGATCGCATGGGTTACGACACGAACTCGGCTTACGGGAGTTTTGTGTTCGAGGAGATTTTGAAGGCGCTGCTGTTTGGAGTGCTATCGGCGCTGACGATTTCGCTGATTCTTCCGGGGGCTGAGCCGCTGTATCGCGCGTCGCAGCCGGGAAAATTGCGGTTGGGGGAAGCGCTCACGTTGCGCGGGCTGAGATCGAAGGAGTTTTTCTCGGCGGCGACGGTCGGGCTGTCGCTGGCGGCGGCGCATATCGGGTTCATCGTGGCGTTTTACATTGTGGCAGGCCATTTCGGAGCGTGGGCGCCGCAGGATTTGAATTATGAGAATTCCGTGAACACGACCTTTCCATGGATATCGGGCATCGCGATAGGAATGCTCGCCACGACGAGCGAGGAATTTCTCTTTCGGCTGTTTGCGATTCCCTTCCTGAAGCGGCTGACGGGGTCCAGCATTCTGGCCGTGATTGTTCCTGCGTTTTGCTGGAGCTTTCTGCACTCTGCTTATCCGAACGAGCCGCCGTACATCCGGGGGCTGGAAGTTGGGCTGATTGGAATCGTGGCGGGGATCGTGATGCTGCGCTGGGGCATCATGGCGACGCTGATCTGGCATTACACGGTGGACGCTTCGCTGGTGGGATTGCTGCTGATTCGTTCGAACAGCTTGTATTTCAAAGTATCGGGCGTGATTGTCGGCGCGGCAGCACTCGCTCCCCTTGTCTTTGCGGGGGTCTCTTATCTCGCGCGCGGGCGGTTCGAGCCGGATGAAGACTTGCTCAACAGCGCGGACCCGATCGAGAAGATCAGTTTTGCACCTGCCGCTGCCCCGGAGGCGGCTTCCACGGCGGCGACGCGACGCTACGACGCACTAACCCCCGGGATGTTGATATTTCTGGCGGCTTGCCTCGTTCTCGGCGGCGTGGCCGCGTGGCGCCTCAAGATTCCAGCTATTGGCGATTATCTGAAGCTCTCTGTGGATGCAAAGACCGCGCGGGCACGTGCCGATGAAGTGCTTCGGCAGCGAGGGCTCAATCCCAACGCATACCGGCATGCGACGATTTTCGTGGACGCCACGGATCCTCTTGCCAATGAATTCCTGCGCCGGCGCATCGGCATTGCGGGATTGAACGCGATCTACGCGAAGGAAGTTCCCGGCGCATTGTGGCGCGTACGCTATTTCAAGGACGGCCAACCCGAGGAGTACGCGGTCATCCTGAAGCCAGACGGGTCTCTGCACTCGGTGCATCACACACTTGGAGAAGACGCGCCGGGAGCATCGCTGACCAAGGACGAAGCGGTGGCGATCGGTGAGAAGTTCCTGCGCGAGAAGAAGAATCTCGACCTATCCGGCTGGTCTTTGGTCGATTCCAGCTCCAACAAACGGCCGCATCGGACGGACCACGCGCTGACGTGGCAACAAAACGCCGCGCTCGATGACGGTAGCGCTTTCCCCAAGGACTCCGCCGATCACGCCCACGCGAGAATCGATTTGGACATTCTCGGCAACGAGCCCGCCGACTACCGGACGTACGTTAAGATTCCAGACGAATGGCGCCGCAGACAGGAAGAGCAAACTCTGTTCCGCACTATTTACGGGGCGGCGATTCCGATTTTGCTGTTCGGCGGACTAGGAATTGCGGCGATCGTGATTTTTTTCAGGAATTTAGGTTCGGCCGCTGCCCACGCGATTCCATGGAGGCGATTGGTTATCTGGGCTGGTTGGGGCCTGATTGCATATGTACTGATCGTCGGATTTGGCAACCGATTGCAGTACTTCTTGAACGCCTATCAGACGGCGATTCCTTTCAAGACGATGATGGGCGGGATTGCCATCGCAATACTTCTTGGAGCGTTGTTCTACAGCGGCGGGTTAGCCGTGCTGTTTGGAGTTGCGTCGTACTTCAGCAATCGCGCATTCGGAGAGGAACGACTGCCAGTCGGGGCGCGCTTGCCTGGCGTTTACTACCGCGATGCGCTGTGGATCGGCGTCTGCGGCACGGCGGGATTTCTTGGATTGAGACGTGCCGTCGAGGCGGCAGTCATGCACTGGCCGACGCTGCACCGCAGCTTCCCGGCCTCTTTTGGGCAGAACTTCGATGATGTTCTGCCCGCTGCAGGCATCTTCGGGCACGCACTGATCAGCAGCCTCCTCTTGACCGGAATGATTGCACTGGTGGCGGGATTTGTGGCCGGAGTTCTCCGGGCGCGGTGGCTGCAGTATGGGCTGTTTCTGCTGGGCGCGCTCTCGCTGACCGGAAGCGGCTGGGGGAACGGCGCGGATTTCGCCAAACAATTTCTGGCCGAGGCATTGATACTCGCGGTGATTGTCTTTGCCGTGCGCAGGGTCATCTGCTTCAATATACTGGGTTGCGTACTGGTGGTGGCTTGCCTAACGCTGCTGGGATCTGCGACGGAATTGCTTTCGCAACCCGACGCATTCTATCGCACGAACGGCTATGCGGCGGTCCTCCTGATCTTGTTGCTGTTTGGCTGGCCGCTTTCCGTGTGGCGGATGCGAGCTTCGACCGGCAGTTGATGCGAATCAACCAGAGGCCAAGTCGACTAGACGGGCAACCTCCCGGCAGCTGTGGAAATCCGAAACAAACAGGTTCGTTACTTCGTCCTGTAATTGGGAAGTGGATGCTCACCCAGGGTGTCGCAGCACGTCCAAATTGGGTGGTCGCATGATGTTTCGTGTGTGGCGGTGTGGACCCGTTCAGCCTAAGGTGTTGGAACATAAGCAGCAACGCCCGCGCACGAGAAGAGAAAGCGAAATATGCCGCTTCCTAGATGGGCTCTAGCTTTGGCTACTGATTCCGGCCTGGCAGGTGGCACCGGCGCCTCCCTGGCCACGGTGAATTCCTTGCCCAACGTGAATGAGCGCACCCTTGTGGCGGAAGCGCAAGCCGGCAACCGGGCGGCTTTTGAAGAGCTTGTACATCGCTATGACCGGGACGTGCTGCGGCTGGCATTGAACCTGATGAAGCGTCCGGAGGACGCCAGGGACGTTTACCAGGAAGCTTTCCTCAAAGTTTACCGGAATTTGCACCGCTTCCGATTCGAATGCAGTTTCTACACCTGGCTCTACCGGATCGTCACCAACGTGTGCCTGGATCAACTGCGGCGGCGCCAGGCGCGGCCTGAGGATCAAGCACCAGAGTCCAGCTCCGCGCTTCATGATGAAGGCATCACTGATTTTTTTGAACGCCAGCGCGAACACCGGCCCGGACTGGACCCCGAGCGGCAACTTTTTGGCAAAGAGATTCAGGCGCGCATCGCCTCCGCGATGCAGCGCCTTTCGCCGCGCGAACGCATTGTCTTTGAATTGAAACACTACCAGGGACTAAAATTGCGCGCCATCGGCGACGCGCTGGGCACGACGGAAGAAACCGTGAAGAATTCCCTCTTCCGCGCGACCCGCAAATTGCGGAGCCAACTGGAAGGCTTGCGATGAGCGCACCAAAAATGCTCCGGTGCAAAGAAGTCGCCGGGTTGCTGGTCTTTTACGCCTGCGGCGAAACCAGCGAGCAGGAGACTGCGCTGATTGGCATGCACCTGGCGTCCTGCGCAACGTGCGCGGCGCAGCTTTCAGAGGAGCGCGGCCTGCACGAGTCGTTGATGGAAGCGCTGCAGGCTTCCGAGCAGAGCGACGCGGGCGGCATTTTGCTCTCGCAGTGCCGCAGCGAGCTTGCCGAAGCGCTCGACGATTTGTCCGCTCCGCCATTGCAGGAACGTTGGCGGCCGACTGGCTGGTTGCGGCGCTGGATGGCGATGCGGCCCGTCCTGAGCGGCTCCCTTCTGGTTCTGTTTGGGGTGGCGCTTGGCTCGCAACTCTTGCCGTGGATTTCGGCTCGCCTCGAGCCCGCTGGTAACGTGCAGACCGTGAACGTTACTCCCGCCGCGAAATTCACTGAGGATCAGCTCTCCAAAATGGCCGTTGCGGGCATCAATGTGGCCCCCATGCCGGATGGAACTCCGGGAACCTTACAGGTGCACGTGCGCACGGAAGAGCCGCTCGTACTTTCCGGTAGTGTGGATGACCCGGATTTGCGGCGCGTTTTGACGTATGTGGTCGAGAACGGCGATCAGACCGATTCTGGAGTGCGGCTGGACTGCCTGGAGGCTCTGCGTGCGCGCGCCAGCGATGCGGACGTGCGGCGTGCATTACTATATGCGGCGCGGAGAGATCAGAATCCGGCGGTGCGAATGAAAGCGCTGGAATCCTTGCGGGACACGGTAATGGACAAAGCGGTGCGCGAGACTTTGGTGGATGCGCTGCAGCACGATGCCAATCCCGGTGTGCGCGTGGAAGCCGTCAACCTGCTGGTCAATTCGCTGGAGCAGAAAACGGCGGCCACATCGAAGAATCTTGATCCCGTTCTTGCGCCGGAAGGATCCGGCGTTCCCCTCGACCCCGCGATGGAGAATGTCATCCACACGCTCGAGGAACTTCAGCGCAGCGATCCCAACCGCTATGTGCGCTTGCGAAGCGCGGCGGCACTGCGGCAGATTGGACCGCGTGAAGTTCAGTGAGAGCGACGCCAAGAACTTCGTGAGAAGTTTGGCGCATTGAACTACAGCAATGGTTAAAGATGAGGATGATTACGATTTTTAAGATATTCCACAGCTCTTTCAAAAGACTTACTCGGCTTTCGCTAGCGATTGCTCTTCAGGCAGCAGTCTGGCCCGGCGTGATTCTTTGCGGCAATGCAATCGACCCTCCGGGAATTGATCCGCCAGTCCCTTCGGATCCGGCGCCGCGCGTTGCGACCGACCGCACGGGAGCGATACAAACAAGAGACGGCCTGACTCTGCATCTGACCACCGACCTCGGCTCAGTGCGCATCATCGCTCTCGAACCGGGTGCCCCCCCGGTGGTTCGTTACACGGTGCACATCGAGACCGATGCGCGCGAGCCAATCGCGAAGAGTCTGCTGGATCGATATTCGCTGACGGCGAAGTCCACCGATTCCGGCGTGGAAATCGTGGGCGCGTCGCCTACCCAGCCCAGCCGTGGCCGTGTGAATGCGCAGTTCTATGTGCAGTTTGAAGTAACTGTCCCGGCGGGTTACAGCCTGGACGTCAACACGGGCGTGGGCGATATCGAAACGCAAGACATCGGCGGGACCGCCAGCTTGATCACGCAAGGCGGAAATATTCGAACGGGGCGAATCGGGTTCATCGGATTTCGCAACGCGGCGCAGGTTCATCCGACCGCCAAGCTTTCCACCGAGGGTGGCCACATTCAGATGCTGGATGTCGCGGGAGATGTGGATGCGTTCACCGCCGGCGGGCACATCATGGCAGGCAATATTTCCGGTGATGCTGTATTGCGCACCGGCGGAGGCCACATTCGCGCCGGACAGATTGGCGGACGCGCGCGGCTTGAGACCGACGGCGGCAATATCACCTTGAAGCAAGCGGGAAGCTTTGTGAGCGTGCGCACGGGAGGCGGCCAGATCGATTTCGGCGAAGTGCGTGGTTCGGTTCGAGCACAAACGGGCGGCGGCGGCATTCGCGTCATTACGGTGTCCGGGCCGATGGAGGTTGAGTCGAACGGCGGGAGCATCTGCCTGACGCGCGTGGCCGGCGCGGTGCAAGCGGCGACCGCGGGAGGAAATATTCAGGCGTGGATCAATCCGGATGCAGGCTCTTCCGGGGGCAAGGTTAGCCTTCGGGGCGCGTCGCAACTCTCCTCGGGGGCCGGAGATATCGTCGTTTTTCTGCCGAGGAATCTCGCGGCCAACATCGACGCGATGGTGGAAAGCGGCGGCTTGAGCCACATTGACGCCGACCCCGCGCTCCTTCTGAACATACAAGCTCTGGGAAGCCGCAACTCCGGTCCCGTGCGCGCCATTGGAGTGCTGAACGGGGGCGGTGAAGTTCTGAAATTGCGCAGCACAGTGGGCAAAATCCGGCTGCAATACCTGGATGCGGACACTGGGCTGCGCGATTCGCTGATTCGCGAGCAGCGCGAACGCATCAACCGCCGGCACGATCCTGATTTCATGCCAGTCAGTTCCAGGGAATCCATGGCTCCGCCGCCCCCGGCAGAACCGCCTGTGTTTGATGAAAAGAGCGACTGGCTAGAAGGCTGGATGGACAAACTCGAGATCGCGCTCCTTGGCGGGATGCGCGAGGACCCCAGCGATCTATTCAAGCGGCTCACCGCCTCGCCTCACCCTGTTTACCCCGAACTCGCGCGGCGCGCGGGGATCGAAGGGATGGTAAGGCTGCAAGTAAAAGTGAAAACAGACGGAACCATAGAAGTGCAAAAAGTTTTGGAGGGCGAGCCCATACTCGCGGACGCGGCGATGGATGCGCTCAAAAAGTGGCGCGCCACTCCCGCGTCCATCAATGGGACTCGCGTCGAGACTATCTCGACGATTGCATTTAATTTTGAGCTGCGCCACTGACGGCAAATGCAAGCGAGGGGAACGGAAAGGGCGGATTTGTAAGGGCTAGGATTTTTTGACGACTGGGCAACAGCAGGCAAACGCTCGTGAGATGGACTCGAAGGGGTGAAACATGAAGCTACGTTCTGGTATCCGCTCCGCGGCGTTGGTGATCCTACTTTTGGCTGCGGCTTTGGCCGCGCCAGGTTTTGCGGGGAGCAAAGGTTTTCATCAAGTGTACCCGCTTCAGCCTGGCGGCACTTTTGAGCTGCAGAACGTGAACGGGCCGGTAGAAGTGCAGGGATGGGACCACGATACGATTGAAATCGACGCCATAAAAATTGCCAAGGAAAAGGAATCGGATCTTGATCGCGTCTCGATCGATGTCGAGGCCAAGCCGAATGATGTCTCGGTCACCACGCGGTATCCGCAGAACGAGGGCGTGGAGGTCGCGGTGCAATATACGATACGAGTTCCCCATGGCGCGCGCGTTGAGCATATCAGCACAGTCAACGGCACACTGAAGCTCGCCGGGGTGGATTCGGTGGAGGATCTGCACACGGTGAACGGAAACATCGAGGTCTACGAGGGCGGAGGCAGCGTTCATGCCCGCACCACCAATGGCAATGTGCATCTGGAAGTCTCGCACATTCTGGATGCAAAGGGCTTGGTTGCGGAGACAACGAACGGTTCCCTGCTGCTGGCCGTTCCGCAGGACACGCAGGCAAACCTGGAAGCACGTTCCCTGAATGGGAATTTCTATTCGGAACTGCCGCTTTCTCAAGAGGCTACGCTACTCCCACGGGAGATGCGCGGAAAATTTGGCAAAGGCGGAGCGCCGATCCGGCTGAATACAATCAATGGTGGAATCCAGATCGTAATTTTACGGTCGACGGTTTGAGGCGAGCCGCGTCTAAAGAAAACAGGAGGACAGAAGAATTATGAGGATACGGAATTTATTTTTGGGTGGAGGGGTTGCGGCCCTCGGACTTGTTTTGATTGCACTACCCCGCACTTCCGCGGCGCCGCAGGATTCTGCCGACGCAAAGCTGGCCCAGATGCAGCAGCGAATTGATGAGCTCCAGGCGCGCCTGGCGGAAAGGCTCGCCGGCGAGCAGCAGAGAATCGCGGAGCTTGCTCAAGATCGCGAAGCGCAATCGGCCATGCGCACGGCGTTCCGGGAAGCGCGGGAGCAGGAACAGGGGCAGCAGCAAGAGATGGAAAAAACACCACGCGCGGACGGCCCTGACACAATGATATTCATGGGCGACGAGGGCGCGAGCTGGCTGGGCGTCGAATCGCAAGAAGTCACTTCGGACAAAGTTAAGGAGCTGAAGCTGCCCGCGGAACGCGGCGTGCTGCTGGGACGAATCGTGCCGGACAGCCCCGCCGCGAAGGCCGGGTTGCAGGACAACGATGTCATCACGGAGATTAACGGCCAACGCGTCGAAGGCGAAGCGCAATTCCGCCGGATGATTCATGAGATTCCCTCCGGCCGGACCGCGCAGTTTACGATATGGCGCAACGGCCGCGCGCAACCGATTAGTGTGACGCTCGGCAAGTCCGAAGAGCGAGGTAACATGTGGTTCAAGACAGCGCCACGAGCGTTTTCTTTCCAGCTTCCGAGAGTTGAAATCCCGGAGATGCCCGATGTGCCGGAAGCGCCGGGAATGGAATGGAATTATGGCGTGCTCGCAGGTGCGCGGCCGCGCCTGGGGATCGATGCCGAGGATCTGAACGGGCAGCTCGGCGCATATTTTGGCGCGCCGGATGGCGAGGGCGTACTCGTTCGCGATGTGAGTGCCGGCTCCTCGGCGGAAAAGGCAGGAGTGAAGAGCGGCGACGTGATTACCTCGGTGGATGGCGATCGCATCCGGTCCCTTGGCGATTTGCGCGAAAAGCTGGCCGATAAACGGGAAGCGAAAACCATTAAGCTGGGTGTTCTGCGCAACAAGAACGAGATGTCGCTAACGGTGGAGATGCCTCCTCTGCCGTCCAGAACGAAACGCACGATTTCGCGACGGACAAACATCTAATGAGTTTTCGAGGAAGGGGCCCGGACAGTTAGTCCAGGCCTTTTTTCTTTTCAGTCTTCGGTTGGCCGACTCGCTCTCCCCATTACCTACGTGCGACTCACGGCTTGCCGACTCGGCTGTATTTTCGCGCCAGGCGAAATGGCCGACCTATCGCATCCAAAAGCCAGTGGCGCTTGTTTTCGGCGCCTTCGGCCCAATCATCTTCGGTAGGAGAAAGAGAGAGTCGGAACAAATAAGCAGGCCCGGACAAAATTCCTCCGCGCATGCGCATTCGAAACATCGCGCGTTCCAGGATTCCCGGCGGTGCGGAGCCGGCCGTCGGAAGCCAGCGCAGAATGCGTTTGGCGAGTCCTTCCACAGTTTGGTCCGACCGCCCCGCCGCAACGATAGCTTCCGGAACCGGGGCGCCTAAAACGTCCGCAGCAAGCCGCAGCCCGACGTACAGCATGCGTTGCGCAGCAACTTCCGCGGCGGCGGACTTCACGCGCTCCCAATCGAGTACCTGCCGGGAAACGAAAGCAGCCACATCAGCGATATAGGTCAGCCGCTCCCAAAAATGCTTTGCGCCGTGGATGCAAATCAGGATGAGCTCATCCTCTGGCGAAAGCGCGGGAATATTCTGTGAATCAATTTTTACGCGAACCCGCCGCTGGAATAATTTCTCGACGGGAAGCGGCCGGGGATGATAGCGAAACGTCTTTTCCGTGTGGAATTCCACCAATAGTCTTGTGCCTGGTTGCCGAAAAGCGTACTCGCCCGGCGCCTTCTTCGCATGAATGGCCGCTCTTGAAACGCGCGCTTCATATCCGAGATCGGCCATTAATTCGGTCGCGCGTAAAATATCTCCGTCGCGCACGATTAGGTCCAGATCGCCATATAGCCGCGAGCCCGCATCGCCGTAGCAGCGAACGGAAAGTACTGGCCCTTTAATTACAAACGCTTCGAGTCCAGCAGCTGTGAAGCGTTCGAACAGGCGGAACAACTCCGCGGTCAAGTGCAGAGTGAAAAGCGCCTGCGCACGTTGGCGTTCGCGCAACTGCTCCAAAATCTCGGGCGGCATGCCTTCTTTGCCAAATTCCAGAAGCCGGAGCGCAACGATGCCGGGCAGGCCATGCTCTTCAGCTAGTTCGAGCAACCCGGGCCACTTGACCGGCCCGCTGAGCAACTCCTTCATACGTCGCGGATCAGGATTCGGTCGCGCGCATTCGATGAGCAACTCCCATTCCGCTCCGAAATTCTTCTCTTCTTTTGTATTTGTTGACGACAGTTCGGTCTCCGAGGTTTTAGCTGCGCTGGAGACAGCATACCGCGCAATCGCTTAGCGCGAATCTTTTTCAAAAGACTCGGAGACGTAAGTCAGGCGATACATGCCGAGGCGATGGTTTGCAGGCTCTGAATTTGCACTAGTCCCGCAGTCCCGGACCTCTTGGATTTAAGATTGATAGATGCAACGCCGGTTCGCGCAAAAGACTTCTCGCAATCCTGAATGGACGGCCCGCGCATGTTCCCTTCCATGAACGCCAGCCCCGGGCAACGCGTGCACGTTCCGCCATGCACGCACTTCGAGCAGGATGGCAGGTCAGCCAAGGTGATCGACCGGACTTCGTTGAGCTGGGGCGAATCGCGCCATATATCCACGAACTTCGTGCGCCGTACATTTCCGCTCGGCAGCGGAAACTGCACGCATGGGTAAACATCTCCGTAAGGAGAAACATAACAGGCCGTGTGGCCGGCGCTGCAAGGCAACATGTCCATCGCGTCCTCGGCCGGCCCTTGCGGAGGCGCACAAAATTCTTCAATGCTCCCGCCGATCAGCGATTCGTCACGGAAAACTTGACGCAGCTTATCCTCTTCGACGTTCAAGCTGAGAATAGAACGATCTCCGTCCATCATCGGAGTAATCGTGGGATCGATCACGAACTGAGCATCGAGTTCCGCAGCCAGTGACCGAACCCCAGCATAATCATTTGCGTTATGGGCCATCAGCACGTTGGCCATGATGACGTGCATGCCGCACGCCCGCAACCGGCGAACCGCGTCGATGGACTGTGCAAGCGAGCCTGGCAGCTTGGTAATGGCGTCATGGACCGCGGGAATGTGCGAGTAAACGCTGATCTGGATCGATTCCACGCCGAGGGCTTTGATGCGCTCCGCTTCTTTGCCGCGAATCAAGACTCCATTGGTCTTGAGTTTTACGCAAAACATCAGGCGGCGAGCATATTCGAGAATTTCAAAGAAATCCCTGCGCATTAAAATTTCACCGCCGCTCAAGGTCAGAAAGAAAACCCCGGCGTCGGCCATCTGGTCAAGAAGATCCTTAATTTCCGCAGTGGTCATTTCGCCGTGATCGTGGTGGTCCAGGTAACAGTGAATGCACCGCTCATTGCAGCGATAGGTCACATCGAGCTGTACGGAGAGCGGAACGCCCAGCTTCAGCGCCTTGGCGCTCATTTCTTCCATGAGTCGGGTCATCGGGCAGCCTGCGCGAAAGAAAGTGGCGGAGCGATTGGCTCGCTGGAGACGACCAGAACCCCGTGGCCAGCCAGCTCCCTGACTATTTTTTCCGCATCGCTTAAAGCCACGTCGAGTTCCACGTCGAACTCCGAGCAAACCCGTTGCGCCACAATTTCGTCAAGGGGCGTAACCCCGTCCGCTGCGTTGAAAATCAACGAAGCCACTTCATTGAGCGAGAATAGAGTGGAATCCGGCGTGACCATAATCATCGTTTCGTCGCCCAGTTTGCGAGCCGCAATTTTCGAGGCTCGCGCGAAATAGCATTTCTCTCTCATCCGATCATCTCCCACACGCGGGCATCTGGCGCAAAGGTTAGCCGCTGGACCGGCACGCGGCTGACAAAATCGCAGGCCGCCTCAAAAACCGACCGCACCAGTTCTGAATCACGCGCGAAAAACAGGATATTCTCCAGCAGCGCGCGGCCCGCTTCGGCCGCGTTCACAGGTTCGATCTTATTCTCAGTTCCTTTTGCCAAAAGGTAGACTGCCGCAAGCGGTGCACAGATATTTTCTCCGATTCGCCCCAAGTCGCCCGCGAAAGGCGTGCCATTCGCAAGGTAGGTGTTTCCCCGGCGGCTCACATAGGAAATCTCGTCGGTCAGCAGGGCCACATCCGGCGGTGCCAGCCTGGCCATCGTTGTTTTGCCCGCGCCAGAAACTCCGGCAAACAGAAATGCCCGGCCATTGCGCACGGCGCTCGAGGCATGCACCAGGAATCCTCCCTGTTCCGCCAGCAAAATCGTGTGAAGGATGCGGAGCGCCGTATTGAAAGAGTAGGGATTGGCGCTTTGCCGGATTACTCCCCGCCCCAGTCGCGGGCTCCATTGCGCCTCGAAATCTCCTCGCCCAATCAACCATCGTTCCGGTTCTCGCTCGACGGTTACGTCGCCGGTTCCTATCATCGCGTCGGCAGGAGCTAACTCAACATCAAAATGGATTTGCGCTCGGCTGCCCGATCTCACAAAGCCCGCGTAGCTCCCAGTCAGCATTTCGTGGAAGGACGGATCGTCCGTGCAGAATCGGATAGGCAACTCTCCTATCTCGATGACCACATCCGTCGCTATTCCCTCAGCAATCAAGCCGGCCCCGCGTTTCTCTTAAAAATGATCCCGTTCAACAACGCACTCGCTCGCAAAAACACGCTTGTTGCTCGATCAGAGCGCCGCAATACCTGGCAGAGCGTCTGATGTGCGGCACTCTTGACAGGACGCAAACTCAGTCGCCGGTTTCGCCGCTGCACGCGAACCACTTTCCCCAACACATCGGACAGATCGATGGGTTCGTCGTCTTTCAACAGTCGGTCTCCTCGCGTAACCAGACGCCGCTCGTCCTTATCCACGAACATCCCAACCACGCGGTGCACCACCAACGCATGGTCTCTCGAGTAGACCACGACGTCTCCTATTGTCACTTCATTTGATTCAATCGGCTGGACTGTGATGACGTCCCGTGGGTGAATCGCGGGCACCATGCTCGTACCCGTGGCGGGCAGCCGGAGGCTCCCGCTCAGCTTAAGTGCTTCCACCAATAACGGGTACGCCTCTCTACTCTTTGCCTGACTCACACCGTTCATTGCACATCGCCCTGGGGTCTGGGAATCCCTTGATGATGCACCGCTCGCGCTAAGCTGGTCTGCAGTCCGTGCACCTAAGCGGCCTCCAATGTACCAGCTACTCCTTGCGCCACCTCGCGGCCAACACCATTTGTCGCTTTCGCTAAAACGACCAAGAACACAGCTCTAGGACGTTTTGCGATTTGTCCGGCAAGGAGCCTGCGTCGCGTTGACCTTCCCGCAAGCAAGAGCCGACACTTCGAATACCTTCTCAGAGCGGAAGGCCGGACTCTGATATGGCTTCTTTACACCAGCTTTAGTTGGCTTGCCCGATGACTCTTTGTCCGTTATGTCCTTCATTGAGCGTTGTCCCCGATCATCGTGTCATTGCAATCCAGACTGGGTCAATTTGATCGCACATCCTACGCCGGCAGTTGTATTGCAACTTGGCACCCCAGGTCCGGCGCCCGCAGAATTTCCCCTTAGCGTGAAGTAAATACTTGAGGCCTGCGCAGAAGTGGAGAAATTGTCGATAGCGATTCCGCTCGTAGTGCCAGCGCTGCGCCCCGGCAGAGGAGCCGTGCTCGTAACCGTTGTAGGCGGCCATGTGGCAGCGCCCAGCACGTCAATCGATATCAGGCAACCAGCATTGGCAGTCCTGCAAGGGCCTATGATTGGATTCGCTCCATTGGCGCTATTGCCGATGCTAAAGAAAATTAAGTCTTCTTCGACCCCCGCCCCGCCCCCGTCGGGATTGTCGAACTCCGTTACCGGAGAACACGCTCGGTTGTTCGCGGTGACAAGTCCTGTAAGCGGAGTGCCAACGCCTGTGAGGACGGCGGTCGCAGGATCGAAGCTGAGCTGATAGATGGCCGGCCTGTTCGTATTGGCTGGATCTTTTCCGCAGACGTACATGTGTCCGGCGATGTTGGGCAGCGAGCTATTGTAGTAGGCATTGTCAAACG
>Ga0335085_10005934_pt1 | contig 19457 bp, 14 predicted proteins | sample Lox_Sample_45_FD_206712 | JGI IMG/M metagenome (GOLD analysis project Ga0335085, IMG submission 206712) | Soil microbial communities from Loxahatchee National Wildlife Refuge, Florida, United States - Lox_Sample_4.5 | ecosystem: Environmental > Terrestrial > Soil > Wetlands | place: USA...
GCTCAGGCCCTTCTTCACAAGTGTGGCCCCGAGAACGCTGGGCGTCACATCGACTTCGGGGAGCGTGACCCGAGTCTGGTCTCCGCTGGCCGGGCAGGTGAAGGAGGGAGTCGGGCCGGAGAATGTCCAGGCCGCGGACGCTTGAGCCTCGTCCGGATCCGGCTCTCCATTCGGGTGGGGCTGGTCGTACCAGAAGACGACGGTGTCGGTACTCAAGGGGCTCGTGTAGGAGGAGCTCTGTCGCGAATAGATGATCTGCGCCGTACCTTGGCCGTCGGTCACCACCGCTCCGTGTTGACCCAGGTCGGGGCCGGCTGTCACCTTCCAGGAGACGAACGTTCCCGTCACCGGCGCCCCAGTGGCAGCGTCAGTGAGGGTGGCGTCGAAACTGGCGATGTCGTAGAGCTGCCCTTGGTCCGAGGGGATGGCCTCAGCGGTCATCTTGTAGGACGAAGGATTTGACGGCGGGGTCGGTGTGCCGCTGTCCGACGAGCCAGCAATGGCCACGACAGCATCATCCGCACTGGATATCGCGGTGGCCCCCGAGAGCCCGGCCACCTGCGTGGGCGTGAGAACGCTGACGACGGTGCAGCTAGATGCGCCTGCGCTACAACCGGACTGCCCGTTGCCGACTGAGCCGTGAGTGTTGTAACCCCAGGCAAACACTTGCCCGGCATCGTCGATGGCGTAGTTATCCAACCGGCCTGCGGCAATGGTCGCGACCGACGTAAGACCTGGAATACGCTGCGGCGCGTGAACGTCGACGGTTTTTCCGTCGCCAAGCTCTCCGAAGTAGTTCCACCCCCAGGCCCATGCCTGCCCCGAGGAGTCCAACGCCATAACGTCGTTCTCGCCTAGGCTGACAGACTCGACGGCCGGGATCCCAGAGACCAGTTGCGGCGAGCTGGCGTTGGTCGTCGTGCCGTTCCCCAGCTGACCGTAGGTGTTGTCACCCCAGATGTAGAGGTCGCCAGTTGCCGTGACGGCCGCATAGGTCAAAGACGAGTTGTTGTCCGTGATGGCGATCTGACTGATGCCGGTCAGCCCGGCGACCGGACTGACGGACCAGTTCCCGTCACTGCCATAGCCGAAGCTTTCGACGGTTCCATCTTTCAAGAGAGCGAGTCCGCCTGCCGGGTCGGTCCTCCCGTTGAAGGCAGCTCCCAGCGCCACTGATTTGACCGACGACAGTCCGGGAATTTTGGTCGGAGTCAGTGTCACCGGACCAGTGGCGCTGTTGTACCCACCCCATTGCCAAACCTGGCCACTGGTGTCGACGGCGAGAAAGACTCCCCGCCAGGTGGAAACCTGGACAATTCCGCTCAGGCCCGGGACCTGCGCCGGCACACCCGCGTGGTCGGCGGTGGTCCCATCGCCGTACTGACCGGAGTCGTTGTCTCGGCCCCAAACCCAAACGGACCCGTCGGATGTGACGGCTGCGCTGTCGTAGTTCGACGACTCGGCCGCGACTTGCGTCACGTCCGGCAGTCCTCCTACCACGCGCCGGGCAGTGAGGTCTCCCCACCCGTTGTCCCCAGTGTCGGTTGCAACAGTGCCCCATTGATAAACAGAGTTCCCGGTGGTCGCGACCAGGGCGGCAGTCGCCGTGTTCATGCCGCCCGACGAAAGCAGAGATCCAGACAGGACAGCCACTGCGACAAGGCCAACTCCTCCGAGGAAGATAGAGCGGTCCGCCGCCCGACCCCTCGACCTGGTCCAGTACGTCACAAGTTCTCCTTCTCGTCCCCGAACATTGGCGCTCCCTGCAAGAGAGCCATCTTTCTCTCCATTGCGAAATTAGGGATTACCGGACATCTGGCTATATTTCGCCGAATAGGTGCCGGTGCGCCTTCGCCTCATAGGGACGCCGGTCAGGCATCCTCGGATTACACAATCCGGTCACAGGACGATAACGCGTCTACGCACTACCAATCACGCTGGTTACTTACTGACGGCCGGGAGCTTTCAACCTCATCTCGGCACGGTCCACGGCACAACAGACGCCGGTCGGTTCAGCCCACCGCGCCCTTCGACACCAGCGCCGCCCGGCCGCCGATAGCCAGCGCCCGCCGCCACCGGTTCACCGACATCCGCGACACACGGAAATGCCGGGCTATCTCCCGGTCACTGGCTCCCGCCTCGATTAACGCCGCGGCCGACAGCCGCACATGTTCCCGGCGGGCCCGCTCAGCCGCGTCCAGCCCGCCACCATCCGGGTACCTCATCCTTCCGGCATACCGCACCACACGCCAGCCGTCACCAGGCGTAACCCCAGCAATTGAAGATCTTTTAGACGCCGAACTGGACAATCTGTGCGCAATGGACTGCTACAGATAACTGGTCATCATGTGCGCATACTCGGCGATATGGGTCGTTTGATCCGTCAGTGCACGTTTCGTTCGTTACGGTGTGTCATTCCCGGCCTGGTCGCAGGGGTAGCCGGATGAGTGGCTGACCAATTGGATGGCCGACAGCGGCCGGTCTTCGGGCCACGGGTAGGCACGCTGGGACCGGGGCGCAGGCGCGACGGCTGACCAGGGCTGCTCCGGCCAACTGCCGCCACGTCAGGCAGGACCGGGTGACCTGTGTCCGGCTATGCGCTGGGCCCTGCGGCTGACGGACGTCCGGATCTGCCGATGAGCGGGTGTCGTAGCGTAGCCTTTCAACGAGGGTGTCGTAGCGTAGCCTTTCAACGAGGTCGCCTGAGTGAATCTCAGGGCGTTGAAGCGAAACAGACCTTACTGAGCCCTTCATCTATTCTGCGTCGGATAGCAGGCGCCGCGATGTCGATCCAAAGTTCCTTCGTACGGCTATCGCGCTATTACCTGCCATATCACGAAGACCCGGTTGCCGAACGCAGCCGGGTATGCCAGCGGCGCTTGTCGACCATTTGACTTGTCCGGTGGTCGATGGCCTCCGCGATCTGCTGGTCGGTCAGACAGATGCGATCTAGCGGAATCACATTGGTGTATGTCTCAACGACGTATGTTTCTAGTTGGTGTCGCGCATCATCGACCGTAATGAAGGCACCCAGTATCACCTGCAGGTCCACAGGCTGGATGACTGGGCCTAAGCCCGCGGTCGATGTTGCCGCGTAAGGGCCGACCACTGGTGCCTGTGGACTCGCGTTGGCTGGAAGAGCTACGGTCGTTTGGGCCGCCTCGAAGCGACGGATACAGTCGTGCAGTCGACGCCAAGAGGCGGTGTAGATACGCCAGTGTTCTTCGGGAAGGAGTTCGGCCAGGGCTCGCAAGTCCTCGCCGGCGGCGGCCACGTTCAGCTCATCAGACGGCGACCACCATCGGCCTGTTTCCAAAGCTTCCCTCAGAACGTGCTGGGCGGAGTAGAGCATGAATCGGATTACCCGGACCGCCGTCATGATCTCTTTGCGATTCTTTCTTGCTTGCGTCCTGGCACGCGTGACATCAAGGGCGACCTGACTGAGGACGCTGATGACGCCACCAAGCACAACAGCAACGAAGGTGCCTACCATAGACAAAGACCCCACTCCTAAAATATTCACGCCATCAACATTCACGACCATCAACCTTATGCTCTGACAGGTAGAGCTGCTTGGCGGGAACATCGTGGTTAACGCGTTGTGCTCGCAGTTACCGGCCGCACTGACTCTAATAGTAATGGCAGGAGGGTAGCATGAACGTTTCGTCTTTGGCCACGATTATCACGGCTGTCGCAGCCTGCAGCGCCGCGGCGGCGGCATTGCGGGGCCTTCGATATGCAAAAAGTCAGATAGACACAGCGGTCAATGATCATCAAGTCGATCGGGTTCTCGCGCTGTATCGGGACTTTACTAGTGGTGAAGTGGGAGCGGCGCGTGACCGATTCTCTGATTTAATGTTCAGAACGGGAGAGAAAGCATTCGGACCCAGAAAATGTTGGCGACCTGAACTGGAGTCCCTGATACCCGCGTATCCGATGGTCGGAAATGACCTTAGCCCTTCGAGGTTTCTCGGCGCTTACCCCCAAGACATGGCAGGCGCAGAGGGCAGTCGTCCGATTAATGATCTCCGCCAAGTATTGTGGTGCTTCGACAGGATTAATGAAGCCCGAAAAGGGCAGTCATCCCTTGATGATCAATTGCTTGTTTCACTGATGGGCCATCAGGTTGCCTGGTGGAATCCGCTGTGTGGGCGATTGGTGGCAAGAGAAGCATCCCACGTCTATTCGCTTGTACAGCTTGCATCGTGGATGGAAGAGAGAGGCTGGAGGGAGGATCCCCGGAACAGTTACCGCAAGTCTCCAGAGAATGACTTTCCATCCGATGAGGACAATGTACCTATCCCGAGATTCCCGACATTTTCTAAGAGACCGGTATCCGAGCACCCCGGTCCGAGATGGCGAGGGTCGGCGCGGCGATTGTGAGGACAATAACTCCACCCAGGCGACACTGCGCAATGACCGCTTCTGCCGCATACCGCGCGCTGTGTCAGGCACGATCTTGTCAGCGACGCCCGGCCCGTTCGCCCCTGGCATCGGCAGGCACCTCCCTCAGCGGCGACCGCCGAGCATCACGATGAGTGACGGAGGAGATTTGGGCGAATGCGCAGAGTGCCGCCGCTATGGGCGGCTCTGGAGGGTGGGATCTGTGCCGCTTCCGCAGCGCATAACGGGTCATTCTGCACGCTGGTTTCGCTGATTTACATTGTCGCTTCATGCGGATTTCGTGCCTTGTGTGCCATCGGGCGTTCGGGGGTTGCGGCGGGCTGATCCATTGCAGTTGACCGATGTGGGGCTTCAGCGTAGTCGAGCGCCGGTAATCCTCCGCTGCGTCGGCTGTTGTGCCAGATTTGGAACGTGGCCCGGCAGTGCCGTTCCGACGTGGAGTCTCAGATATGACCGAGCAGCCAGAAGCCCAGCATACACGTTCTGCTTACTTGCTCGATGGCAGGCGCGTGACGATCGCTGACCTGATCGGCGCTGGCCTGCTTGCGGGCGGTGACGCCCTGCGGTTCAAACGGCCTCGCGTAGGCCAGACCCACAAGGCAGTCGTCACCGCGGACGGCACGCTCTCACTCGAAGGCGGGCAGGAGTTCAGATCACCGTCACGGGCTGCGGCGGTGGCCGCAGACATGCCCGCCGTGGACGGCTGGCACGCGTGGACGGTCGTGCCTTCTGGCCGGTCCCTCGACTCGTTGCGCCAGGGACTACTGGACCAGGTAGCGGCAGTCAACGTGGGCGAGCCCGCTATGGCCGAGAGCGCTGCGCCTAGTCCTCAGGACCGGTACGAGTGGCTGAAGGAGGCGCGCGTAAGGGCTGACGCCAAGGACCCGGTGGAAATTTCGGTCCGTGACTTGCTAGCGCGCTGGGATGCGAAGGCGCGTGGCACGAGGATCAATCAGCGGATTGAGGCTGACCTGGCTAATCATGGCCTGGCCACCTCGCCCAGCTTCCGGAAGGTGACCCTCGATGCCCAGGTGCATCTGATCACGGCGTCGCAAGACGCCGAGGCCACCGGTAACGTCCCCGCCGATGACGATGACGGGAACGAGCTCGACGTAGGGCTGACCGTCGGTAACCTGCCCTCAGCGCTGAGCGGGGTCGTGTCGGTTCCGCCAACCGCGACGTTCGACCAGGCCATCACAACCATGGTGCTCAACGGATATTCGCAGCTCGCGGTTCTGTCAGGAAGCCATACTCTGCGCGGGGCGGTGACCTGGCAGTCAATCGCCTACGCCCGGCACGCCAGCCCCACTGCCAGCTTCGTTGACGCCATCGTTCCTGCCCGGGAGGCGCGGTATGACCAGGAGCTCATCGAGGTGCTCCCGGATCTGGAAGCCTGGGACTTCATCTTCGTCAGGAACGAGAAGAACGCAGTAGCCGGCATCGTGACGACAGCGGACGTGGTAGCCGCCTACCGCGAACTCGCCACTCCCTTCTTCCTGATCGGGGAGCTGGACCAGGTTCTCCGCCAGCTCATCTCCCGGACATTCGCCCTGGAGGAGGTGACGTCGCTATGCGACCTGGACGGCAGCCGGGCACTCCAGTCCTTCGACGACCTCGAGATGGGCGACTACCAGCGGGTACTGGAAAACCCGGAGCGATGGGCGAAGCTGGGATGGCCGCTGGATCGGGCCACATTCATCAAGCGCCTTGATGAACTGAGAGTAGTCCGCAACAACGTGATGCACTTCAACCCCGAACCCGTGCCGCCGGACGCAGTGGAAAAACTGCGCTACATCCTGAAGCTGCTGCGGGACTTCGGCGGCGTCATCATCTCGTGACCTGGCAGCTCACTCACATGCCGATGAGAGGTTGTCGAACACGAGAAGACCGGCTCAGGAAACAAGCGCATCTGTACCCGCCTTAGCGCCCTGGTCGCATCGACGTATATGGCCGTCCCCTGGATCTCCGTTGCTACGCTTGACAATCATCCTAGTCTCGCGGGTATCTCACTGGTAATCCTGACGCTATCCCACCAGTTCGGGCATCGGTCTACGGGGCATCAGTACGGTAGCGCTAGCAACCCACGTGTACTACTCTGGCCGCATGATCGATCCGAATCCTAAAGCGCCGAGTCTGGAATCCGACGGGGGCGCTAGAAGTGAGCTGACGGAGGTCATAGCTCAGATCCTGCGCGCTGATACCACTACTCGCGAAACGATGCAGGTAGAGGCAGTAAGCGAAACAGAAGTTATGGATGAAGTAAACATCATACTTGATAGTGAAGGCTCCGATCTAATTTTGCAGTTGCAGCAACTGAGGCGAGCACAAAGCGACAGAGAGCGCCTTCTGAAGAGGCCCGCTCCATGGCCTAACAAAGTTGGAAATTTTCTGCTCTTTCTTGGCTCCTTGGCCACCCTAGCCCTTCTAGGTGTCGGCGTAGCTAAGTTGTTTGGCTTGCTTCTGAGGTGGCCGTTGTGGCCCTTTGTGACGCTTTCTCTGATATTTCTCGCTGCAGGGGTCACATTGCTCATATCTTTCCCAGCTAGGGATAGGGGAAAAGAGCGGGCCGCGACGGTGGCAGTTGAAGATGTTAGGACAAACCTGAATGCGAAGCTAAAGTCTCTAGTCATTGATCCTGCAGTCGGAAGGGCTGCTTCGATCAAGTTCATTGCCCCTCCGTCGGACAAAGTTCACCTGACGAACACACAAGGCTTGTCATCCAGAATAGAGTCGGGCCGGAGAATCATAACACGATCATATGCGGACGTTGTTGTAAACCTTAGCCGCGAGGGCGGCGCGACCATCGGTCTCGCGGGAACTCGTGGAGTCGGAAAGTCTGAACTGCTCCAAGCATTCTGTAGTGATTCAGATGACCCTGCCACTATTGAGGCGGGTCATATTATCGGGATAAACATTCCCGCGCCAGTGGCCTATGACATGAAGGCGTTCCTGCGTCTGCTAATCTATCGTCTGGCGGAGGCAGTTCCCGGATACGATAGACGCATGATGGACCGCCTGGGACGGCAAGCTGACTTTTGGTGGACGGTAAGTCTACTAATTGCAGCCGGCTGCCTCGCATCTGGGCTAGCCATAATATATGGATTGCCGCACTCTAGCCGCAATACGAAAGGCTCAGTGCTCATCGCTATCGCGATTCTGATTACGCTTAGTTGGGCCATGCGGGAACTCCTTCGCCGCATCGACATAGGAGGGCCCCTAGAAATATCCATTAGCGCATCATTTATTCGGATAGATGCGCGAATTCGCCACGGGCAATCGGGCTTCGCCATCAGTGGCATCAAAGTAACTGCTGGCCCAATGGTAGTGAGTTATAGGTCTGCGGACGCAATCGGAGATTCCATTAGCCAAGACACTCGTCGAGATTTGGCCATCACAGCGACTGATGTTGCCCGACGTGTTCGCTACCTGGAGACCCGTTCAGCGAACTCAGAGGCTTCAGCATCATGGCGAGGTCTCGGACTCAAGAGAAGCTCTGGCCTTAGCCTCGGCCAAGTTCCTTTGGCAGAGCCAGATCTGATTCTGGAACTATCCAATTTCGTTAATAGCCTACGGCAGGGGACCTATCAGGTACGTATTGGAATCGACGAGCTAGACAAGTTGATAGAGGGTGACGATGCTGAGAAGTTTCTGAACGGCATGAAAGCGCTATTCGCTATTCATGGATGCTCATTCCTGCTAAGCATTTCGCAAAATGCATTGTCTCATTTCGCTCGGCGGGGAATGCCGATCAGGGATGTATTTGACAGTTCGCTCGACGCAGTGGTAGTAGTCCAGCCTTTGACTTTCCGGGAGGCCCGGCGACTTATACGTACTCGTCTGACGACGGGATATTCGGACAGGATCTCTGACAGTCAAGTCGCTCTGTGCTATTGTCTTGCTGGCGGGCTTCCACGCGACTTTCTCCGACTTTGTCGGAAGCTTGGCGAAGTTAACTCGGCGACCGGCGTTGATAATAGTTTGGACAAAGTTATGGGACTTCTTCTGGGATCGGAGCTAAGCTCACGAATCGACGGTCTGCGGTTTGCCGTTGAAGATGAAGGAGAAGCAGAAGCCGTCGCCGCCTTTATAGCCGAACTTGAAATCGTGCATCAGTCAATCGAGCAAGGTAGAGCTTTTGGATTGCTAGAACACTTCCTGGCTAACGACGCAAGTTTTACGTCTTTGTGTCTTACGCCAATTTCGATAGAATCTCTCGATCAGCTTCCTCAAGAGAAGACGAGGACCTGGACCTGCGATTCTCGGCGGCAGCTTTTTACCTATATCTATTTCGCGGAAACTGTGCGTGAAGCGTTTTACAGTGTGGGATCTTCTGGAGAAGACCATAGCAATACAGCGCAGAAGACGATCGATGCATTCGAGTATCTGTGCGCTGCTCGACATCAGATGGAGATGGACCCCGCAGGCGGATGGCGTGCAATCACCAGTGCTCGGCTGCGTTTTGGGCTACCAATCTTTACTACTATGGGAGGGGGCGGAGATACACCCTGCAGCGATTGAATTGCCGGGTTCCGTGTCTGCCTGATCACAGTGGAGACGCCTGCGCGATCCCAGGCGAGGGCGGATCTACGCTGAGATATATGAGGTATCCCGACGGTGGCGGCCCAGTGACCGCTCGCGAGATAGTTGTCGGCGGAAGCCGCACACGATGCCAGCTGTCCACCGGAGTCAGGGGGGCCGATGCCTCTGTTCTCGCCCTCACCGTTCAGCCTCTGGCTGCGTCTGCTTCTGGGCCTGCTGGGCGCTGCCTCGTTCGGGGCTGGAGCAGCTGCTGTGTTCCTCTCCACGAACGCGACTGGTACAGGCGTCTTGATCGCCTTTGGAGGCGTCGTGCTCGTGCTGGCTCTGCTCGGCGACCGGATCGAAAGCCTGGAGTTCGGTGGCGCCAAGCTGAGGATGCGTGCAGCCGCAGCAGAGAAGTTCGCCCTTGCCGAGGATTCTGAAAGCAGGGGTGATAGCGTCACGGCCGCCAGATTGCGCGCGGAGGCTCAGGTGTTGCTGGAAGCGGCCGGGCCGATCGCGGTTGAGTACCGGACGGTTCGTGGCTCAATGCCTGCCGGTCCGGCGCGCACTATGGCGATGGAACGTATCGTTGCACGCGCTCGGAAGCTTGCAGACGAACAGTCCTTCGATCGCGCCGAGGTCCTCCGATGGCTTCGTGAGGGAACTGATGAGCAACGGGTCACTGCCCTCGCCATGATGCAGGCAAAGCCAGAACTGCGGGATTTCGATTCGGTGTTGACTGCTATCAAGCGCGCGCGGACCCCGTTCGAGCAATATCACGCCCTGCGTCTAGCGGACATAATGCTGGATGACCTCGATGTTGCCGATAAGCAGCGCCTTGTTGAGGTAGTCAAAGGTGTACGGGGCCGGCGATTTAGACGTGACACCGACCGCTGGCTGCTCAGCGAACGGATCTTGCGTAAGGCTGGCGGAGACCCGGATTATTTGTGACCTCAGGCCTCGCTGGAACGTCCTCCTTTGACCCTAACCGCACGCCAGCTTCCGCCGCCCGGAGTCGACCTCTCATGACCCTATAAGGGCCGGGCCTCTTTCCAGCTCAGCCCGGTAGCAGGACGCTCCGGGTGAGAAGTTCCGAGCTCGGGAAAGGAGACCCGGCAATGTCTGTCTACGTCGGCATCGACGTGCACCGCAAGCGTTCCCAGGTAGCGGTGGTCACCGAGGACGGCCAGGTGCAGCTGAACAAGAACGTGGTGAACGGCTCAGAACCGTTCCTGCGGCTGATCGGCAATCTGCCCTCGGGGACGCCGGTGGCGTCCGGGGCCGCCTACGGCTGGAGCTGGCTGGCCGAGCTGCTGGAGGATTACGGCTTCGACGCGCACATGGTGCACCCGCTGCGGTGCAAGGCGATCGCCTCGGCGCGGCTGAAGAACGACAAGGGCGACGCTGCCATCTTGGCGCAACTGCTCCGCGCCGGCCTGCTCCCGGAGGCGTGGATCGCCCCGGCGAAGGTCCGCCAGCTTCGCGCGTTGCTGCGGCACCGGATCAGCCTGGTCCGGCTCGGTACGCAACTGCGCAACCGGATCCACGCGGTCGCCGCCGACCACGGGTACGACCGCCCCGCCAGCTACTGGACCGGGCCCGGCCGCGGCTGGCTGGCCGAACTGGACCTGCCCGCCGCATCGCGGGAGATCATCACCGGCTGCCTGACGGTCATCGACGCCCTGGCGCTGCTGACCGGCCGGCTTGACGGCGAGCTGCACCAGCGCGCCAAGGCCGGCCCGCCGCGGGTCAAGGTGCTGACCACGCTGCCCGGGGCCGGGGAGTTCACCGCGCTGGTGATGCTGGCCGAGATCGGCGGCATCAGCCGGTTCGGCAGCGCCCGCAAGCTGGCCAGCTGGGCCGGGCTGACCCCGACGGTGCGCGGCTCGGACCTGCACGTCCGGCACGGGCACATCTCCAAGCAGGGCTCGGCGTGACTGAGGTGGGCCATGAACCAGGCGGCGCAGACCGCCAAGCGGTCCCCGGACTTCGCCGCCACCTACCCGGGCATCACGAAACGCCGCGGGAAGAAGATCGCCACCATCGCGATCGCCCGCAAGCTGCTGACCCGCGCCTGGCACCTGCTGTCCGAGATGCAGGCCGCCGACGCCGGCGCGTCACCGCGGCGGCCGTGACAACGGGAGGGTCGGCAAGCCCCGGGTGAGCTCGCCCTTGCGGCATGAGCCGGCGCCCGCGCCGCGCTCGATCTCATGACTGAGCAACCCGGTCCCGGACACATGGTCATGGCAGCCGCCCGCACGCTGGCGCGGCGCCGGATGGGTGCTTGTGAGACCACTCCGCCAGCCACGCACCGGGAACCAGCACGCGACCTCTGACAATCCAATACCGTGACCGGGCTCCTTCCTCGCCTTCGAGGATCTCCCGCCGCTTGCCCGCGTCAAGCTCGTTCGTCCTCGCCGCTGCGCGGCTGCGGGCGCTCCAGCTTGACCCCGGCCGCACGGCGGGAAGGACCGGCAGCTGCGGGATCCAGCAGAACAGTCAGCCCAGCCCGGCGGCGCGCATAGTCACCGGGCCAGATCCGTACGCTCTCTTGACACTGGTGGCCCTTATGGGTGCCGCTGGGAGCGCGCCTGAGCGCTGTGGGCGGATGAGTTCCCCATACTTGCAGATACGGCACCTCGTCCCTGTGACAAGGACGCCATCGAGGACTCGCAGGTCATCACCAGCCTGAGCGAGCTTGCCGTTTATGAATTCCTCCTCTCTGGCGCGCTGAGTTCGACTTCATTCAGCACCTGCTGGACCTGGTCGATTGTCAGGGAATTCATCCAATTACGGACTGCCTGCCACTTTTCGCTCAGACCCGAATCCGCGAGTGGGTCGGTGACACGGCGGCGCAAATGCCGATAGGTGCCGCTCTGACGTAAGCATTCATCCCTGAAGGAGCGGGCCGGTGTCAAGCGCAGTGTGAGCTGGGGTTATGCGCGCAGGCGGCTGTTTGGGGGCGTGCGTGACTAGCGGTCTGGTGTTTCCTGGTAGCTGCCGTGTCCGTGGCGAGCGGGCGGGCAGGTCAAGGACCGGGCGGAGCCCGGCCGCGGAGCGGCGCCGGAGGCGTCCTTGAGGTGACTGCCCGGGCGCCCGATGATGGGGCGGCGGGAAACACGAGCCGGGGGCCGTGCGGGTATGCGGTTGTTATTTCAGTCCGTCCCAGGTTCCGGGTCATCCCGGTGCGGGCAGTGCCGCTGGCTGCATTCATCCCTTCGCGTGTCCCCGGCCGCGGCCGGGGGGCATGGGGCGGGTTCACGTCGCGGTCAGGCGGGGCCAATCAGAGAGGCGCCCGGCCGCCGGGGGCAGGGGGCAGAATAGCTTGCGGCCTCGCGCCCAGCGGGGGGCAGAATGTTCGGCGGCCTCGCGCCCGGCCGCTGGCCAGGGCTGGTCATGCGGCCTGCTGGCGCGGCGGGGCCGGGGGGCTGGCGGCGGGCCTGGCCAGGCAGCGGATCTGGTGGTCGCGCAGCCCGTAGAAGACCAGAGTGAGCAGCTGGCGGGCGGCGGCGACCTTGGCGATGTTGCGGGCTTCCTTGCCGCGGCGGGCGATGATGGAATCCTTGCGCTGGCGGACCGGGTTGCCGGCCGGGGTCCGCTGGATCGCCTCGGTCAGCGCCCAGCGCAGCATCCGGGACCCCTGCTTGGTGACATGCCCGCGGGCGACCTTGGTGTCGGACTCACGGTGCCTCGGGGTCAGCCCGGCCCACGAGCACAGCTGCCCGGCGTTGCGGAACCGGGTGATGTCGCCGATCTCGGCCACGATGACCGCGGCCAGCACCGGGCCGATGCCGGGCAGCTGCTGGATGACCTGGTAGCCGCGGTCGCCGGCCAGCAGGTCGCCGGTCACGTCGGTGAGCATGGCGATCTCGGCGGTCAGCTCGCCGGTGAGGTGGCGCAGCGAGGTGACCTTCCCGGCATAGGGCTGCGGCAGCTTGAGCCCGTCGAGCCACGCCTGCCCGCCGGTCCCGAACAGATCGGTGCAGGTGACCGCGATGCCGAGCTTGGCCAGCACCGCGTGGACCTGGTCTTTGCAGCTGGTGCGGAGCTTGACCAGCTTGTGCCTGTAGCGGGTGATCTCCCGCAGCTCCCGGACGGGGTGCGGGGCGATCCACGCCTCGGGCAGCCGGCCCATCCGCAGCAGATCCGCAAGATCGGCGGCATCCTTCTGGTCGTTCTTGACCCGGCGGTAGCTGAACGCCTTGACCCCCAGCGGGTGCGCCAGGTGCACCTCCGCGCCCGCAGCCTCCAGCACGTCAGCAGCCCAGTACCACCCGTACGTCGCCTCCAGGACAACCCTCGGGTGCGTCCCGGCGCGGCCGATCTCGTTGCGCAGCGCCGCCGCGCTGTTGCTGATCCGGGCGGTACCCAGCCGCCGACCGTCCTCGGTCATGCGCACCAGCACGCTGCGGTGCCGGTGCAGGTCCATGCCCACAACCTGCCTGCCGTCGTAGTCTTCCACTTGGGCCTCCCTTGCCTGGTGGAGACGGATGCTTTGCACCTTCCAGCATCCGCCAGGAGCGGAGGCCCGCTCCTTCATCGCATCAGGTATGCGAGTTACATGCGTGTAGCTTTGCGTGACGGGTTGCGGGTGCAGTTCAGGTGCTGTCCGGGATGGGTGGTATCCAGGGGTTCCCGGCGAGGGCGTCGCGGATGACGGCGAAGGCGTCGTGTCCGTGCTTGATGGCGGTGGATGCGTAGCCGCGGATGGCGTACCGGTGGCGGGTGGTTTTCTCCGAGCGGAGCCGCCCGGATACTTTCTGCTGGGTCTTGGCGGGGCGTGCGTCGCGTTCTGCCTGGTTGTTCGTCGGCGGGATCGCGGTGTCGGTCAGGAACCGGAGCACGTCGTCCTCGCGGTCCTTCAGGCATTCCAGCAGGCAGCGGGCGGGCGGCTGCTTCTTGCTGCCGCCGGGGACGCGGGGCACCTCCGACAGGCCCACGGCGACGCCGTGGCGGAATAGGCGCAGGTGACCGGCGGTGTCCTTGTCCGGCACGGCGGTCAGGCCATTGCTGCGGGCGACGTTGGCGGCGTGGATGAGGGCACGCAGCTCGCCTGCGATCTGGCCGGGCCAGACCGCATCGGGGTAGTCCTGAGCGGCGGCCTCAAGATCGCGCAGCAGATGGGCTGTGCACAGCTGGTGGGCGACGCCCTCGAAGTGGTCGTAGTTCTGGTACCGGTCGTGGACGATGACGGTGCCGTGCAGGTCGCTGTAGATGAAGTCCTTCAACGAGGGCAGGTCCCGGTCGCCGAGGAAGTAATAGGTGAGGAGGTTCGTGCAGGCGACGTGCAGGTACTTCTTCTTCGCGGACTTCGGCCCGGGCCCGGCGCGGAGCGGGGTCTCGTCGCCGCAGATGACGCGGGCGAGGATGATCAGCGCCCGGATCGTCTTGCCCGCCGCCGCGACCGCTTTCGCGGCGCTGGCGAGCAGGGCGTGCACCCAGCCGTCCGACGGCCGGGTCCCGGACATCGACTCCAGGATGTCCGCGCACCGCTCGATGGGGACGTGGTGCATGACCATGAGGAACACGCACCAGGCCCGGAAGTTCAGCCCGTAGGTCACGGTGCCAGGCTGCCCGGCCTCCGGCGGGGCGTCCGCGACATGCACCCGGCCGCAGGAGCACTGCACTTCGTGCCGGTCGTACTGGGTGGTCCCCGCTTTCGCCTCGGGCAGGTCAGTGACCTGGTGGGAGTACTTCACGCCCAGGTCGCAGGCATCGTCCAAGGCTGGCGCCGCACCCGCAGGTCCCCTCCGGGAAACACGGGACCGTGTCGCCGGGGTTCTCGTTCCATTCCAGGTGCGCGCCCGGCGCGCCGCGCTGCTTGCCAGGCTTGCGCTTCCCGCCGCCGCCCGGCTTCGGCCGCGGCGGCTTCTTCCCCGGCTGGTCATCACCGCTGGGCGCCATCGAGGAGTTCCCCGAGTTCCGCGAGACCAGCCGCTCCAGCCGCGCCAGGCGCTCCCGCAGCTCCGCGTTCTCGGCTTTCAGCTCGGCGTTCTCCGCCTGAAGGTCCTCGCCGCGCGCCCGCAGCTGCGCGTTCGCCTCCTGCAGCGCGGCAGCCACATCCGGCGCACCGGGCGTATCGGGCACACCCGTACCACATCACAGCCGACCCTCAGTAATCAAATCGAAACTTTCAGCCGGCCAGCCGACTGGCACAACACCCGCCACGCGCGCGCGAGGACACCCGTCAAAAGGGGAGCCTGAATGCTTACGCTCTGACCTGGGATGATGATCGCTGCGAAGTAATGATCATCTCAGGCGGAGAGACACCTACCTGGTGAAAAGGATACGCAGCGGAGCGGGAAAACGCTGGCAGCAGCCGCGGATTGGCGCGCCGGATCCGGCGCTGACGCCGAACGCGGGCCTGGCCGCCATCACCGGGCTGTGTGACCGGCTCGGCGTGATCAGCGCGCTGGATAGGGCGGTCGGTCCCATCAAGGAGCGGGACCGCGGATTCGGGGCCGGGGAGCTGCTGGCGGGGCTGGCCGCGGCGCAGCTGGCCGGGGAGGACTTCCTGGTGGGGCTGGATCGCCAGCGTGCTGATGCGGCCGGGCAGCAGATCACGCCGGTGCCGGGACTGAGTTCCACGACCGCCGCGGGCCTGGCCCGGCGGATCACCCCGGCGCAGTGGCAGGCGGTGGAGGCCGGCCTGGCGGCGGTGACCGGGCGGATGCTGGCAATGCTGCCCGCGCCGCAGGCGGCGGCGCTGGCCGATGGGCCGGTCACGATCGACCTGGACACCACCGACGTGGAGGTCTACGGCCGCAAGAAGCGCGGCGTGGCCTGCAACCACCAGGGCCAGCGGGCCGGGCGGCCGCACGTGGCCAGCTGGGCGGAGACGGAGACCGTGCTGGCCGCCGACCTGGGCGACGGGACCGATGACCCGCGCGCGACCGCGCCGGATCTGCTGCGCCGCGCCCTGGCCGCCCTGCCACAGCGGGCACGGGCTTCGGGACGGGTGGCGCTGCGCGCCGACGCCGGATACTTCGCCGGCGCGCTGGCCCGCGCCGCCCACGACGAGCACACCGGCTTCGCGATCGGCGCCAAGCGGATCGCGCCGCTGTGGCGGCTGCTGGCCGGCCTCGCCGAGGACGGCTGGCACGATGCCATAGACATGGACGGCGCCCAGATCGCCGTCGCCGGGTACTGCCCGGACTGGTGGCCGGCGAACACCCGGCTGCTGATCCGCCGGGTCCTGCTGGACCCGGAGCAGGTCCCGGCCGACCCGCGCTCCCGGCGGCGCCGCACCCTGCACCCAGACCAGCGCGCCCTGCCGTTCCCCGAGCTGGCCCGTGCCAGGGCGATCTACGCCTACTCGTTCATCCTGACCAGTCTGGACGTGTCCAGCCCAGACAAGGCGGTGGCCGCCGAGCACTGGTACCGGCACCGCACCACGGTGGAGAACATCTTCCGTGACAGCAAGCTCGGCGCTGCTCTCCGGCATCTTCCCTCCGGATATCCCCAGGTGAATACGGCCTGGATGTGGGGCGCGCTGCTCGCCGCGAGCATGGCAGCCTGGCTGCACCAGCTCACCGCCGTCACCGCTGGGGAGGACATCCTGGCCGGGCACGGCGTGCGCGGCGGCAAGGCCATGATCGCCACCCTGCGGTGGCGGCTGATCGCCGTGCCAGGCCGGCTGATCCGCCACGCCCGCCACCTGATACTGCGGCTTCCGCCTGGCCACTGGGTGCTTCCCGAGGTGCTGGCCCGGCTGCGGGCACTGCCCGTCCCCGCCTGACCACGCCCACCCTGAGCCCCGGCTCCCCGTCCTTGTCCACGGCCGCCAGCCCCGACCCGCAGAAAGACCCGCACATCGCGAACCCGGCGCCGGCTCCCGGGCCGTGGGCATGCCGCTATCAGGAATCCCGGCGCACCAAGATCATTTACGGAGGGAGGGATCAGCTCACCGCGCTATTCGCGGAATCGGGTCAGACCCCATTCCGTGCCTATCTTATCTTGCCGAGGACGCGGCTGAGTAGATGGTGCGGGTCGAACTCCCTCTCTGGGTCAACCGCTTGTTGACCCAACACATGCAGCAAGGCGCTCCTCAGCGCCTCTGGTGCTCGGCCCACTGTCGGCCTCCTCGACGCAGCTTTCGTAGCCTTGAAGATACGACCTAAGGCGCACAGCTTTCCCTCGACTCGGTCGCCGATAGAACTCGATGATGTCCCGGGCTGGATCCGTCCGTAGCCGCGACGATTGCTGGTCAGTGCCGGAGAACCGGCCGCTGCAGCTGACTTCTCGCCCTCGCCGACGGCCACGGTTATGGCACGATGGGGTATGGGTTCGCAGCGTTTCCGCGGTGTCGTTGCCGCCGGACTCCGCGACAGCGCCGTCATTGTGGTGCCGTTCAACCCCGATGAGGTATGGGGCGCGAAGGCCAATCACCCCGTCAGCGGCACGGTCGGCGACCGCCGGATCCGAACCAGGCTCGTGCCAGACGATGGCGTGTGGATTCTGGCCTTTCCCCAGAAACGCCTAATCGGCATGCGGGTCGCGATCGGTGACGAGGTGACTGTCGAGCTGGCTCCGGAAGGCCCTCAGCGCAGCGATCTCGCCGACGACATAGCCGCGGCGCTCGAGGCCAACCCGGCCGCGGGCTCATTCTTCGACACGCTGGCGCAGTTTTACCGCAAGGCGTACCTGCGCTGGATCGACTCGACCACCCGTCGGCCGGAGCTGCGTGCGGCCCGCATTGCTGAGGTCGTCGGCCTGCTCGCGGCAGGGGTCAAAGAGCGGTCCCGGCAATAAGGCAGGCTGCTCGCTGCCGAGATAGGTGAGAACTCGATGGGCAGCCTCCACCAGTAGCCCCGCCTCCATAGCGCCCCGCGGAAACGCGCGCACATGCCGCTGTGCGATACATGCTGCGCTCGGCCAGGGGGCGGTGGCTCGACGGCGACTTGGAGGAGGGTCATCAGGTTTCCCAGTCGCCGACGCGGTCGGCCTCTGCAGGATGCGGACTGATTCTTGGCCCGTCAGGGCATGGAGCTGAGCCCGCCTTTGGCTGACCGTGCAGCATAAGTGCTATAACGTGCACGTCGACCCGGGAGTGATGTGGATGCACAAGTAACCGCAGCGTTGATCTCCGGCGGGGCGGCCCTGACCGTTGCGGTGCTAGGAATCGGCGGTGCGATCGCCGCACAACTATTCGCAACCCGCCACGCGTTTGAGAACTCGCTGGCGCTGCAAGAACGGCAGTACCGCAAGCAAGAGCATGAACGGCACGAGCAGTCTCGGCGAGAAGATGCCTATCGATTCGCCGAGCAACGGCGGAGCACCTATGGCCGATTCGTCCGCCTGGCCAGGGAATTCCTCTACGCTGTGGAGGTGGAGCACTCAGCCGCAGAGACCCTTGGGCGTATCGATCAGCAGCGCAACCGCTCCCAGCCGGGGTCACATGACCTCGAGATGTCCGCTGAGACTGCAGAGCAGCTGGTTGCGGATGCGCGGGAACGAAAACGGCGGCTTCATGGCGAATTCGGTGCGGCCTGTGAAGAGATCTATCTGCTCGGATCGCAAGAGGTCCGGCTAGCGGCTGATCGGCTATGGGACGAGGGGCACAGGGCAACGCATTCGGCCGACGGCGATTACACCACTGCGAGAACCGCATTCTTGGAAGCAGCGCGTCACGAACTCGGGATCATGACGAGCCAGCAATCCCTGAACCTTGTGGAACCGCCAGTTGACCAGCCATAAACGGTCTGAGGCCAGACTTGACCGTCGGCACGGCATCTCTACGTCCATCGGGAGACGCTACTCAAGTCATCCTCATCTGCCGCATATCGCGCGTCTGGGTAGGTCAGTCGGGCTGGTGGCCGGTCCTGGTGGCGACGGGCGGGCCTGCTCGCGCGAGGGTGTCAGCGCGGCGCAGGGCGTCGGGCAGCCGGTACCGGCCGGCCATGCGCCGGACCAGGCCCGCCGCGTCAGCGGTGGGCATCCCGGCCGCAGTGACAAACAGCGGGCGCACCGAGGATCCGCGCAGGACCGACACCGCGTGGGTAGCGGTGCGGAACCTGGACTTGGCCACCCCGATCACCGGGAGGCCCAACTCGGCGTGCGCACGCGCACCCAGGCCGGGCCGGCCGCTGGGGTCCAGATCGGCGTAACCGTCGACCACCAGCAGGCCCAGCCCGCTCAGATCCTCCAGGACCGCACGCAGCGGCGGGAGCTCACGCAGGTAGAACTCGCCCGGCCGGTAGGGCGGTACCCGGGGTAGGACCGCGGTGCGTTCGGCCAGCACGTGCGCGAAGGCGGCATCGCCGGCCAGCACGGCCGCCGCCCGGGCGCCGCCGGTGCTCAGGTAATGCACGTCCACGGCGGCGCACACGCCGAACTCCAGGCGCCCGCCGGTTTCCATGTCTTGAGGATGCCCGAACCTGCACCACGCATCAGGGCCGTGTCCCGGCAGCTGCCCGCGCGGGTCCGCAGCAACAGATCCAACAGGTCACGGACCGTAATTAATCTGTGTCAAGCATTCGCACGTGTAACCGCCGTTATCTGTGCGGTCTGCTGATCGACTTCGGCTGACTGAT
>Ga0335085_10005937_pt1 | contig 19453 bp, 16 predicted proteins | sample Lox_Sample_45_FD_206712 | JGI IMG/M metagenome (GOLD analysis project Ga0335085, IMG submission 206712) | Soil microbial communities from Loxahatchee National Wildlife Refuge, Florida, United States - Lox_Sample_4.5 | ecosystem: Environmental > Terrestrial > Soil > Wetlands | place: USA...
CTGGTTGTCGCTGTAGAACAGCAGCCGCGCCGCGGGAATGCGCGCGCGTGCCGTCTCGACGATGCGCGCCGATTCAGTGAGCTTCCGATCGCAATCGACGGCCACCCAGTTGAATGCCTGATCGCGCGCCGTGTCGAGAATCCACTCGAGGTCGGCCGCCGCGCCGAGCTCGACGAACGCCAGGATGTTCGCGATGCTTTCGCGCACATGCGGGTAGAGGACGCCGGCGTCCTCCCCGACCGGAAACTGCTGCACCACGAGTACTGTCGCCTTGTTGGTCCGGGTCGCGAGCGCCGACACGGCCGCAAGCCGATCGCGAAAGACCGCCGTCGACCTCGAAGAGGTCATCCGATCAGCTCCAGGTCCTGTGCACGAATTTCGGGAAATGAATGTCGACGTGACCGCCACGCCGCAACTGGCTCGCCGCCTCTTCGATGAGCGCCTGCGACGGGTTCTCCTTCGCGTAGCGGCTCACTTCGAGAATCAGATCTTGATACGGCACGCCGTACGACGCCGCAACGTCCTGCACGCGCTTGGTGAAGCCGCTGTGGAACAGCGCGAAGCCGTAAATCAGCTCGAGCTCGTCGGCGCCTTTCAGCCGCGTGGGCTTCGGGCTAACGAATTCGTCCGCGATCTTCGCGACGTCGAGGGGGTTGATGCCGGTCGGGTACCCGGCTTTGTCGAGTACCACCAGCATCGTTTCGGTCTGCGCGTTTCCGCCGCCGCGTCCCATCCCGAGGAGCGTCGTGTCGACGACTGCGGCGCCGGCCTGAACGGCCGCGAGGCTGTTCGCGTTGGCGAGCAGCAGGTTGTTGTGGCCGTGGAAACCGATTTTGGCGTCGAGTCCGGCGGCGAGGACGCGAACGTATTCCGCTACTTGATCGGGCAGCATGCCGCCGGCGCTGTCTACCACGGCGATCGTCGTTGCGCCGCGTTGGGCAATCGGCGCGGCGCGGCGCAGCAGTTCGAACGGCGGCGCGACGTAGCTTTTCATGAAGTTGTAACAGACCTCGAAGCCGAGCGAGACGGCAAGCTCCACGTACTCAAACGCCGATTCACTCTTCGACACGTCGGTGCCGACGCGGACGAAGTCGCCGCCATGCTCGCGAAAGCTGCGCAGATCGTCGGCGTTGCCGATCCCGGGGATAAAGAACGCGCCGATTTTCGCCGACCCTTTCGCGCGAGCGGAGACCTCGGTCATCTCGACGTCTGAACAGCGAGCCGGCGTCAGCGTGCGCGACGCGCCGAGCCCGAGGCCGTGACCGATTTCGATGCGCGTGAACCCGGCGGTGGCGAGACGGCCGACGATCTGTTCGATCTCCTCCGCCGCCCACTGAAATTCGATCGCGTATCCGCCGTCACGAATGGTGCATTCCAGGATGTCCATATCCGTCCGTCAGGCTGGCATCTCGAGGGGCGCGACGTCGCAGCCAGAGTCGTAATCGAGGCGGATGCGGCGCCGAACCTCGCCGATCAGCCGTTGCACATCCGCCCGATCGGAGCCGTAAACGAGCACGTGGCCGGGACGGCTGCGTCCGTCGTGAACGGCGCCGATGCGCTCGCCCGGTTCGGTCTCGACGCACGCATCGATCACACCGGGAAGCGCGCGCGCCTCGGCTATGCCGTGCACGGCCGTCACGCGTCCCGGCGGAAACAGCAGGAAGTGTAGCGCGCCGTGACGGCCGTGCGTCGGCGCGACATGGCTGCGGAGCCCGAGCGCCTGGCGGATGACCACCGCCGGCACGTCGACGCCGGTCATCGCCGGCATCAAATGCGTCACGACCTTGCTGCCGCAGCCGCGGACGGCGAACTCGATCAGGTACACGGCGCCGGTGTCGTGCGAGACCAGAAACTCGATGTGGAGGATCGCGTTGCGGATCCCGAACGCGTCTGCAATGCGCTGCGCGAGCGCATCGAGATCGCGCCCTGCATTCGGCGCGTGCGCACCCGGATATCTGAGCTCGAGATCGTAGCGATCCGGCAGCGGCGACTTCGTCTTGTCGCAGATCCCGAGGACGATCGCGACGCCGTCCTGCACGATCGCCTCGATTGAACCCTCGACGCCGACGAGAAACTGCTCGACGAGCGCCCGCTGCGACAACGACGCCTCGAGCGCCGCTTCGACGGCCGACGCGATCTCGTTCGGGCGATTCACCCACCGCACGCCCCGACTCGAACAGTTGTCGACCGGCTTGACGATGACGGGGAGCCGATCGGCGGTCGTAAACTGGCAGGCCTCGACTGCCGATTCGACGAGTCGATACCACGGACACGCGATACCCGCGGCGCGACACCGTTCGCGCATCTTGAACTTGTTGGTGGCCAGGTCCGCCACGTCGACCGATTGTCCCGGGAGGCCGAGTCGTTCGGCAACGTAGGCAGCGGTCGGCACACCGATGTCGGCCGCCGTCAGCACGCCGTCGACCCTCGCGCGCGAGGCCAGCGCGAGGGTGCCTTCGCGATCCTTGAGATCGATCGGTTCGAAATGATCCGCTTCATGACGAGCGAGCGCGTCCGGCGACCAGTCCGTCACCCACGTGTCGAGACCGAGCTGCCGCGCCCGGCGCACGTACTCGAGCTGCCACAGCCCGCCGCCCAGAATCAGGAGACGTTTGCCGGAAAGAGCCGCCGCAGATTCAGATGCGAGATGTTCGCCCATTTCTCCGAGGTCAAGCCTTCCGCGAGCCGCTCCGCGCGCGCGAACGCGTCCGCCGGCGTCTGCTCCGGCATGTCGGAGCCGATCACGACGCGCTGATCGAGCCGCTCCATAACCCAGCGGAGATCCGCATCGAGCGAGCTGCCGGCGTACTGCAGCAGCGTAAACGACAGATCCAGCACGAGCGTCGCGTGGACGCGGACGACTTCGGACACGTCGAGCAGCGCGGCGCCGCCGCCATGCAGCAGCACGATCCGAGCGCCGTCGCACGCGTGCGCGATGCGATCGACGATGTCCGCGGCGTGCAGCGTCGCACGTGCGGGCTGACGGAACAGCGTATCGACGAACACGACGAGGCCGGCGCCCGCCGCAGCACGAATCGCGTCGAGCGCGCCCGCGTCGAGCGGGTCGTAGCCGCCGAGCCGCGAATGCAGCTTGATGCCGGCGAATCCCGCCCGTGCGATCGAGGCCATATCGTCCACGCCAGGAGTCACGCCGGCGATCGGCACCAGGCGGCCGCCCGAAGCGCGCGAGCACTCCAGGATGTACTCGTTGTCGACCACGCCAGGCAAGCCGACCAAACAGGCTCGATCGATCCGCGCGCGATCGAGTTCGGTGACGAGTCGTCCATAGGTCGCGTCGGCGCGCCCATTCAGCCAGCGCCCGTCGCGCGTCACGTGCACGAGTGAATCGAACCGGGTCACTTGCGCGGCGAGTCGAGCGCGACGGCGTTTCCGATGGCGGTATTCCCGGCCAGGCGATTGACGGCGAACAGCAGCATCCAACGGCCCGCGAAACTGGTCCAGCGCATCGGCGCGTCGGGGTCGATCGGTTCGACGCCGTGCGGACACGCCGCGTTGAAGTACACGACGTCGCCAGGCGCAGCGATGTCGTCGATGACGAGATCGCGGCCGTCGGCCATCTGGACGAAGAGACCGCCGCTCGTGAAGTCCTGGCCTTTTCGTGTCATCTGCATGATCGGCACGGTCAGCTGATGATGATCGACAGGATCCGCGTGCCGCTGCAGGAAGCCGCCGCCTCGCGGATACACCTGAAACGCGAGGCGCGCGATGCAGCCGTCCTGCGGCTTCGCTCCGAGGAACTTTTCGGCCGGCAGCCCGCTCAACACGTTCTTCATGTAGTAGACGGGCGCGCACAGCCGGAAGAGATCGAACGGATCCTGATTCCACGGGAAGAAGACGAACTGATGGAAGCAGCCCTGCACGTACGCGCGCGCGTCGTTGCGGTTCATGCGATGAAAGTTCGGCGCGCCGACGTCGATCGGCGTGTAGTTCGGAAGCGATCCGCGCCCGATGCCCTCGAGGTACGTGCGGACTTCTTCCAGCAGATCGGCGTCGAACTGCCGGCGCGCGATGTAGATGTCGCCGGCCGCGATGTTCGCGCGCACCTCTTCGATGCGCCGCGCGTCCGCCAACAACGCGGCGTGATCGTCGATCCAGTAGAGCGTCCGCCCTGCGGCTGTCGAAACATTCGTGGCCATCAGCGTCCCTCGTGTCGCACGTCAGCGCATCTTCTCACGAACGTTCAGAAACAATCCTCGCGCCCTTCGATCCACGAGGCGTGCCACAGCACGGCGTTCAACACCGTCCAGAGCTGGAAGCTGTGGCCGCCGCTGCCGTTCATCTGCGCGTGCAGCAGATCGCGAACGTACTGGGCGTCGAAAAAGCCGTCCTTCGTCAACGCCGATCGATTGAACGCGTCGAGGCTGCGCTGGCCGAAGGTGCCCTCGCGGAACCACTCCTCCATCGGCGCGCCGAATCCCTGCTTCTTGCGATAGATGATCTCCGGATCGAGATAAGGCTCCGCCGCTTTCTTGAGCAGCCGCTTGCCGACGCCGTCGCGCAGCTTGTACGATGCCGGCAACTGCATCGCGAAGTCGACGACCTCGTGATCCAGAAACGGCACCCGCGCTTCGACAGCGTGCGCCATCGTCAGCTTATCGACCCGCATCAGCAGATGCTCCGGCAGGCGGAGCTTCATTTCGAGGTACGGAATCCGATAGAGCACGTCGGGCTCGCACACCTGGCCGTCGAGCGCCGCGACGTAGTGGCGGACGACATCGTGGCTGTCGAGCGTAGTCAAGGCGGGCGGCAACAATCCGTCGATCGGGCAGTCAACCATCTGCGCGAACGGCGCCGCGTTCGGCGTCAAGCGGTCGCGCGCCGCCCCCCACCAGCACACCGCACCGCCCCAGAAGAGCTCACGACCCGCTTCGGCACGTTGCTGAATCTCGAGGTCCTCGCCGCTCAGTCCAGGGGTGCGCGCCTTCAGCGCCGGCAGCCAGCGCCGCCAGCCGGCGCCGCCATGGCGCGCCGGACGGTAGACCGATTCGTACTTCTGACGGTAATGCTCGCACCACCAGTAGCCGAGGAAGTTTTCATCGGCGCCCTCGCCCACCTGCACAACCGTGGTGCCGCTTTGCTTGACGAGACGCGCGAGAAAGTAGAGCGGGATGCACACGTTGTCGGCGATGGGCTCATCCTGCAGACGCACCAGGAGCGGCAGAAAGTCCTGCGCCTCATCGCCGTCGATCAGCGTTTCGTGATGGTCGGTCCGATAACGCTGGCTCACGCGCCGCGCGAACTGAAACTCGTTGTAGTGCTCCTTCCCCTCGTACCCAATCGTGAACGTCGTCACGGGCCGCGACATCAGTTCGCTCATCAGCGCGACGTTCAGGGACGAATCGACGCCGCCGGAAAGCAGGACGCCGAACGGCACATCGGAGACCATGCGGCGCGCGATCGACTGCTTCAGCAGACGCGTCAGTTCGGCCACCGCGTCGTCTTCGCTGAGATCGGACGGCGACAGAAAGCGCGACCGATCGGGCCGGCAGTCCCACCAGCGCTCGGCGGTCGCGACGCCGCGCGCGTCGACTGTTACGCGATGCCCCGCCGGAATCTTGAAGATTCCGCGAAACATCGTCAGCGGTGCCGGCGTGACGATGAACGTGAGGTAATGCCAGAGCGCCGTGCGGTCCATCTCCGGCGTCACGCCGGGATGGGCAAGCAGTGCGCGGATCTCAGATGCGAAGAGCCACTCCCCCGCCGCGGTCTTCGTCACGTACATCGGCTTGATGCCGACGCGATCGCGGACCAGATGCAACACGGGACGGACCGGGTCGCGCGCGTCGTACAGCGCGAAGGCGAACATCCCGAAGAAACGGTTGACGCAATCGAGGCCCCACTCCTCATACGCGTGCAACAGCACCTCGGTGTCGGAGTGATCCGTGCGCCAGCGATACTTTCGGAGGGCCTCGAGCTCCTTGCGCACGTCGGCGTGATTGTAGATCTCGCCGTTATAGACGATCGCGACGCGGCCGTCTTCGTTGAGCATCGGCTGGTTCGCGTTCGCCGAGACGTCGATGATCGACAGGCGGCGATGGCCGAGCGTGCACCGGCGATCGGCACTCGTCCAGACGCCGTGCCCGTCAGGACCGCGGTGCGTCATGCGGTCGCGCATTGCGGCGACGACGTCGGGTCCGCAGCCGGCCGACAACGGTCGAAACGCTCCAACGATGCCGCACATGATCAGGACCTCTGCCTGGGCGGACGCACGACGAAACGGCGCCAGCCGCTCAGCATCCACTCCCGCTCGCGTTGCAACGCGTCGATGATCTCGTCGCGCAGCTGCACTTCACGCACCAGGCGCTCGTGCGCTTCCTTGAGCAGCCCGTCGCGCCGATTCACTTCCGCCTGGACGGCGGCCCGCTCGAGGTCGCGCACGTTCACCTCGTGCTGCATCCGGACGATCTCCAGCTCGCGGTCGACGGCAAACGACGGCTGATCGCGCATCGCCTCGGGCAGCGCGTGCTGCCACGACTGCTCGGGATCCTCGACAACCTCGCGCCAGTCGTCCGACACCGCGGCCGCCGGCGCACCGGTTTCGGGTTTCTCCGACACGGTCATCAGATATTCGCGCATCGCGGGATCGCGAACCATGTTCCAGTGATTGAGCGCGTCGCGAGACGTCAGCGCGCCGAGCGCGTACGAGCTGTAGTTGAATGCTTCGACCGAGATCCGCTCATGACCGATGCGCCGCAGCATCCACACGAGCTCGGGGATCGTGTACTCGCGATGATGTCCCTCGAACGGCAGCTCGGTGTCGTACTGCGCCGCGATGTCGGCGAGAACCGTTTCACCACGGGCGAATTTCTGGCGGTTGTAAAGGTGCGCGAAGTTGGGCGTGTCGATGACCAGCAGACCGCCCGGCCGAACGAGCCGATCGAGCGTCGCAAGCAGCGGACGCGGCGAGCTGGGGATGTGCTCGATGACGCCCATGCACAAGACGACGTCGTAGCCGCCGTCCACCGACGCGAGGTCGTAGCCGTGCTCCGCGAAGTCGAATTCGCGCACGCCGGCGTCCGCGAGAAGCCGCCGCGGTCCGTCGAACACCGACTCGTAAGCGCGGTACGAATCGGCCGCATCGACCGAGAAGCCGGCGCGTGCGAACATCAGCGCGAAATTTCCGAAGTACGATCCGTAGTCGAGCAGCCGTCCCGTCGTAACGCCGCGGCGCCGAAGCGCCGCCGCCGCGTGCACCATCCGCGCCATGCTGCAGCGCAAATACCCATGCCAGTCGAATCCACGCAGCGCGGGCGATCGCCTGGCAAGCGGAGAGAAATCGGCGCCGGCGATTGCGCGATCGATCGCCTCGAACGCGGCGATTGCTCCCGGCAGCTCGGGGGAAAAGTCCGCCGCGAGGGACTGCGGAAAATCGACGCGCACGGTATCCTGAGCGTCGCTCATCGAAGACTCCAGATTCCCTCCAGCACGTGACGCGTGCCGCTGCCGATCAGGCCGGACCCGACGACGGACACGTCGAACAATCGGGACACGCAGCAGTACACAGACGGGTTAATCGAATAGAACACGCTCTGATCGGAATCGTAATAACCCGCCTTCGTGATCATCACGGTGATCGCGTAAGTCCCGTCGGTCAGCGTGAGCTTCGGAATCGCGAGCCGAATGACACCGGTCGCGCCGCGCGACGCCTCGAACCGCAGATCGCGTGTGATGTAGCGGCACACGTCGTCGATGCCATCCTTGTGGATGGCGACAACGACCTGGCAGCGCTCGTCGAGATTCGGCTGAAGTATCGCGTAGTCGATGTCGAGCTGGGTCGGCGCGCCGTGCTGCAGGAAATTCTGTTCCTCGCCGTCTTTCGACACGAAGCGTGCGCCTTTGACGACTACAGCGCCCGTGCCGTGGACTCCGGAGACGTTGACCGATCGAGTCGCGCCGCCGTCGCGTTGCGCCGTTGCCACGTGCTTCGTCCAGCCGGTGGATCCGTGCGCGAGCGTCCCGAGCGGCAGCTCTTCGCCGCGGACGAACATGCGGAGCGAAAGATCGCACGGCTCCGGCGACGCGTACTCGACCACGCACGCGAGCGGCCCAGCCGCGGTGACGAGCGTGCGCTCGGACACGGCGAAGACGCCGCCGACCTTGTGGAACGGGCTGCCGTAGTTCAGCATCGGCCGGCTGAGGCGTCCTTGCCACGTCGTCGCTTCGCCCCAGCTGCTGCCCTCGCGCTCGAGATGTGTGCCTCGAGCCGCGTTGAATGCGTCTCCGTCCATCGGCCAGGCCGCCACGCGCTCGCCGTCGACGACGAGCGCCACGTCGCTGAGATAGAGCGGCCCCGCCTGAGGACGCCCGTCGCGGCTCGAAATCTCGAACGTGACGTGCTCGATTCGGCTGGCGGCGTCGGCGGCCGACGCCAGCTCCTGCAACCGCTGTTGCTTCTTGAGCCGCAGCCGATGCTCTTCCTGCTGGCGGATCGAGTCCTCGTACGCCTTCACGACCATCGGGCCGTCGCCGTCCATGAGCACGCGGCCGCGATCGAACCAGATGACGCGCTCGCACATCCGCACGGCGGAATAAATGTCGTGCGTGACCAGCAACAGCGTCGCCTCGTGGCGATCGCACAGCTCGCGCATGCGGTCGTAGCTCTTCTGGGCGAAGTACGCGTCGCCGACGCCGAGCACTTCGTCGAGCACGAGCAGGTCCGGCGAGATCGCGGTCGACGCCGAGAACATCAGCCGCATCGCCATGCCGGTCGAATACGTTTTGACCGGCTGATCGATGTATTCCTCGAGCTCGGCAAACTCGATCGCTTCCGCGCAACGGCTCGCGGCGTCCGCGCCGGGCACCCCGAGCTGCGCGAGGTACGCCATTACGTTCTCGCGGCCGGTGAACTCGGGATGAAAGCCGGTGCCGATCTGCAGGAGCGCGTGAATCTCGCCGTTGACGTCCAGCGTGCCTGCCGTCGGACGGATCACGTTGGTGACGAGCTTGAGGAACGTGCTCTTGCCCGCGCCGTTGCGCCCGATGATCGCGACTTTTTCACCGCGACGTATCTCGAGATCGATGCGTTCGAGCGCAGCGTGCTCCGTGTAGGCGCCTGGTCGGTCGCCGAGCAGGCCGAACATGTCGAGGAACCGGTGCGCCGGCTTCGCATAAAGCCGGTAGACCTTGCTGAGACCCGATGCGCGAATCGCGACGTCAGCCACTTAGTAACCCAGGCCCTTGCCAAAACGCACGCGCTCGTACAGTTTTCGAGACCAGTCGGGCTCGACGGTCACCGGCACGATCATCGCCAGCGATCCGGGATCGCGCACGCGCGACAGCCGCACACAGTCGGCAAAGGAGGCCGGCACGTCGACACCGACAAAACGCGATACGACGACGCCATCGCGCTCGAGCAAGTACACCGGCAGGAACACGTGCGTTCCGGCGCGACCGGGGTAGTCGAGCGTCGTGGTGCGCGAGAAGTCGACGGCAAGGCGGGGATCCGTGTCGATGTACCGAAACGTCGCGGTTACGGGCGTCGATCGGCCGCATCGGTCGAAGTCGAGATCGGCCTTCACGACGGCCTCCTGGACATCATCACGTCCAATCGGCGGCGTGAACAGATCGATCGACAGGCGCGCTTGATCGTTGGGCAGCGTGACGACCTGGGACTGCACGGCCGCGGTCGGCGCGGCGATGTAACCGTCGATGAGCGCACGGACGCGAGGCTCCTGTATCAGTCGTCCGGCGGTGACGGTCGCAACGACCGCCACGATCAATGCTGCGACAAGCGCCAGCGACAGCGCGGTGCGACGCGTAAAGGCTCCGATGTCCGCACCCTGCGCGAAACGCGCGAGGAGCGCGACGCACCACGCCCCGCAGACAGCGAAGACCGCCAGCATCAAGAATTCGAACTGATAGATGTGCCTGCCTTGAAATTCGACCGCCGGCACGCCGGCCCAGAACCAGAACAGCCCAAACGACACCACGGCGTACCACAGCGAGATCGTGCCAACCGCGACGATCGCCGCGATGACGAGCCACAACCATGCACCGTCGAAGCGGCGCATGAAGCTGGCGCGCGCCATCCACGCCGCCACGAGCCGCGGCGAGGTGATGCCAATGGGCACCTCCTGGCCGATCGGCAGCCACGACGGCAGGTTGGCAACGAGATTCGCGGACGCAATCGCGCGGGTCACGATGTCGCCTGGAAACGTCCGCGCGATTCTCTCGAAATACTCCTGGCACGCGCGGTCGTAGGGGCGCGTCACAATCGCGAGTGGGGGATCGGCCGGGCGCAGCCTCGACCAGAACGAGCGCACGACGGCTTCGATGTAGGCGTCGTTGTGCGCGTACGGAAAGCTGTACGCCGGGCGCGGGAAGCCGATATTGAGATTCTCTTCGTACGGCGACGTGAACCCGAGCAACACCACGTGCCAGAGGCTGCTGCTGCGAGCGTAGGTACGCATGACCGGATACGAAACGGCGGCGAATACCGCCAGGGCAGCCACCGCCGCCACGATTCTCGGCTTCAGATCGGCGCGCGACGCGACGGCAAACAACACAAGGAGGAACGGCCCGAAGTTGAGCAGGACATCGGTGCGCATGCCGAAGCCAAAGCCGGTGACCGCTCCGAACGCGACACCGGCCGCGAGCAGCCATCTCGGACGTGTTTCGACACATGCAATCACGATCCCGACGAGCATCGCCATGAAGAACGGCGTCTTCGAGTAGTCACGCAGGTGCGGAATGTTCTGCAGATGCCGCGGAGACCACATCCACCACGCCGTCGTCGCTAACGCGATCCACGGACCGGTGGCGAGGCTCAACGCGGCGTAGGCCGCGGCAACGCTCGCCGCGACAAAGGCGGCCGTCACGATGTCGACCGCGGCCCAGCGAACGCCGACGGCGCGCCAGACCGCGCCGACCAGCGTCATCAGATAGCGCGTCACGCCTTGCAGCGGATTCAGGGCACGCGTGCGCATTGCGACTGGCAGCGCATCGCAGCTGAACCGGTCCGCGCCACCGTGGAGAAAAGCGTCGAGCGCCGGTACAGTCGACTCGACGGGGTTGACGAATCCGCGACCACACGCCTGCATCACCGCAGGTCCGAACTCCGCCTGATAGAACTCCTCATGTCCGCCGTCGGCGCGAAAACGCGGCAGGTACCAGCGCGTGGCCGCGAACGCTGCGACCAGCAGTGCGGCGATGATCCAGCCGTCTACAGCTCGCCAGCGATGGTCTGAACGGATCACGACCGCTGGCTCCGACGGCCGAACACCAGAGCCGCCTTTTCCGTCACGACGAACCGCTTTTCCCACGCGCGCAAAACGAGGTCGCTCCACAGGAAGCGGCGCCACTCGACCCACGCCACGTGCAGCAAGTCGAGCACGATGCTGGAGACGACGACGACCATCATCAAGACGACCCGACGGCTGCCGCGCGCAGCGTCGCCGCCAGCATCGGTGCGTGTACCTGCAGCGAGTACCGCTCGTCGATCGTTCGACGTCCGGCCGCGCCGAGCCGTCGACGCAAGCCGGCGTCCGCGAGCAGACGCCCGAGCTTGTCGGCCCACTCGGCCTCGTTGGAGGCGAGAAAGCCGTTCACGCCGTCCTCGATGATCTCGCGGTTGACGCCAACCGCCGACGCCACGACCGGTACGCCGCACGCCATGAACTCGATCGCCTTGAACCCGCACTTGCCGCGCGCCCACTCGTCGTCGGCGAGGGGATAGACGCCGACGTCGCATGTGTTGAACAGCTCGACTTCCCCAAGCAGCGACCATTCGGGCTGCTCTGCGGCGAGCCCCGCCGCGTCGATCGGTTCGCCGGCGCCGCTGACGCGCAGCACGAACGGCCGTGTCTGCTGCATGCGTCGCAGCAACGGCATCAGCCCTTGCAGATACGACACAGTCGTCGGGCTGCCGATCCAGCCCACGATTGGCGCGGGACTGGTCGACCCGTTGCTCGAGGACACGCGTGGCACGAATTTCGTCGTGTCAACGACGGTCGGGATGACGGTGACGGCGTCGTTGAAACGCCGAGCGTAGCTCGCGAGGTACTCGTTCCCGACGATCACGCGGTCGCTGTGACGAATGATCGTCGCCACTTTTCGAGGCTGCTTCAACGCGGCGATCGGGCGGTTCGCATCGCTGACGCTCGGCAGAAAAATCGCGTCGTCGAAGTCGAACACCATCGGCGGACGGCTGCGCAACGCGAGGAGCCGCTCGACGATGGCCGGGCCGATGGGCAGCATTTCCCGATAGAGGAAGAGCAAATCGAAGCGCGACAGATCGCGTAGCGACGCCAGATGTTTCAGCGCGAGTGTCGCGAAGCCCGACGCTTTGCGGACGTACTGGCCGCGGCGGTATACGAGGTTGAAGAAATCGGCCGTGAACAGCGAGCGCAGCGTCACGTCGATCCCGACCGAGCGCAGATACGGCATGAACTGCGCGATTCGAAAGCGGCACCCCGCGCCCTCTTCCGGGATCGGCGACAACGCGAGCACCCGAACGCGCTCGCTCACCAGCGGACTCCAGCGGCTCCGAGCAAGTGACGGCAGCGCGACTCGATCCACGCGATCTGGACGCGGCACGCGATCGACTGCAGACGCGAGGCGATCCAGCTACGCCTCCAGAGGGCGATCATCGCGGCGTCGGCCGCGGCGACGGCGTTGACGCGATTCACGGTTTCGGTGCGCGCGCGGAATCGATCTGAAATACGAGCGGCCCCTCGGGCGTCACGAAGGTCAGCAGCGCGCCTGGCGCGACGACGACCGGGTCCGGCGCCGGCACGAAACACCGCACCGCACCATCGTCGGTGCGCCTGGACGTGCATTTGACGAGCAACGTCGCTTCGACGTCTCGACGGTTCGACGCAATGGCGATCGTCTGGTCGCCGACGCGCAGTTGCAGAGCGCCCGGAACGCGCGCTCCCACAGAGACGACGGTCGCGATTGGCTGGTCCGCCGACGGCAGCCGGTCGCCCGGTTTGAGCGCGCTCGCGGCGCCGTCCGTGATGCCTTCGATCCGGCCGACGACTTCGAGGTCGACGTCGGGCGCCGGCGCCGCAACCGTCAACGCTCTCGGCAGTCGTGCGACTTCGCGCGCGTAGTCGTAGAGCACGACATCGTAGACGCCGGGACGGAGCGCCGGCACATCGACGAGCGCGTACTTCGTGCTGCCGAGCAAGAACGCGTTCGCCGGCACGGTGTCGAACGAGACGCGCATGAACGGCCTCAAGTTCGCGCCATCGATCTCGATTCGCTGCCCCGCTCCTTCGAGAAGCGTTTTCGGCGTGATCGTCACGAGCGTCGGCAGCGGAGTCCGAAACAGCAGGAAGGCGGCAACCGCCAGGGGCACGAGCAACAGCACCACAATCGCAGCGGCCACGTCGACGACGTTGAACCGACCCGCGAGGCGACCGCGTTCGTCGAGCACCGTCACAGCCACCTCGTTTCCGTTTGAGTGAGAATCTCGCAGGCGCCGACACCGCCGAACCAGACCAGGTACGGCAGCGTCAAGCCGCGATGACGCACGAGCGTGCCGATGTTGCCATCCGTCAGCGCGGCACCGATCGCGAGGAGGCCGGCATAGGCGACGAAGAGCGCCGCCACGTGGGGATCACGCCGAAATGCGGTCGCCAATCCGATTGCGGCGAGCGCGGCGAGCACATACCAGATCACCTGTTCGGGAATGTATGCGACGGCGGCGCGCGACTCGGCGCGCCATGGCAGCGGAAACGCGGCGAACGCCACGGCTCCGCGCATGACGTATCGCGCCGCCTCGCCTGCCCGCAGATCCGAGGCGGCATTGACGTCCGAGTAGAACCGATCGTCCAGCAGTTTGTAGCTGATGCCGGGCGACACGACGACCGCGCCCCAGTGCTGGCGCGCGGCCCGCTGCAGCGCCACGAAGGCGCGTAGCTGCACTTCGGGCACGCGAAGCACGAGCGCAGTGACGATCGGTGCAGCGACGAGCACCGCGACGAACAGGCGCGGGCGCTCGAGGATATAACCGAGCGTGAGTCCCGCGACGGTCGCAGCAACTACGAACGACCCGCCGTCTGTGCGCAGCGTCTGCACCACCCCGGCGATGATCGAGATCCCCGCCACGGCGAACACACGTGTCGTCCACGACGCGGTCCGCGCCAGCGTAGCGGCGAGCGCGAGCGCCGTCGCAGTCAGCAGCACGAAGGGCGACTCTTTCAACACGGCAATCGACCACGCGAAGAGGCTGGGCAGAAACAACAACACCACCAACCCGACCAGCGCCGGGGCACGACCGAAGCTCCCGCGCGCGACGCGGAACAGCAGCAGCACGGCGCCGACGTAGATGGCCACACTGAGCAGGTGCAGGCCGTACGGCGCCGGGCCGATCAGCGTCTGAATCGCCGCGAGCAACGAGATGAAGCTCGACGAGCCATTCGGCTCGAACGCGTACTCGAGATCGAAGCGGTGCACGTTCATGCCGAGCGACACGCTCCGCAGCCAGAGCGACCGCTTCAGGAAGTAGTCTTCATCGGCGAACAGCGTCGCGAACGGCATGCGCGTGTGATCAGCGGTGAGGAACAGCGCGGCGATCGCAACCAGACGCAGCGCGACCGCCACTGCCACGATCGCGATCACCACGCGGCGCTCGGCGGAGTCGAGCCCGCGCACGAGCAGCCCGACCACGGCCACGATCGCGATGGCAAACCAGGCCGTGAGCGGCGACATCACGCACACGCCGACGGCGACGACGACCAGCAGAACGGCGAAGCGTGCGTTCACGCGAGTGCTCCCGCGAGCGCGCGTTCGTACGCCGCGACGATCGTCTCGGTTCTGTAGATGTCGGCCTTACGCCGAGCGGCTTCAGCCAGGCGCCGCCGAAGCGTGGCATCGCCGAGCGCCCGGGCCAGCGCAGCTGCGACCGCCGCCGGCTCGTGTCGATCGACCAGCAAGCCGTCGATCCCGTCGGTCACGATGTCGCGTGTGCCAGGCGAGCTTGTTGCGACGACCGGCACGCCGCACGCCATCGCTTCGACGATCACGTTGCCGAAGCCTTCGTAGCGCGACGTCAGCGCGAAGACGTCGGCGCGCGCGATGAACTTCCACGGATTCCTCTGAAAGCCGCAAAGGTGGACAACTTCGTCCAGTCCACGCGCGCGAATGGCAGCGCGCACGGCAGGTTCCTGATCACCGGCGCCGAGAATGAACAGCGACGCCGGGGTCGTCTCGCGCAGTATCGCAAGCGCGTCGATCAACAACGGATAGTTCTTGGCTTCAGCCAGCCGGCCGGCCGCGACGATCACGGGCGAGCTCCAGCGCTGCGCGAACGGGCCGTCGATAGACTCCCGACTGGCGGTGGCGATCGCCCCGACGTCGACCGGATTCGGCACGATACACACGCGCGATCGCGGAGCGCCGAACGTGCCAACGAGGTCGTCCGCGACGCCCGTCGACGTCGCGCGCAGCAGATCGGCGGCAGCGCAGGCGCGGCGCATCACGCGTGTGAACAGGCGCCGCATCCACGGGCCCGACCAGCGATAGTCGGTATCCGCGAGGAACGCCGAAACAGGTGTCCCCATGTCGAACACCACGCGCGTGGCAATGCCCGCGCTTCGCGCGGCGGTCAGCACCGAGAAATAGCTCAGGAACACGACGACGACGTCCGGCCGCAGCGTGCGAAGAAACCGTCGGAGATGCCGCCACTGCGCCACCCGCGAGGTGGCGTCCGCCGATTCGACTCGAATCGAAGGCGAGACGTCCGCGAGATACGGGCCGGTGCGCTGAAACAGGTACAACGAACGGCTCCAGCGGTCCGGATCGAGCGCGTTGAGCAGCTGAACGGCGACACGCTCGGCGCCGCCACCCGCGAGAGACGGCGCCACGAAGCAAACGGTCGCGCGTCGGTCGCTTCCGGATGTCACCGGGCCGCCACCGGCGACGCGCGCAGCGCGAGCCGCAGCTCGCTCGACACCGTCGTCGTCATGCGCGCCGCCTGCGCCTGCAGCGTGTGCGATCGCGCCGTCGCGTAGCCGTTCGCGATCAGCCGACTCCGCAGCGCGCCGTCGCGAACGACGATCAGCATTGCTTGCGCCACCGCCTCGGGCGACGGTTCGTCAACGAGCAAACCATTCACCTCGTGCTGCACCAGACCCGGGATGCCCGCGGTCCTGGTGGTGACCACCGGCAACCCCGCACTCATCGCCTCGAGCAACACGCGCGGAATGCCTTCGCCCGGCCGCGTCGGCAGCACGAAGAGATCGTAGCGCGCGTACATCGGCAGCAATTGTTCGAGCGGCACAGCTCCGACAAGCGAGACCCGATCAGCGACGGCGAACTGTTCGGCCGCCGCCACGACCGCGCGCCGCTCGTCCTCGCCAGGTGCGCCCACCAGCGGCCCGACTACGTCGAGCGTCAGGTCGACGCCAGCATCGACGACGCGCCGAACGGCCGCTGGCAGTACGCGCAGTCCTTTGCGCGGATCGACGCGGCTCACGACGAGCGCACGGATGCGCGGACCGGCGCACGTGTCTGCTCGCGATGCGATATCGCGCTCATCGATTGTGGTCGTTCGCGTCTCGAAAACCGTTCGGGCCGAGCGCGTGTGCTTTGCGGCGAGCGCCGGTCCGTTTGCGAACGTCAGCGCGCGATCCGCCATCCACTGCACGTTGCGCTCTTCGAACGCCGTGTACGCGCGCCAGAGAATCCGCTTTACGCCACGGTACGGCATCGACGGCAAGAGCGCCTGCAGATCGCCGACGACGAGCAGAAATGCCGGACGCCTGAACCACCGCGCGATGGCAAAGGCAAACACCGCCGCCGGCGTCGGCACGCGACAGTGCACGACGTCGACCGCTCGCACCCAGCGCGTTAGACGCGGCAGGACCGACGCCAGCCGGGGATAGAACTGCACGGGACCGTCGAAGGCCGGCAGTGGCGCGAGTGTCACGTTCGACGCGCGTACGGCGGTGCCGCCGCCCGCCGGCGCCGGCAGCACCGGCACGCAGAGCGAGATCTCGTCAAAATACGGCGCGAGCGAGTCGACGTAACGCGCGAACGACCCTTCTATCTCGCGCAGCGTGCCGTCCGCATCGCGCCAGAACGGCATGTGGTAGACAATGCCGAGTGTCACGGACGCGAGGCCACCGTCAGCAGGTGCAGGTGCACGTCCGACTCGAACGTCTGAATCGCCTCCGTAGCGAATCCAGCGCTATCGAGCACGTCTCGAATGCGGTCGGCGTCCGCGTAGAGGCCGCCGGTCATCAAACGAAGCCGGAGGGCGCGCCGCACGGCCGCGGGGGTGAACGATGACGACACAGCCGACACGCCAAGGCGGCGGGCCAGCGTCGATTTGATCGACGGCGAGCTCGCATCGACGGCGGTGAAGGCGAAGCGGCCGCCGGGCTTCAGCCAGCGCGCGACGCGCTCCGCAATCGAACGATCGAGCGGCGAATGCTCGGCCAGGACACCTATCGCATAGACGAGATCGAAGGACGCCGGCGGAAAATCGTGCGATAGGAAATCGCCCTCAACGAGCGTGAGTTCCTCGGCGGCGACCCCGCCGACTGGCTGGCGCGCCCGTTCGAGCATCGCGCGCGACACATCGATCGCTACGAGGCGCCGCACGCGCGCGAGCGCATGAAAGTACCGGCCGGTCCCGCAGCCGAGGTCGAGGACGTCGATCGATCGGCCGAACTTCACGCACACGCCGCGCAGCCACTCGCCGAGCTGTGCGACCGTCGCGCCATCGCGGATCGCTTCGTCGTGCGCGCGATAGCGTGCCGCGTAGGCGTCGGTGTACAGCGCTGCCGCGCGCACACCCCAGCGCGTTCGCGGTTCCACGGTCATGCGCGCTTCCGCGCCACGACGCCGCTGATGCCGGCCACGCGAAACAGCCGGCGCGTGAAACCCGGAAAAAGTGGCCGCATCACACGGTCCTTGACGAACCGCTTCCAGGCGCGCCGCGGCACGCCGGTATCGATCGGATCGATCACTTGAACGATCTCGAGTCCATGCGCCGCAAGTGCGTCGGCCAGCGCGGCGACGGTGAAGTTGAAGAGCATGTGTTGATACGGCGCGAAGATCGCGTGGCACTCGGGACAGACGACAAACGCAGGCCGCTCATCGAGCGGCACGCTCGCCAGCAGACGTCCGCCAGGCGCGAGCACGCGCGCGATCTCGCGAAGGCCGTCGCGCAGATCATTCGGGAACAAATGCTCGAACGTCTCCGTGCAGACCACGAGATCAACCGACCCGTCGGGGAGCCCGGTGCGCGCGATCGATCCCACTTGAAGCGTGAACGCAGGATCGTCCTTCCAGCGGTCGCGCAATGTCGCAACCGACGTTTCGGACAGGTCGATGCCTACCAGGCGCGATCCGATCCGCCGCTCGCGCAGTACGCCGAGGACAGTGCCCGATCCGCAGCCAATGTCGGCGACGGTCGATGGCGCGCCCAGGTGCGCCCGCGCCTCGTCGACGAGGGCTTCGTAGTAGGCCGCGGGGTAGAACTGACGCCGGAGCAGCCGGTTGTTGGCCCAGATCGTCCAGAGCTGCGCAATCGAGTCGGGCGTCGAGCGGCAGATCCGCGGATGTCTGCGCCGTCCCGATCACGTCCTGATAGAAATCCACGTCAGTCGAGCACGAACTCGGACTTCCACGAATCGTCGGTCGGCGCCGCCGATGCCGGCTGCTCGTCCTTGAGCAGTACGTGGCTTTCGAGGACGAGGGCGTCCATGTTGGTGCGCATGAAACAGCGGTAGGCGTCGGCCGGCGCGCAGACGATCGGCTCGCCGCGCACGTTGAACGACGTGTTGACGATGACCGGACAGCCGGTCAGCCGGTAGAACGCTTCGACGATGTCGTAGTACAGCGGATTGGTGTCGCGACGGATCGTCTGGATGCGCGCGGAGTAGTCGACGTGCGTCACCGCCGGGATCGTCGACCGCGGCACGTTCAGCTTGTCGATGCCCCACATGCGGCTCGCGTCCTCGCGCTCGGGTAGCCGGCGATCCGCGCGCACGTCGGCGACCAGCAGCATATAGGGACTGTCGCCGTCGAAGTCGAACCACTCGGCGACGCACTCGCGCAGCACGGCCGGCGCGAACGGGCGGAATGATTCGCGGAACTTGATCTTCAGGTTCATCACCGACTGCATCCGCGGCGATCGCGGGTCGCCGAGGATCGACCGCCCGCCCAGCGCGCGGGGACCGAACTCCATCCTTCCCTGCAGCAGGCCGACAACTTTTTCCTGCGCGAGCAACGACGCGATATCGTCCGCGAGGGACGCCCGCGCGACGCGACGCGCGACACAGCCCTCGCTGCGCACGAATGCCGCCACGGCGTCGTCGTCATACCGCGGACCGAGAAACGATCCGCTCATGCCGTCAGCGTACTTCGGTACCGCGTCGCGCGTGTCCGACGGCCGCTGCCACGCGCCGCTGATCTCTGGACTCAGGCGCGCGTTGCCGAGATGGCGATACCACAGGCTCAGCGCGACGCCGACCGCGCC
>Ga0335085_10005938_pt1 | contig 19450 bp, 18 predicted proteins | sample Lox_Sample_45_FD_206712 | JGI IMG/M metagenome (GOLD analysis project Ga0335085, IMG submission 206712) | Soil microbial communities from Loxahatchee National Wildlife Refuge, Florida, United States - Lox_Sample_4.5 | ecosystem: Environmental > Terrestrial > Soil > Wetlands | place: USA...
TAGAAAAACTACATAATAGTTATTGGGTCCTGTCTCTCCCAAAAGGCGTCTTATTTCGATAAGACGAATTTGTTTCCCTGTAACATCCTAGGTGCGAAATACGATCTTCTGTTTCAGGCCCGCTCTTCTAGCAATCTCAAATATTTTTACAACTCAGATGGGAAGTATTGGGATCCCACTGTATCGCTGGCTTCAGAGAGCAAAAGTCTCAGACGAAGGAAACGTTCATCCATCAAGTGGCAACCGTAACAGCTTTTTCCTTTTCAGCTTCCCGTTCGGATTGTTCGTGTTCAATCGAATGAACGATGTGGGAAGGATATTCGGTTTCCATTTCTTCCTCTTCTTTTTCCAGCATCGATTGTTCAGACCTATCGTCTTTGATCAGCTTGTTTGTCTGACGCCAGGAGTTGAGCCAGGAATAGAACAGTCCTGAAATGAAGAGACCGACAACAATTCCACCCAGGTAATTGACCGGCAGGATGTTGAAAAGCGCCAGGGTGATCATTACGAAATAGAGACTCAAATAGAGGAGGAAACCACTTAGAACGTTCAAATTTTATGACATCTCTGTGGTGTGATTGGTCACAATGACAAGATAAACAGAGGAGACGATCTTCACTACTGATAATTAGCGGTCAAATGAACGGTAATCTTTGCCCCTCAGGCTCAGCGATGTCCCGAGCAGGCAGAGAGCTCTGTCTAGAATTTTTCATACTTGTGGAGATAGACAATTGAGTTTGTACGGGAAAAGCTCCGGGATTAGGACACCCTGCTATCCGAACTAAACTCCATCAAAATTCGCCTTACTTCATCATCCTGCACTTGCTCAAACGACGCATAAAACTCTCCTATTGCGAAAAATGGTTCGGGAGTCTCCAAACAGACAATTGAATCAACGCTTCTAGAGAGTTTCGCGACCGTGTCAGGTGGTGCTACTCCGATCGCTAAAGTGATGCTGGCGGGATTCTTTCTCCGTACCGAATCAATCGCGGCAAGAATTGTGTTGCCCGTTGCAATCCCGTCGTCGACGATTATCACATTCTTACCTGAGATATCTGGATAAGGCCGTTTGCCACGGTAGCGCTCCATTCGGCTCTTGATTTCCTCGGTCTGCCTTTCCGTCTCTTCCTTCAGGTATTTTTCTGACACGCCCATGCTCGAAACAGTTTTACGATCCACTATCAAGTGACCCTCTTGAGTAACGGAGCCTATTGCAAACTCCGGCTCCCCTGGGAAACCAACCTTTCTAGTAATGACGAGATCGAGCGGCGCACGGATCGCCATTGCTATCTCTCTGGCGACCGGTACTCCGCCCCTCGGAATGGCCAGAACGACCGGATTTCTGAAATGAATTTTCTTGATTCTTTCCGCAAGGAGCCGCCCGACCTCGGTTCTGTCTCGAAACATTTCTCTTTTCACAGAAATTTTTCGAACCATTCGGCCGCGTGCTTTGCTACTTCTTCGAGAGCCCCAGGTTCTTCGAACAAGTGAGTTGCTCCCGGAATGATGGTCAAGTTTTTTGTTTGCGATGCAAGTTCCTTTAGAGCAGATCTGTTGAGCTCGAGAACATCTTGGTCTCTTTCGCCCACTATGAGTAGGGTTGGCACCCCGACCCTTTTGAGGTAGGGGCCTGCCATGTCCACTCTTCCTCCCCTTGAGACAACTGAACTGGCCACATCGCTTCCCAGTTCTGCGGCCGCAATAAGAGCGGCAGCCGCGCCCGTGCTCGCTCCAAAATAACCTACACCGTGTTTGAAATCTCGATCACGCAAAATCCAATTCGAAGCTTTCTCCAGTCTTTCTGCCAAGAGCTCGATGTCAAATCTCATTCTGTAATCTTGATCCTCTTTCTCTGTCAAGAGGTCGAAGAGAAGAGTTGCAAACCCTTTCTCTTGTAAGACACTTGCCACGAAACGGTTTCTGGGGCTGAGCCTGCTACTTCCGCTACCATGCGCAAAGATTACGAGGCGACTTCCTCGTGCCTGTTTCCTCGAAGATGGCATAGACAGGTCACCGTTCAAAGCTATCGAATCCATGGCGATCTTCACATGTTCTTCTGCCATACTCGCCAGTCTTCATTGTTACGTAGCCGACTTTTAGCATGCTACGACGATTATCATCCCTGAGAACATGAGGCGTACCCAAATCCTAAGGGATTCCAAAAGCATGGTAGATTATCACACAAGAATCTGCTGAAGGAAAAAGGGTTTAGCATACAGGCGCAGATTGGACCGTTGCGCTAGCTATCATACCCAGTCCAACAGAAATAATCGACATTCAGTCGTCATTTCGTTAGCAAATTGCGAGGAATAGAGGCTCAGATTGGGAGTTTGAAAGACTAGCGAGTCAGAATTTAGACTCTTGAATGTGTCATCGCATCCCTATCTTTTCTAGCATCCTATCTTCAACGAACTTTGATATGTCCAGTGATGTTATCATACTTGACTTGTACGTGGGTTTGACAGAATTCGTCACATAGATTGACTTTATGCTTCCACTCCGCTCTAAATTCATCACTGCTTCTCCAGAGAAGATCCCGTGTGTCGCAATAACATTGACTTCTGCTGCACCCGACTGGACGAGACGCTGGCTTGCTTTGATCACAGTACTTCCTGTAGAGATCATATCGTCAACAATCACCGCTCTTTTCTCTCTGACATCTCCAGTGAGTCTCGTAATCTCCGCCTTCTCGACTTCTGGCCTGAATTTCTCCATGTGTGCTAAGGGCAGATTGTAACTTTCGCTTACTTTCTTTGCAAAGTTTAGGGCACCCTTGTCGGGTGCCACGACGACCTCCATTCGTCGAATCACTTGGGAGAACACTTCTATCGGCCACAGATTTTCGAAGTCCAGGAACCTGCTTAACCTAGGGCTATGCATATGCAACACTAAGATGTTTTCCAACCTAAACATTCTAAGTAGGTCGGATATGACCTTGGAGCTGAGTGCTTCTCCTTTCTTTACAATTCTGTCTTGTCTCGCGTAAGCAAAGTACAGAATCATTAGATTCACCTTTGCTCCCAACCGCTGTAGCGAATCTAGCAGGAAAGCGAGCTCGAGCAAGTTATCACCGGGCGCAATAGTAGAGGACAGAACCCAGACATTCATCCCCTTCACGTTCTCCTCAACCCTGCAGTATATCTCCCCATCGCTGAATTTCGTCAGAGTGAAGGCCCCCTTCTCTATTCTAATTCTCTCCGCAATGTGTTCTACAGAGTGGGTATAGAATAACATTCTACTTGGCCTCACCTCTTGAAGTAATAGGGAAAATGTGCTTTGTTTCCTTTTGATGACATATTGGAAGAAAAAAGAGATCACTTGCGTTTACATTACGTGGATCCAAGCGACACGCAATTTCACTTTCGGTGGTGAGAATAGCAGAATTATCTAGGACGTTCAATTTCCTCAAACATAGTAACATCTCTTAATCTAGACTGGCACACATAAGCCGTGTCTACGCACAAAAAAGCGCACTGAGTTCGGATCTCAGACGATAAATAAAAGTCATAACTCTGCAAGGAATAAACCTATATAAATGGTTGAATCAGCCCTGCAAATCTCATTTTCAGGGTAGGCAGAATCGTCCACTAGATACCTTTCCTTAAGATCTCCGGTGAGAATAAGATTTCGCCATCCGAATCCCCGTACCCATACCATATGCCAGTTCCCAAACAACTACGATTGGAATTCCTTCGGACACTTGACCTTCGAGTAGTGCTGCAGTGCCGGCGGATTCATCCCCCATGACATCAGGGCCTCCGAATTTTTCTCGGCCAAATCTCTCCTTCGATCCAAATTTGTTCGATATACGTCGGATTCCAGAAGAGCCGATTGTAACTTCTTTGGATCTAAAGTAATCCGTGTGGGCAATTTCTGTGTCGGGTACAATTACTGCCACGTCATTTCCGGACAGTTCAGAGATTCCCCTGCGCATTCTTTTGGCTGACTCATGGCGATCTTTTGGCAACAAAGAGCCTTGCCAATCTCATTATTCGAATACTCAAGACCTGGGTCAGTTGCCAAGATTCCTTGATGCATAGCGCGGGCTACGCATCATCTTCTCACCCCGCTAGTGGGAAGAATTTGTTCTTGTGTTGTTTACATCGCGAATAAAAGACAGACACACGCAATTCCCGAGATCTGTAAGAAGGACTGGCGTGAATTGGGGAATAGAATAGTCATGTGATCATCAAACTTGAGAAACGTGTCAAGTGCTTTAATAGATCTTCATCATATAGATCAGTGTCGTTCGGTCAAGGAAAATGACACTTGAGGACCGATGCAGTTTTGTGACTAATGTCCTCATTACACATCGCGTAATAGATGGAGGATACGTCGGGCGACCGCGATTGAGAAGGCGGTAGGAAAGTGGAAATTGACCGCCTTGTAAGGGAAAGCCTTACGTGTCCTTGGGACCGAACGGCACGATTTTTCAGTCGTCGATTGTCAATAATGAATAGTGTCATTTCTTTGCGATTGGATCGAGATCTCTTCGGCAACATTTGCGTGATTGCTGCAAACTGCCTCTGAGGAAAAAATTAAGCAAGCCCGTTCTGAGGAGGGTCGGACATACCGAAATCAATCATTCTTCCAAAAGTACGAAGAAATGTCTCCGAATATTGTCATTTAATATTCTAAAGATGCTTTCCGAATATACAAAACCAGTTTGAGTTGGGGCAAGTCGAGAAGGATGAAGAGTAAATAGTCCTCTACATGGTCTAGGAGCCAAAGGTTCTATTTCCTTTTCAATTTTGCGAAGATCCTCTTCAATCAAATAGAGTACATTCCGAAGTTAACCAGTTCTTCGCACTCTGTCATAATTGAGATCACTCCAAAGTCCAATTCCAAATACGATTTATCTCGAACAACTGCGTTACATGACAGACAAGTCTACTGTATCTAGAAGATCATTTAGTCTCTCAAAATTCCAAATTTGAGCAGCTCTCGCTATTGCGAAATAGTGGAAAAAGGATACAAATTTCAAAACTGAGAATTGTCTGCAAATTTAATATTACAAGGAATGGGTGCTTTCTATGACAATTTTTGACTAACGACCTAGAGAGTGATCTAGAAGATCGACTTTTCTGGATGCCAACGGCGGATGAGTCAAGAATGGGTCGACTGCAGATGTCTACTTTCATGTATGCTCGGGATGCCCTAAAGTCAGCGGAATCAATCCAAAAATGATAATGGAGGTTTTTACCAGAAAATTCCCTTCGTTGGTCGCTAGGTGGATCGTATGTGGTAACTATGAGGTTGAGCGAATTGACAAAGGACTATTGAAATGGTGAAAAGGGTGTCATCATCATCAGTCGAGCTGCCTCGCATCCGATGGGAGTGACAACTACGCCCCGGTGATTGATTTTCAAGTGTTTAAGCAAAGGCACTTACCTGAGGAAAAACTGCCGGCCGAGATATTGGGCCCAATCCTTGTCCCTGAAGCTATCTCGGCGATAAAGGAGGTAATCTTGATGGCAACTCTGTTCGGTTCGTTTGATGAGAATCTGATTTAAGGCACAGTTTGAGGAAGAACATCCATGGCTAATCAGATCTCCAGACACTGCACTTACTGTGGCCACGCCAGTATTTCAGAGTGCATCAAGATGAAGTGTACGTGCAGGCATTGCGTCTGCCACGAAATCTATCAGATGGATGAAACGTAACCAGACAAGTTACAGCTTAGCTTTGCAATATTGGTCCGAGTCGCGCCGGTCACTTTAGAAACCTTTGGAACTCTTCGAGCTTTCTAGTATTCATTATGTTGTCCCGACTCGCCCAACCTCTTCTCGCTTGAGCAATGCCTAACTCCAAGAAATGAAAGTTATTCTTGGTGTGAGAATCTGAGCTGATGTCGAGCTTTACCCCGATTTCCACGGCCTTTCGGATCAGCTCATCTTTCAGGTCAAGCCTGTTCGGATAGGAATCGATATCCAGCAGAGTGTCATTTTCCTTTGCAGCCTGCATCACCTTTTCCATATCCAGTTCGATCGGTTCCCTTTTCTGAAGCTGTCGGGAAGTCGGGTGATAGATGATATCAATATTGGGGTTTTCAATTGCCCTAATAACTCTCTCCGTATTTTCTCCTTTGGACAGATTAAAGTACGAGTGGACTGAAGCGCCCACGACCTCCAATTTTTCCAGAGCCTTCGCATCAATGTCCACAGTGCCGTTCTTCATAATGTTCAGCTCTACCCCTTTCAAAATTCGGATTCCATCCAGGGATTTGTTGAGTTGATCGATCTCTTTTGCTTGATCATTCAGACCCTTTTCATCCAGGCCTCCGGTCATAGCTAGAGACTTCGAATGATCTGAAATCACTATGTATTCCAGCCCAAATTTTCTTGCTTCCTCTGCCATCTCTCGGATCGAGTTCGATCCATCAGTCCAGGTGGAGTGCACTTGAGTATCGCCTTTCAAATCCTTGTAACCCACCAGGTTGGGCAGCTTTCCCTCTGACGCGGCCTCGATCTCGCCAGAATTCTCTCGGAGCTCTGGCGGAATCCACTCGAGGCCGAGCTTTTCGTAGATTTCGCTTTCTTCCTTTCCTGCTAATGATCGGTTGCCTCGAAACAACCCGTACTCGCTAAGCTTCAGTTTCTTGTCCTGGGCTATTTTTCGCAGCGTGATGTTGTGATCTTTGTTGCCGGTAAAGTATTGCAGTGCCGCCCCGAAGCTATCCAGGGGTACGACTCGCAGGTCCGCGTTCATGCCAGTGTTCAGCTTTACCGAAGACTTGGTGTCTCCCTTTGCGATAATTTCTGCAACTTCCGGCATTGTAGTGAAGAAGTGCATAATTCCCGCGGAGTTTTCTGCGGCGACAAGAAAATCCACATCCCCGACGGTTTCCTTCATTCGCCGGACGGAACCAGCTACTGTCGTATGTACCACAGAATCCTGGTTCTTGAGTCTGTCTTCGATCTCTCGGATCGATCCCAACACAAATCCCAGAATAAAACGTCCCTTGCTTTTCTTCCTGAAATCAATCCCGTTCAGAATGTTTTGCTCGGTCTTTTCCTGAAAGCCGGGAAGTTCGCGCACTTTGTGGGTCAAACACGCCTTTTCAAGGTCATCGATATCCTTGATATTCAGTCTCTGCCATAGAAGTTTGATTTTCTTGGGCCCGAGACCCTCTATTCCCGAAAGGCTGTCTAGGTCTACAGGGACTTGCTTTTTGAGGTTCTCGTAATAGTCAAGCTTGCCGGTTTTGATTAGTTCTTCAATTTTCTCCGCAATTCCCTTTCCAACTCCTGGAATGTCTTCGAGGGCTTTGATTCCTCCTTTGTTGTAGACGTCTTGGAGGTCCTCTTCCAGGGCTTCAATAGACCTGGCTGCTTTTTCGTAGGCTCTCGGCTTGAAAGGAACATCGTCCATTTCAAGATAGATCGCGATGTTGTTGAGAATTCGTTCAATTTCCCGGTTTTGCATTCTTGAAGGCTCACGTGCACACTTCTTTTTTCCATCGCTTGCGGCAGGCTGGGAGCTCAATGAACCAGGGAGTGTTTTCTCTACCTTGAAACCAAGACGGAGCAGGGAGCGTAACGTAAGACTCCACTTGCGACACTACCGAGGAGAAGTTTCTTGAAATCGCCGAGTCCTCTGGTTCCAACTACAATCAGGTCGAAGTTTCTCTCGTTAGCAAATCTAGTAATTCCTGAGACTGGTGATTCCAAATCATCGATAATTTTAGTATCAGCTTCGACGCACACTCCGCTGCAAGAGATTTGGCCTCAACTGTAATTTTCTTCCCTTCATCTCTGCATTGATCAATGGCATTTACGTACCAATGTCCTGCCCCTGCACTGTAAGACAAAACCGGCAAGTAAACTACATTGACAAAAGTAAGTTTCAACTGGAGAACCTTTCCAAGACTGATCGCAAGTTTCACTGCCTTGTCAGAATATTCCGAACCGACTATTACAACAATTCTTGTTAAAGGGATCTTTTCTTCGACATTGTTTCTCGGCTCTCGCGCTACCAGCACAGAACAGGTTGAGTTTGAAACAAGATTGCTGGAGACGCTCTCCATAATAATCTCTCAAATCCGGAAAGCCCCCCTGGTTCCTGATACCAAGAGGTCGCGTTTTTCTCTGGACGAATAATCAAGCAAAGTTTCATAAACGGATAGTAAGCGAGGATCCAATTTCGGTCTTCGCGCTGATTCTTCGTACGCTTCTGCAATTGGCATAGCTTTTGCTAGCGAGGTGCGAACTTTTTCATCCGGGACCCGGGTCGGTCGTACGGCGATTGATGGAGGATAAACATAGATTGCAGTCATCTGAGCTTTCAAACCGCGGGCTATCTTACCTGCGAAGTCACAGGCTAGAAGTGCACATCGAGATTCATCGAAGGCTACCGCAATTTTGGAAATCGAAGGTAGGACATCCAGGTCACTTTGCATTGTTTCTTATCGCTCACTAAAGGTAAGAATCGTCACAGCTTAATATTGCACCTTAAGAAATCGCCATGGTGGTTCAGACATGCAAGGTACCAATTCTGAAACAGGAGTCTTTAGGTCTTTTCTGAAATCTTTGGTGGAGTAGTGCCCGTCGTCATCCGCCCAATCAAGCTCTGCAGCTGCTCACGGGTAGTTGCGGGGAGGTATTCAGCGACTGACTCCAAGATCAAACTCTGTCTCACTATGAGCAGTCGAAAAACATCCCGTTCCGTAAAAATCCCCACTAACTTTCCTTTATCCACGACAGGCAGGCGCCTTATGTCCTTCTTTCCCATCAACGAAATCGCGTCCCAGAGAGTTGCGGTCGGAGAAATAGCAGTTAAGGGCTTGGACATTACCTGATTCATTTTCAGATCAAGACTTCCGCCGGCTGCGACATTAATCAGGTCTCTCTCCGTGAAGATGCCAGCCGGAATTTCGTTTTTTTCAAGCACCACCACGCTTCCCACATTGTAATCCTTCATGAGTTTCAAGCATTCTGAAAGAGATTTCTCCGAACTGATCGTTTTCACATGTTTTGTCATAACGCTTCCTACCGTAGAATCGACCAACGATAACTGAGGATTTGTAGTCGGCAATTTTCTTCTTGCACTCTTTTACGTGACGCAAGGATGAGTAGCAAAGTTTGGTTATTTATAGGGGAACACGATTCTCAAGCTTGGTAGCGTCTCCTATTTTACATTCGCAGTTTTGAGAAGAGTTTTCTTTTCCGACAATTATTTCGCGGGCTGGTAAACAAGAGTAGACTGAGCAGGTTTTGGCAGAGCGTTGTCAGGCGCTACAAGATGGGATGCGGTGCAGAAGCTTGATGCCTCAAAGATCGCCTATCTCTTCAGGGCAAGGGAAGATAAAACATGAGACTTGTTCCAGGTCGCTCTACAGCTCGGCGTTTAAAGGAGGAGGGTGGAGCAGCTTGTTGCAGAGCACAGGAAATCAGGGTCACCGACCCAGAGTACAAAAGAGCCAAAAAGCCTGCTCTCAAACTACAACGTGCCACCGGGATCCGCATTCAATCACCCCTTATCACTGTTGTCAATGCAGGGTTTTCTTGTTATCCACTTCAGTCCAAAAATGGCTTTATCGTCGCGAACGACTGCTTTCGAATGCAAAGGTGGGAAAACAGCATCCCCCACCTTATTTCCGATAGCGGGAAAATTAGGGCGTCAATACAATCCTCGTCGGATTTGTCGACTGAGAGTTTAGTTCATCAACTGCGATCGCCGCATCCTTTAGCGAGTGCCTGCCAGTTATGGACCTGCCGATGTCAATCCTACCAAGGGTCATCAGTCTCAAAACCGCTTTCATCTGGTCTCTCGTGTGATTCTGACAAACGGTAATGGTTTGACCGTTGTTCAGTAAATCGAGAGCATTGTAAGTAATATTGGAAGGTGTGATTCCGACCATGACGGTCCTGCCGCCTTTCTTTGTCATTTTGATCGCGTTCTCCATCGTCTGCTTGTTTCCGATGTACTCAAAAACGACATCCGCACCCGTACCGCCGGTCAGCTTTCTGACAGCGGCAATCGGATCTTCCATTTTGGCGTTTACGGTATAGTCGGCCCCATTGGACTTTGCCCTCTTTAGCTTCTCGTCGTTGATATCAACCGCTATTATCGGAGAGCCCCCGAAAACTCTCGACCACTCCAGTCCATGAAAGCCCACGCCGCCGATTCCGATAATTGCTACACTCTTGCCTGGCTGGACGTTACCCTCAAAGTTTGCATGGAAGGGAGTAACTACGGCACAACCGGCTAGGGCAGCCTGGTCGAATGGAATCCCTTCCGGAAGCGGGATCACTGAAGTTGCGGGCACTTTTACGAACTCGGCCCACGTTCCATCAATTTCGAAACCTAAGTTCAGAAGCTTGTCGCAGAGGTTCTCCCTTCCGGTAATGCAGTATTCGCACTCGCCGCATACGCTCAGATAGAATAGCCCTACCCTATCACCAACCTTTACGCCTTGAACGCCCTCGCCTATCTTCTCGACAGTGCCGGCGCCCTCGTGGCCGCAGGTAACCGGAGACTTTGGTGGAGGAATGATCCCATTTATCATGTGCAGGTCGGAGTGACAAACACCAATTCCACCAACCCGCACCAGAACTTCATTCTTACCGATCGAAGGGATTGGGATTTCATCTACTGAGACATTCTTCGCGCCTTGGGTGTATCTTGCTGCAAGCATATTAACTGCTCGCGAAGCTCTCATGGAGTTTATTTAAGAGATGTTATCCTATTGCCGTCGAACTCATCTTGTTTTCTTGGAATAGTTGAGCCAAAGAGGTATCGGCAGCATGTTAAAGAAATTGACACGTTTCCAGCTCTTCATTCTCGCATCTATTCTGTTCTTTGTTGCCTTTTCTCTCATTCTATTTGCTGTCTTTCCCGATTATACTCTGGACTTTGTAACGATTCGACTCGCGATTTCGGTGTTTACAACGGTCATTTTTGTTATGACAGCTTTTCGTTATCCAAAAAGAACCACTGCGGTCATCCACAGCTCCAATATCGACGTCGAAAAGATCGAATCATTGAAGAGATTCCACGTCGAGTTTGTCATTGTCGAAAATACTGCCCTCCCCGAGATCAGAAAGAGTATGCAGGATTCCACCGTGATCGAAGCACCGCTATCAGACACAGAGTCTTCCTTGCTCGTTGTTGGGACGATGAACCAGGCTGACAGGACCTCGGAGATACTTAGAAGATTTCATGCTCGTGCGGCCTCGGCGAGGATTACAGTGAGCTCTGTCTCAATTGCTTGAGAGTTCTTTCAGTCTTCAAGAGAGGCCGACATTTGTCAAATGCCGGGTCTGACAGAATTCTCAGGAAGCGAGGCTTCTTTTGAAGCTGAAAAGACCAGTCTAAGCTAGTCTCTATCCGGGAATCACAGTGTTTAGTATAGGCTCCACCAAGTCACCAGTGAAAGTAGGATCTACTAAGAAACTTTTGATGACACCAGTCTTCCAGACGATTGATCCGCCGGCCGGGAGCCAGGGATGAATTACTCCGAGCCACCCATATGGAGCGTCGTTGTATATTTGCTGTTGGGCCTGCTGGCAGATAGCTTGTACGGCTGTGATGTTGGTTGTAGAAGTAAATTCGCTGATGCACTGTTGCACAATCGGATTGTTGTAACCGGCCCAATTGCCTGAAAGCGACGTATTACTGACGAACGTGACCCACGCATCCAGCGGTGTGTACAGGTTTGGAGCCCAGCCGTTCCCACCAAGTATCAGGGTAAGCTGTCCGTTTAAGGTAGGATTCTGAACGGCCTCAGTGTAAGTTCCGGTGTAAGTCGAGTAGTACAAAGTCGGATTTTGGACATTCACCTGCACGGTTATTCCAATTTGGGCGAGGTCCGCCTGTATCACCTGTGCGACGTTCACGCAAGCCTGACAGCCTGTTAGGACGTTCAACGAGAAGGTTGGAAAAGAGCTGACGCTGACGTTAGCCTGCTTGAGATCTTGCTCTGCGAGAGTAACATTGTATTGGTATGGAGTGTAATTTCCTAGGTCGTAAAAGTCCTTGAATATTGGATACTCCGGACCCATGAACGGGGCGAGCTGACCGCCGAACGCTTTCGCGGCGAGGTCAGAGTAATTTATTGCATGAACGATTGCCTGTCTAACCAAAGTGATATTGGTGGGGTAAAGGTGGTTCTCCATGACGAGAATTTCCAGTGAACCGACGGCTGGCGGGACGCTGAAGTACTGATACTGCGGATTGTTTGCGACCAGATTCCACGAGCTGAGCTGAATGTCAGCGATCTGAACTGATCCGCTCGACAGGTCGGTGTACCGCGCGAGGTCATCAGGTTTCATGTACATTATGATGTTGGCATAATGTCCTGGATCGAAAATCGGTGCCGAGGCTATCTGGGAAGGAGTCCAGCCTTTCGCCCAGTAGTTGCTGTCCTGTGCGAATTTTACGTAGGCGTTTAACTGCACTGCCGTAACTACATAGGGGCCGCTCCCGACTATGGGGTTGTTGTTAAAGTAAGGATTGATTTGAGTCGGGGTTCCGAATCCTCCGTGGTCTAGCACGTCCTGCACGTCAAACATGAGGCCGTTGTGGGTAACCATAGTTCCAGGGAAATACGCAAAGGGACCCGTTAATTGAAAGACAATCTGGTAAGTGCTTTTCACGTAGATTGGCCAAGAGCTGTTCTGCATCAAAGCCATGCCCTGCGCGTTCGGGCTAATCACGCCGCTCTGGTTCAGAATTGCAATAGTCGCGGGACCGAAATTGACCCCATTCATATTGAAGACTGGGTAGTTGAATAGCCATGCAGAGCTGTTAGCAGACAGGTAGTAGAAAGCGTACATCTCTGCCCATACCTGGTAGGCGTTGAAAGGATCCCCGTTCGAAAACTTGACATCACTTCTAAGGTTAAAGGTGTATGTCTTGCCATCGGGAGAAACGGTCCAATTCTGCGCCAGTGCCGGCAAATAGGTCACTCCACCCGTGCTAAAAGCCTGGGTCTCGTTCACGCTAACTAGCGGCTGATACACTGAGTACATCAACCAGTTTGTCCAATCATAGCCTGTAAACGCGTAGAGCTCGTTCAGTGTCCCGCTGATCGGCCAGAAATATCCATCGAGGCTCAGAGTCCCGGGTGACTGGGAGGAAGAAGAAGAAATAGATGAACTTGATGAACTCTGTGAAGTTGAAGAGCTAGGGGCCGTTGAAGTTGAACCGGAAGAGGAAGCAGTCGAAGAACTGGATGAAGACAGTGACGAAGATGATGAGGAAGTACTCGCAGATGAACTACTGGTTTGAGTAGAGGACGTAGTCGTGGAACTAGTTGTACTCGACAAACCATAGTAGGCTCCAACCACAACGATGAGGACTAAAATTACGACGATTACCAAAACCTGTGCTCTTGCAAGAGCTGATTTTCCTTTCACGAGTTTCAATAGACCCAGCCTTTAGGACAGTTTCATTTAAGATTATGGCGAGACTCCACTCGGGACTCTTTGATTCTGATCCAAATGAGGACTCAAAGGAATTTCAAGAAATTTTCAAATTTATCCAAAACGATCTGATTACAACAACAGATAATCACAGATATGGCGTCCTACTATGGAATTTCTTATTACTTTATTCTCAGGCCTTGATCTTCGATTACAAACATGCTAAGATCTCTCGAAGGAGAAGTTGCTCTAGTCACTGGCGCGAGCCGTGGAATTGGAAGAGCAGTAGCCGTTAGACTTGCAAAGCAAGGTGCGGACGTTGCAATTACGGGAAGAACCGCATCCGATCTTGGAGACGTCGAGAAGGAAATCAATGCTGCCGGCAAACGTGCTCTGGTCCTAGTCGGCGACGCCACGAGTGAAAGCGATGCACTGCAGGCAGTTGAAAATACAAAGAGAACTCTCGGGAAGATTGACATTCTAGTAAACAATGTTGGAATCGGCGCGTACAAGCCGATCACGACAACTTCCGTCGAAGAATACGACCGGATGGTTTCGGAAAATCAACGGACCACATTCCTCTTCACGAAATTTGTAATTCCAGCAATGATTGAACGGCACTATGGTCAAATTATCACTGTCTCCTCACAGTCCGGAAGGCAGGGCTATGCTGGAGAGGCTTTGTATGTAGGAACGAAATTCTTCCAGATGGGCATGATGGAATCTCTCGATCGCGAGTTATTGGAGCATAACATCAAAGTCTCTATCGTTTGCCCGGGTAGTGTAAACACTAACTTTGCGTTTGGCGCTGGAAGGCAAAAGGGCGACAAGGCACTTGAGCAGTACCTCTCCGCAGAAGACGTCGCGGAATCTGTAAACTTTGTTGCGGCACAACCTTGGAAATCGTATGTTATGTCGATTGATCTTCGACCCGTAAACGAAGCCAGGTATTAGATTAGGGGACAGAGAAAAAAGAGTTCCTTTAGGGCAGGTAGTGTGCCCTAAAGAGTATCCTCGACGAAATTATTACATTGCGGGGTATATCGTATTTAGAATGGGGTCCGTGTCAACCCCTTCCAGATTCGGGTCTGCGAGGAACCCGCCGATTATGTGTTTGTTGTAAGCGTAGCTTCCCGATGCGAGGGGAAGCTGGGCATCGAATAGCCAAGCATATGGTGCGTCTTTCATTATTTGCTGCTGCGCAACAGCTAGATGTTGGATGATTGCTGTCGTATCCTCACTATTGAACATGAACGCGACATTAGTGTTCACGACCGAATTGCTATAGACAGCGTAGTTTCCAAACAGCGTGTAGTTGGTAACGAAAAACGACCAGTAATCAACCGGCGTCATAAAGTCCGGTGCATACGGGATCGAGCCATCAAAGGTAATGTCCGGTATCTTTTGTGCATTTTGTAGTTCGTATGGATAAGGCCCAAAATAGGCATAGTACTGGCTCGTCTCTTCTACCACGATGTTTGTATGTATGCCAATCTGTGCCAAATCGCTCTGAATGATTTCTGCCTCTGGCTCTTCGTAGGATGTGGCACTGGCGTCGATTGCCATCGTTAACGTTGGGAGTCCGGTACCATTCTTGTAACCTGCTGCAGCAAGATAGTTCTCAGCGGTTGTCAGATTGTATTGATATTGTGAAACATTTCCCGGATCATAATAGGCGCCAAAGTTCGGAGTCTCGGGTCCGACCAGAGGTAGACCAAACCCAAAGACAGCAGTTTGAATGATGTTGGTGTAATTTATCGCGTGAACTATTGCCAGCCTCAGGTCAGTATTATTGGTCGGCGAAATCTGAGTGTTCATGGCCATTCTCTCAATTTCAGCCGGATACTTGATTGTCATGAACGAGTAGCTTGGATTGTTTTCGATGAGCTTGAAGTTTGAAACAGTTACGGCGGAAATTTGGGCGGCCCCTGTCGTAAGATCGATATATCTCGTCGTATCATCTGGTTTGTAATAAATTAGTATCTTGTTATAGTGCCCGGGGTCGAGAATCGGGTTTGCTGCAATCTGAGCCGCCGTTAGGTTGGCTCCCCAATAGTGCGGATTTTTCTCGAAGACAGCGTACGCGGTAGGTTGGATCTGGGTTTCCACATATGGTCCAGTACCTAACATAGAGTTGGTGTCGAAGTAAGGATTATTCTGACCGACCGGCCCTGTTCCGCCATGTTGCAGGACGTACATAGGATCGAAAATCAATCCAAGCCAACCAGGGAGTGTACCGAGAAAGAAATTGAACTGAGTATCCATGTGAAAAACTAGCGTGAGTGGACCCGTGGTGTAAACAGGCCAAGCTTGATTTGTCATCATGGCTAGGACTTGCGAGGAAGGCGAGGCAAGCCCACTCTGATTTATAAGAGCCTGTGTTCCGAGACCAAAACTAACCGCACTCATGTTGAAAATTGAAGCTCCTTCCCAGAAGGTGCTCGAATTCGCGTAGATGAAATACTCCATGTAGAACTGCGTCCAAACATCGTATGCGTTGAATGGATCTCCGTTGGAGAAGGTTACGCCAGGCCTCAGGTTGAACGTGTACGTCTGACCGTCCGGGGCGAGAGTCCAGTTCTGCGCGAGCATTGGGAGAAATTCAATGTTGTTCTGATTTTGCTCCGCAGTCAGGTTCAAAGTAATTAAGCTCTGATAAACTGAGTCTTCAGCCCATTGCGGCCATGCAGCGCTACCGTATAGCAAATTAGGACCGATGTTGCCGCCGTTTGCACCTTGGAAGAGAAAGTCGTCGATAGTAAGCGTACCGTTCGAGGAACCGCTACTTGAGGAGGAACTGGAGGAGCTCGAGGAAGAGGACGAGCTACTACTTGCTGAATTGGAGGAGGAAGATGAAGTCGAGGAAGAGGATGAAGACGAAGCTGTGATTTGAGTTGATGATTGCGATGAGGAAGATGTCGATTGCTGAGTCGATGTAGACCCAGTACTTGTAGTCGTCGTTGTGGACGAGTGTGAAAGTACCACAACCCCGACCGCAGCAACAATGATTATGACAATAACAACGACAGCCGCAATAATTCTTGAAATTCCACGTTGATTTCTAATTTGCATGAAAAGATAAACTACCTTGCGAGATTGAGGACAAGTATTAAACAAATCGCCAAAACTCAATCTTGTAGAAACGAAGTTTGTTTTTGATAGAGAAAATATTTTCCAATTTCTCTATTGAGGAAAACCTGAGCCGGTAAGTGATAAAAACGACTTGGAGATCCCGGATTCCAAATGCCGAAATTAACACTGGAAATTGCGCAGGGCATGATAATGAGGGCCAAGAAGTTGGCAGAACAGATGAAAGTCAAAGTCTCGATATTCGTTCTCGATACTGCTGGACTACCGGTTGCTTTCGCGAGGATGGATGGGGCCGATTTTCACACGATTGATGTCGCGAGGGCCAAGGCGTACACGGCGGTTGCTTACTCCAAGAATACTATCGAACTCGTAGATGAGATGAAAAACAATCCTTTGGACGCAAGCGGGCTAATGTCTGCTGGCCGGGGGAGCGTCATATTCATCGGAGGTGGAGTGCTCGCGAAAATGAACGGAGAAATTGTCGGGTCAATCGGCGTTAGTGGTGCCGAAGCTGATCAAGATCATGCATGCGGTTTGGAAGCCGTCTCTCAAATGTAAGTTGGGAAAAAGAAAGATAGTCTGGAGATCTTTTTGGGATCTCCACCAGACATGTCTATGAAAAAGTCTGGTAACTATTGGCCAATCATGGGTGCGGTCTTTACTTGTGAAAGGGCAGAAACCAACTCTCGACCGAACGCCGGTAGATCTTCTGGCGTCCGTGAGCTGATCAGATTTCCGTCCACTACAAGCTCCCTATCCACGTAATTTGCGCCTGCATTTATCAGGTCAGATTTGATCGAATCCACACAGGTCATTGTCCGTCCCTTCAATAATCCTGCAGAGATCAAAAGCTGTGGACCGTGACAGATACTCGCTATGACTTTGTTTTTCTCATCCGCATCGCGGAGAAATTGGAGGACAGGTTCGTGTCTTCTCAGCTCGTCAGGCGCCATACCACCCGGCAATACAACTGCATCAAAATCTTCGGCTCTCGCGCTGCTTATCGGCATGTCTTCCCTGACCTCGTAACCGTGTTCGCTTTTCAGAATCTTTCCAGCCTCGTGCAGACCAAGTACCTTGACCTCGGCACCGGCTTCTCGTAATCTGATTACCGGATACCAAACCTCCAAGTCTTCATACATTGAATCAGTCACTACAGCTACGTTCTTCCCAGCTAAACTATTGCTACTTTGGGACATAACTCTCTGAAATCTCTAATCCGCAATATAAGCGAATCCCTGTTGCCTAGGCCTTCATTCTTACAATATGCGTTCGAATTACGAACAACAATTGAGAATATAGAGTCATTCAGCTTCAGATGTTGGGAGGGAAAGAATTAGGGCAATTCAAATGTAGGAACTTCTTTGCTATCAACGACCACATCCAACACGTATGGTCGTTGTGATTCGATTCCAGCTTTGATCGCATCGTGTAAATCGGATGGATTGTTTATACGCTCTCCCTCTGCTCCGAATGCCTTTGCCACATCGCTGAGCTTCACATCAAGCTCAAAGTCAGTTCCGAACGCCTTTGAATATCGTTTCAGCTGTGCGTTCCTTATTGAAGCGAGCATCTTGTCGTTTAATACAACAGCCAAGAACGGAGCATGCTGCTCTACGGCCGTTGCAAGTTCCTGCGCATGCATTTGAAACGAAGCATCGCCAGAGATAGCTATCACCCTGGACTCCGGCTTTGCAAGCTTTGCCGCGAGGGCACCGCACAATTCGTAACCCATGACTGCGTATCCGCCGGAATGAATCCAGCTTCGCGGCTTTAAGATGGGCAAGACGGAGGCAGCCCACATTTTTGCTCTCCCCGCACCAGCAGCCACAATCGTTCGGTCGTCGATAAATTTGGCGAGTTCTTTCATGACTCGTTGCGGTTTGATCGGAAGATCCTCTGAGTTTTCAATCTTAGAGTATGCCTCCCTCCACTCCGATCGCAGAATTGCAATTTGATTTAGCCGGTACGCCCTAGCCGATTCTTGCCCTGTTGAATTTTTCTTCAATTCGGAGAGCAGTTGCGGTAAAACATCTCGGATATTTCCGAGGATAGACACACTTGGTTCAACGTTCCGACCGAATTCAACTGGATCGATGTCAATTTGAATTATTTTGGAATCAGATCGAATTCGCCAACCGTCCAGAGAAACATCCGTAAATCTGTAACCGAGGGCGATGAGGACATCGCTTTCAGCTACAATTTTTCTTGCATAGCTTGGAGTGTACTCTCCGACACGGCCCACGGAAAGTACATGGTTTTCTGGAATTGATCCCCTACCGTTGTAGCTTGTCGCAACCGCTATCCCGAAGTTTTCAGCAAATTCGATGAGCGCTTCGGAGGCGTTTCCTGTTATCACTCCGCCCCCGGCAAGGATTACCGGTGCGCTGGCTCGTCCTATTATTTCTGCAGCTCCCTTGATCTGGGATTCATCGGCCGGGACAAAGGGAGAAACTCCTATACTCACCGGCATTCGAACAGGAGAAGACATCTCTGCTCCAGAAATGTCCACTGGGATGTCGATATGCACAGGCCCAGGCCGTCCAGATGCGGCAATTCGATACGCACGTTCAAACACATCGGCAAATGAATCCGGACGCTTTACCTGTAAAGACGCCTTGGTTATCCCGCTGAAGAGAGCTTGATGATTCGTCTCCTGCTGAAACCCCTTACCGAAGTTTTTGAGAGACAACTGACCGGTAATTGCAATAAGAGGCGTACTATCAGACATTGCTGTTCCAACACCTATCGTCATGTTCGCAGCGCCGGGACCCATCGTCGACATGCAGACGCCCACCTTGCCGGTGACCTTAGCGTATGCGTCAGCCATGAAAGAACCGGCCCCTTCGTGCCTGACTAGGACATGTCGGGGCCTTCCGGATTTCCTGAGAGATTCATAGAGCGGAAGGACAGGTCCGCCCGGGTGTCCAAAGACAAACTCAACCCCCTGCTTATCCAAGAAATTCATAGCCCAGTCAGCGCAAGAAAACGCGTCG
>Ga0335085_10005939_pt1 | contig 19450 bp, 18 predicted proteins | sample Lox_Sample_45_FD_206712 | JGI IMG/M metagenome (GOLD analysis project Ga0335085, IMG submission 206712) | Soil microbial communities from Loxahatchee National Wildlife Refuge, Florida, United States - Lox_Sample_4.5 | ecosystem: Environmental > Terrestrial > Soil > Wetlands | place: USA...
CGTAAAGCAAGGCAAACTGCGGCACCACCACGGTGAGCAGAAAGATCAAAAGCGCGATGACCAGCACCATGAGGAGCGACGGGTAAATGAGCGAGGCAACGAGCTTTTTGCGGAAGGTGAGCGCGATCTTCTGAAAGCTGATATAGCGGCCCAGGACCTCAACCAGGTTACCCGCGCGCTCGCCAGCCAGTAGCGTGGTGGTGTACATCAGGGGAAATCCGCTTTGCGCCTCAAAGGCCTCTGAGAGCGCCTCGCCTGTCTTCACGCGGTTCACCACGTCGTCCAACTGCGAGCAAAACAGCGCATTCTTCTGGATCTTGGACAGCATCTGCAGCGAGCCAAGGATGGGCAGACCGGCGCGGATCAGGGTAAGGAACTGCTGGTTGAAGATGAGAAACGGCTCCAGCTTGACCTTGCGCCGCGTCATGGCGATTCCGCCGCGCGCGCGGACACTGAAGACGTGATAGCCGGCGTGCGTGAAACGGGCGCGCAACTCCTCGGCGGTCGCGGCAGTCTGGATCTGCTCCTGCACGCGGCCGCGCTCGTCGGCCAATTTGATGACGAACTCTGCCATGGTTCCAATCGCCGGTCTCGCGCCTGGGCGCGGCCGGGTGCACTAAAAATGGTGGCTCCTGCTCAACAGGATAGACGACGCGGGGGCCCAGGACGTTCAAAAATTAGTGGGTCAGGTTAAACCAGCCCATCCCCCAACGTTAAAGCACTTTGACCGAAGAATGTCGAAAAGGGCGCGATCCCCTGTATGCTGATTCCAATCTCTTTCCGCGTGCGAAGAGGGAGCCGTGCAGCCATGGAATCGGTCTTTGGCAGAACAGGGATGGGAACCGTGGAAGTTGAGGGCGCCAGAGCGGGCTGGTTTGCGTCCTGCGTAGCCGGAACAGGGGATTTTTTGCGCCGGAATTGGCGGCAGGCGGCGGGTGTTGTGGCGCTGGCGGCGATTGGAGCGGCGCTGATTCCCGCGCTCGACGGGCGGCGCAATGCGACGACCGCGATTCCTTATCCGCACGACCTGGCGCAGGTGAGCTTTGCCGTGGCAGGCGATGTGATTCCGCACCAGGCTGTGCGCGAGGCGGCCGCGGCGGCGGGTGGCGGCGAGCAGGGATGGGCGGCGCTCTTCGCCGACGTGGCCGGCATCTTTGAAGGCGTGAACTTTGGTTTTGTGAACCTGGAAACGCCGGTGGCGCCGGAGCACTCGCGTGGATCGAAGGCCTTCCAATTTCAAGCGCCGGTGGAGTTGCTTGAAGCGCTGAAGGCAAGCGGGATCAAAATTGTCTCTTTCGCCAACAACCACGTGATGGACCAGGGATGGGCAGGGTTTGCCGAGAGCCGCGAGCACTTGAAAGAGGCAGGGTTGCTGTTTGCCGGAACCTCAGACAATGCGGCTACGGCATGGCAGCCGGTCATCACCGAGGCCAACGGCATTAAGGTGGGCTGGCTGGGCATGACGCGCTGGCTGAACGGCAACCGCAACCCTGAAGCCGCCGATCAACCGCACGTAAACTTCTTTCCCTATCCGGGTGAGTCGGGCGGCGCGCCGGGAGCCGACGAGGCACAAGTGCTGGCCGCTGTGAAAGCCGCCCGCGCACAGTGCGATCTGCTGGTGGTATCTATGCATTGGGGCATCGAGTACGCGGCGGCGCCGAGGCCGGAAGATGTGGATCTGGCTCACAAGATGCTTGAGGCCGGGGCGACGGTGATTGTGGGAGCGCATCCGCACGTTTTGCAGCCCATCGAGACCTACCGGACCGAGGACGGCCGCGAAGCGGTGATCTTTTATTCTCTCGGAAATTTCTTGTCGAACCAGTCACGCAGCTATGTAGATGGGCTGAATCCCGACTCAAACGGCGATCCGAGGGACGAGATGATCGGGCTGTTTTCGGCCGTGCGCAGGGATTACGGCCCAGCCGGCATTCGCGTGGAGCTTGGCCACGTGGGCATGCTGCCTCTTTGGGAGGAAAACAACCGCAACGAGCTGGCGGCGGGCCGCGAAAAGAAGCCGGTGATCCGGCCGATTTTGATCGACAGGGCGATTCCGCAATTGCAGGCGCGGCTCAACGAGCTGAACAAAGTTGACGAGCAGAACAAGACCTCAGAACAGGGCCAACCGGGTTCCGCGCTGACTGCCGAGCAGAAGAAGGAATTTATCGCTGTCACCAACCGGCTCAAACTGCTGATGGACCGGCGCGCCCAAATTCTGGCCCGGACGGGTGACGAATACCTGACCGCGCCGCCGCAGACCACGGCAAGACCTTAGAGCGCGCCGGTGCTTTTGTAAGCCACTTATAATCTGAATGATGCGTCTATTTTGCAATTTCGGGCTTTAGGAAATTCGAGAAGCAGAGATGCAGACGCCAGCAATGCAGAAACCGCAGGAGCAGAAGCATTTTGCCGGCTGGTTGGGGGCGGTGCTTGGGCTGATGCTGATTCCTGTGATTGTGCTTGGGGCCTGCCTTGCGATTCCATACCACTTTGCCTTGCGATGGATGCGGCGGGGCCGCGAGCACCGGTTCAAGGCGCTCATGAGGTCGCGGGGAAGGCTCATCCCGTGGCCGGTGCTGGTGCGCGAAATGCACATTGCCGGCGGCACCTGCATTGAAGAGAGATTTTCGCCCAAGGGCCCTGTCCGTTTCTGGTGGACACGGGAAGACGTGTACAAAGAGTCCCCTCACGAGATTATCGACTGGTTTACCATGCGCAAGGGCCGCAGAGGCGAGCAGTTTGTTCATTGGTGCCGCTCACGCTACACCAGTGCGGACACCGGTAGCGGAGTACTCGTGGATACTGCGCTGGTGCCGAAAAGGGAGATCTACACCTTGTGGGCGGAGTGCAGGTCCGATGCCAACAAGGCGCGATGGGTCGAAGTAGCGCCGCCGGAGATTCTGCCGCGCAGGCCGGGGGAGTAAGACAGGCAGCGAGCCGGCAAGCCAGCGAGTCGGCGAGTCAGCAAGCCAGCGAGTCAGCGCATGGAGCCATGCGCTATTTTTTCTCGCGAAAGAGGCGGGTGAGGCGTTGCCAGAGTGAAGCGGGCGGTTGCAGCACGGGCTGCGAAACCCCAGGCTGAGGGGCGGCTGCGTTTGCCGCTGCGTGCGCGGCGGCTTCAGCTTTGTCTTCTGCGCGGGCGTCGTGAAGGACTTGCCAGAGAGCAGCACCGTCGTCTTCCCAATCGGTGTGGCCGCATTTGCGGCACGCGTACTCGCGGATCACGCGCCCGGTGAAGGTGTTCTTGTCGACTTGATCCATCTGTGCACCGCATTTTGCACAGATCATGTTCGACTCCTTCTGCAGCGCCCGGTTCGCATGCAGTAGACCCGGCTTGGCCCACGTTCGCTGATCCCTGAAACCTGACACCCGCGTTCAGTACCCGTTCGCTACTAACCAATCTGCAGTCAGATCCATCTGCTGCTTTCTCGCGGCTTCCATTTGCATGGCTGCCAGCTTCACCAGCACATCGGCCTCAATGTTCACGGGCGCGCCCACGCTCAGTGTGTGCAGGTTCGTTCTCCAATAGGTCAGCGGGAGAATGGCGATGGTAATTTCTTCGCCGTCGAAGTTGGCGATGGTCAGGCTGATGCCCTCAACGGCCACGGAGCCCTTGTGGACCATCCACTGGCGCACGTTTTCAGGAACGCGAACTTTGAGGGTCCAGTCGGTGGTTTGTTTATCGAATTGGGGGTCCGCCGGTGCAATCACCGGGTCAAGAGCCGTCATCACGCCGGTGCCGTCCACATGCCCCTGGACGACGTGGCCGCCCAGCGGACTGCCCGCAGCGGTGGGCAGCTCAAGGTTGACTTTGGCGCCGGGCTGGAGAGCGCCAAGAGAGGTGCGATCAAGCGTCTCCTGGGCCAGGTCAGCGTAGAAGTAGGTAGGGTTGGGGTCGAGCGCCGTCAGGCAGACTCCGGAGACGCCGAGCGAGTCGCCTTCGCGCAGCCGCGCGGCGACGCCGGGCGCTTCGACGGTGATACGGCGAACGTTGCCGCGATCGGTCAGGCTGACGAGCGTGCCAGTCTGTTCAATGATGCCAGTGAACATGGATTCATTTTAAGCAAAAAAGCAGGGTTAGCGGTGTTAGCGGAGTCGGGAGCGCGGGCTCCGGTGTTACTGGCCGGATTGAATGAGCCAAGGCCTTAGCCGGGGCTCTTAGTCGGCGGTGACGTGCTCGGCAGTGGGTTTGGCAGGGATGCAGGGGCGAGCGGTGAGGGCGCGGTAGGCGAAGAAGAGCTTGGCTCGCCAGCGGAGAATCATGCCAAAGGCAAGCAGATAAAAGAGCGCACCGGTCTGTTCGAGCGAAAGAAAGCGATCGAAGTAATCGCGCGCGAAGTAGCGCACGACGGCGAGGACAATGATGACGGCAAAAAAAGCGCTGGAGCGCTTCATTAAGATGACGCCGTTCTGCATGTGAAGATCGGTGGTAAGCAGCAGCGGGTAGGCAAAGACGATGGCGCCGACGACGAATGCGGCCAGGCCCCACGCCCACGGGACGCGGAAGGCGGGAACGATGAACATGCAGAATCCCGTGGCCATGCCCACGGGCGGCATCAAGATCTTCCTCAGGGTCACGGCTGTACGGCTCTCGCGCACGCGCCACGCGAGCACGCCGGCGAGGCCCACAAGGGAGATAACCGCCGTGAGGACGGGAGACACGACCATCAGGTTTATGCCTTTCAGTTCGTTGCGGCGGGCGGGGCGGCTCTGAGGTCTGTTTTGAGGTCAGAGCCGAATCGGTACGTTCTTAATACTATTGGACGCACGACGAAATGGGAACGATGCAGGATTTTATGCGCTTGGCCAGGGCGCACGGATCCGCGAGCAGATCATGCGCCGACGATGCGAGACGCGCGCGAAAACGAGCCCAGATTGAACGCGCGGGCGTAGCCCATCCGCTTGAGTCTTCTGGCGGCAACGGAGCTACGCATGCCGGTTTGGCAATGGAGCAGCAGTACACGGTTTCTGTCTTTGAGCCGCTGCGGGGCAAAGGCCTCGATCTGGTCCATGGGCATGTTGATGGCGCGGCGCAGATGACCCGCGGCGAACTCCTCTTCACTGCGGACGTCGAGGACAAGCGCGCCCTGCTTCAGGTGCTCCCGGGCGGCGCGCCAGGAGATCTGGCTGAATTGCTTGATGAGCAGAAACACGACCACGATAGCGGCCAGGATGACGATGCTTGTCACGTTCATGGCTGAGTGGCCTTTCTGCGCACCAGGAGTGCGAACCGTTCGAGAGCAGTCAAAGGCGCTTGCTCCTTGCTTCGCTGTATCATTTGCGACTTCGATCAGGGGCTGAGTGAACCGGAACCTCCATTTTGGCACACCATTTCAGGGCCGGTCTACACTCGGATCGCACCAGAATCAGGCCGCCATCGGAAGTCAGCCGTCATTGCTGAAAATGCGGAATCAACTGTCCTGACTGGCACGGCCATGCAAATCCTAGACATCGGAGGAGGGATTACTTTGTCTCCTCTTGCGGCCAGGGATCGCGGAGCAGTGAGCAAAGGCCAAGATCGTTGCCGTAACGCTCGACTTCGACCTCGGCCATGTGGACAAAGTCGGGCATGCCGCGAAAGGCCGGAACAGCGTCAGAGCCCATGATCTGCGGCGAGATAAAAAGGTTGAGGCGGTCGACAAGGCCGGCGGCGAGGAAGGCGGTGTTGAGGCGCGTGCCGGTCTCGGTAAGGAGGGTGAGGACGCTTTCTTCGCCGAGCTTCGAGAGGACCTTTTCGAGCGGGACGCGCCCAGATTCCGCGGGCAGCACCTCGACGCGCACGCCGCGCGCGGTGAACTCGCGGATGCGGGCCTCGTCGTGAGAGATGGTGAAGACGACCACGTCGTTCGCGGCAGTCTTCACCAGCTTGCAATCGAGCGGCATGCGCAGCGCGGAGTCGAGCACGATGCGCAGCAACGGGCGGCGGCGTCGCAGGCCGCTGCGATCGGTCATCCAGGGGTCGTCGGCGAGAACGGTGTCGACGCCGACCATGGTTGCATCGGCCTGCCAGCGGAGTTGCTGCACCGCGGCGCGCGCAACTTCGCTGGTGATCCAATAGGGCGCGTGCGGCGTCTGGTGGGCAGGCGGCGGAGCGATGCGCGCGTCCAGAGTCATGGCCACCTTCATCAGCACAAAGGGCCGGCGGTCGAGAATCCAGCGCGCAAAACCCTCGTTGAGGCGGCGGGCTTCGCGCCCACATGCCCCAACGTCAGTCCGAAGGCCCGCCCCACGCAAGTGGTCAAGACCGTGGCCGGCAACGGCGGGATTGGGGTCGATGGTGGCGGCCACGACACGGGCAAGGCCAGCTTGAATGAGCGCCTCGGTGCAGGGCGGCGTGCGGCCTGTGGTGCAGCAGGGCTCCAGGGTGACGTAAGCGGTGCCGCCGTGCAAGCGGTTGCCGGCGTGTTGTTGCGCTTCTTTGAGCGCGACGATTTCGGCATGGTCGAGCAGATCGTACTCGTGCCAGCCTTCGCCGATCACCTGGCCGGCGCTGTCGAGAATGACGCAGCCGACGGCGGGATTGGGCGCGGTAACACCGATGCCGCGACGGGCCAGCTCGAGGGCGCGCTGCATCCAATACGTGTCTTGGTCAGAGAAAGCCATGCGCGCAACCAGCGGAGGGACGTTTCAAGTGTACACGGCGCGAGAGTCCGGCTGGAGGGATTAGGCGACTGGCGGCGTAAATCGGAACCGGGGGTCTCGATTCGAACTCAATGCCGGTCCGGGGATAGAGACCACAGCTTGACATTCGCCACGTGTCGGGTTACGGTGAGCCATGATCCGCTCAATTCGCCACAAGGGATTAAGACGACTTTACGAGGACGACGATACGAGCGGCGTGAACCCGGATCATGCTGGTAAGCTACGTAACATTCTGGCCCGGCTGGATGCAGCGCGCGCAGTTGCGGACATGGACATGCCGGGCTTCAGGCTTCATATGCTGAAGGGCGAGCTGAAAGGCCACTACGCTGTAGTGGTACGAGCCAACTGGCGTGTCATTTTCAGGTTTTTGGATGGAGGCGTCGAGAATGTCGATTATCTCGATTACCACTGAGAAGGAGGCCGCACCATGCCGATGAAGAATCCCCCGCACCCGGGCACGATTATTTATGAGGAGTGCGTCGAACCGCTGGGTTTGAGCATAACGGACGCGGCGGCGGCGCTTGGCGTCACGCGAAATACTCTCTCCGAACTTGTGAATGGAAAGCGCGGCATCTCGCCGGAGATGGCCGTGCGGCTGGAGAAGGTGTTTGGCGGGAGCGCGGAGAGCTGGCTCGTGCAGCAGGCGCAGTACGAACTGGCGCATGTTGAGCGCAGCCGGATCAAGCTGGAAAGGCTGCAACGGGCTTCGTGAGAGAGGAGATCGCATGATGCACAATCCTGCGCATCCGGGCGAGATCGTTCAGGAGTACATGGAGGGCTTCGGCTTGACCGTTTCTGCCCTGGCCGCGCACCTGAAGATCACGCGGGCCAATCTGTCGCGGATGATCCACGGCAAGACCGGCGTGTCGGCCGAGATGGCCGTGCGCCTCTCCGAGGCGTTCGGGACCTCTCCCGAAGTGTGGATCAGGATGCAGGCGAATTACGATCTGGCGAAGGTCCTGCGCAACCGGCGCGTCAAAATTGCGCGATTGGCTGCGTGATATGAAATCGCACGAATCGCTTGCAGGGTTCAGGGTCGCGCGATCCCGGGTCCCAGAATCAGGACCCGGGCACACGCTTACGGGCAAGAGGGTTGTTGGACGCAGATTCGAAGTCTACAGAATCCTGCGCCTCGGCCGGCTTTGTTCTTCTTGCAGCTTCTCCTGCAGCAGCTGCACCTGAAGCCGCATATACAAAGTTCCCCAGTGCTTGCGGTTCTTACCGACCTGATCAGGGGTCCTAATGCCGTCCTGTGTGAGCTGGTAGGTTTCTGCAACGAGACTCGGGCCCGCCTCTTTCCAAACCTGTTTCACCCGTTCGAAGCCGCCACGCCATTCTGCGTCGCCTGTTGTTGGGTTTTCTGTAACATAGCTACGAAACGCTGCGAGGATCGGCATCGTTGCGCCTTTCGTTAGTCTGTACTGGCTGGGCTTAAGACGAGCGAACGGGAATTCGAAGGTGCCACGACTTGCCGCTGCTTCCTCAACGATTTTCATATTGCCGGCCCTCCCGCCTTCGATATTCCGCATGAGGCGGAAATCATGGCGGACCAGGTCGTAAAGAGTCAGACCATCTTTGAGGAGGTTACGCAGCCTGTAGTATTTGCTTTTCTTCAGGCTCTTTTCATTCGCTTCGTAGTCGCTAGCGAATTTCTCGAGCGGGATGCTCCACTTTTCATAAGACGAAATCGGATGCTTGGAGGAATTCACACTGTTCGGGAAGTCGAAGATGTTTAGTGCTTCCAGTACCCCGATGAGATCACGTACGTCGTATTCTCCAAGATCGCTCTCATTCCACGCGATCATCTTCCCGTAAGGTTCTTTCTCAACGAGCTTCTTCATCCAATCGAAGTGACCGGCTTTGTTGTAGATCGACTGGGGCGCAACCTGGATGCCGGTGTTGAGGCCTCGCGCGATCTCGCTGACAAGCGGCTTCGAGACGCCCGTGCGGATATATACCTCGACGTATTGATTGTCGGGAGTTGTGCCCTCACTATTCGATTCCCAAATTATTTTGGCTGTGTGGGCACCGTCGACGATCCCCCCAAAAGCGTCGTCAACCGCAACGTCGTACAGGCCCTGGTCTTTGTTGACTAGTCTGACGCTCTCGGCCAGGATCGTGATGCCCTTGTTCATGAGGTCGAAGGTGCCAACGTCGGCCGTTTCTCCTTCGAGGGAGCTGCGCACTTCCTTGTAGACATGGCGATTTAGCCCCCGTGGGTCACGAGCGTTCGCTTTCGTGCTTATGTTTGGCGGCAAATCCTTGGCGGCAATACACAGCCAGTACTTGTCGATCTCTTTAAATGTGGGGTGGGTGATCTTCCGCATTTGGAATGCGCGGAAGCGATGGGTAGAAATGCCCATTGTGATTCTCCTTTTTTCAATGCCGACGGTGCGGCTTGGTTTTCGCTGTGCGCACGATGACGACAGCAACTACAGGTTAGCATCGAACTGCATTCCAGGGCAAATCCTTTGATTTCCAGACGTTAAGCATTCGTCCGGAAGTCCCCCTTGCGAATTTGGCTTCCGAAGCAGTAGGTGTCGTTCTGATCAGGTGCTTCGCGCTACCCCAGCAGCGACTCCACAAATTCTGCCGGCGAAAACTCCAGCAGGTCGGTCATCTTCTCGCCCACACCGACGAAACGTACCGGCAGATTCAGCTCGCGGGCGATGGCGACGGCGATGCCGCCCTTGGCGGTCCCGTCCAATTTCGTCAGCAGAATGCCGGTAGCTCCGGCAAACTGAGTGAACTGCCGGGCCTGCTGCAATCCATTTTGTCCCGTAGTGGCGTCCATGACGAGCAGAACTTCGTGGGGCGCGCCGGGGACGAGGCGAGCGGCGGTGCGGCGCATCTTATCCAGTTCATCCATCAATCCGGATTTAGTGTGCAGGCGGCCGGCGGTATCGACGTAGAGCTCGTCGATCTGGCGCGACTTGGCGGCGGAGATGGCGTCGTAGAGAACGGCCGCGGGATCGCCACCCTGGCGGGTCTTGATCATCTCCACGCCGGAGCGGGCGGCCCACACTTCAAGCTGCTCGATCGCCGCCGCACGGAAAGTATCCGCGGCGCACAACAGCACGGAGCGGCCCTGGGCGCGGGACCAGGCAGCGAGTTTGCCGCTCGATGTGGTTTTGCCGGTGCCATTGACTCCGACAAGGAAGGTGACTCTTGGCTCCCACCCCAACGACGAAGACCTGTCGTTGGGGACCCCGTGCGGCGGCGGCGCCTGCGGTGCGGCAGCCGCGCCTTGCGGGGCACTGAGGATCTGGATCATTTGCTCTTTTAAGAGCGCGCGCAGCTCGGCGCCGCCCTCGATGGCCTGATGGCGGGCGCGGTCGCGAAGAGCATCGAGGATTGCGGTGGTGGTTTGGACGCCAAGGTCGCTGGTGATCAGCGCGGTTTCCAGCTCTTCAAACGCATTTTCGTCCACCGTGCGCGTGAGAGCGGCAAGGTCTGCGATTTTGGCGGAGAAGGTCTCGCGTGTCCGCGAGACGGCCTGCCGCATGCGGTCGAAGAAGCCGGTTTTACCGGTTTCGGCCGCATCCGCATCCGAGCCTACCTCGAGATCCGCCTCGTTGGGCGCATCTGCGTCGCGCTTGCCGCCAAACAGCTTCATCATTCAGTATCCAGCTTCCAGTCTAGAGCATCCGACGAGAGTCTTTGGATTCGGCTGGCGCTCCAGCCGCCGGCTCCGGTCAACCTCAATTCGGCGTCTTCCAATCCCATCTACGGCACATTCAGCGGGAATCGCTGCGCCATAGCTTCGGGCTCCGATATGCTTGATATGAGATGTTTTCCTTTTCAGCGAAGTACAGGAAGAAATGACGAAAGCACACCCGCATCCTCTCGAAAAGCTGCTCGAAGGCCGGATCGCCATTCTCGACGGGGCGATGGGCACGACGCTGCGGAACTATGGAATGAAAGAAGCGGACATTCGCGGGGAGCGCTTCAAGGGCGCCGTGAAGGACCTGATCAATAACGGCGACCTGTTCAGCCTGACGCAGCCGAAGATCGTCGGCGATATTCATCAGCGGTTTCTTGAGGCCGGGGCCGACATCATCGAAACCAATACCTTTGGCGCGACCAGCCTCGCGCAGAGCGAGTTCTTTGTGGACGACCCGCGGGAGCATGGCGGGCGAAAGGATCCTGAGTTTTACCAGAAGATCGTCGAAGACGAGCAACTCAACAATCTGGTCTGGGAGATCAATGAGCAATCGGCGCGGCTGTGCCGCGAATGGGCCGACCGGATCGGCAACGCAACGAGTCGGCAGCGATTTGTGGCTGGGGCCATGGGGCCGATGACGGTGTCTCTCTCGAACTCGCCCGATGCCGACGATGCGGGCTTCCGTGTGGTCACGTTCGACCAGGTGAAGGCGGCCTATGCCGAGCAGGCGCGCGCTCTCGTGGCTGGCGGCGTGGATGTGCTGCTGGTGGAGACGATCTTCGACTCATTGAACGCCAAGGCGGCGCTGGTGGCTATCCGCGAGGTGTTTGAGGCGGAGGGGAGAAAGCTGCCGGTGATGATTTCGGCGGCGGTGGGGCGCGGCGGCGAGACCATGATCTCGGCGCAGACCATCGAGGCATTCTGGATCGCAATGCAGCATGTGAAGCCGCTGTCGATCGGGCTCAACTGCTCACTGGGGCCCGATCTGATGTATCCGTTCCTGAGCGAGCTCGCGGAAAAGGCGGATGTGGCCATTTCCTGCTATCCGAACGCGGGTTTGCCCAATCCGCTTTCGCCGACCGGCTTCGATCTGGGGCCCGAGGACATGGCGCGATCGCTCAGCGAATTTGCACGCGCGGGACTGATCAATATAGCCGGCGGCTGCTGCGGCAACACGCCCGAGCACATCGCGGCGATTGCGAAAGCGATTGAAGGTGTGCCTCCGCGGCGGCTGGGGGCGGCGCGATGACGATGGATCCTAAAACGGCAATCGCACCGGAGACCGGAGCCGCGGAGGCGAGACCACTGCGCTTGTCGGGGTCGCAGCCGTTTGTCCAACAGCCCGGCGTGTTCATCCTGATCGGTGAGCGGACCAATGTGGCCGGATCGCCCAAGTTCGCGAAGCTGATTAAAGAAGGCAAATACGAAGAAGCGGTGAGCGTGGCCCGGCAGCAGGTGGAGAATGGCGCAAATATTCTCGACATCTGCATGGACGAGGGCATGATTGACGGCGTGGCGGCCATGACGCGCTTCCTGCATTTGCTGGCCAGCGAGCCCGAAGTAGCCAAGGTGCCGTTCATGATCGATTCCTCAAAGTGGGAGGTGATCGAGGCCGGCCTGAAATGCATGCAGGGGAAGGGAATCGTCAACTCCATTTCGCTGAAAGAGGGCGAGGAGAAATTTCGCCGCCACGCCGCGGCTTTGCTGAAATATGGCGCGGCAGCGGTGGTGATGGCATTTGACGAAAAGGGCCAAGCCGCAGCTTATGAGGATAGAATTCGCATCTGCGAGCGCGCCTACGGGATTCTGGTGGACGAGGTGGGATTTCCTCCTGAAGACATCATCTTCGACCCCAATATCCTCACCGTCGGAACGGGGATGGAGGAGCACAACAACTACGCCGTGGACTATATCAACGCCACGCGCTGGATCAAAGCCAACCTGCCGCATGCGAAGGTGAGCGGCGGCGTATCGAATATCTCTTTCAGCTTCCGCGGCAACAACAAGGTGCGCGAGGCGATGCACTCCGCGTTTCTTTATCACGCCATAGCAGCAGGTATGGACATGGGCATTGTGAATGCGGGAATGCTGGAGGTGTACGAAGAGATTGAGCCGGAGTTGAAGGCGCTGGTTGAGGATGTGCTGCTGAATCGCCGTCCTGACGCGACCGAGCGGCTGGTGGAGTTTGGCGAAAGGCTCAAAAATGCAGGAGCGGCGGGCGCGGCGGGCGCCAGCCAAGAAGAGCGCGAAACGAAGACCGAAGAATGGCGCCGCGGCAGCGTGGAGGAGAGGCTTAAGCACGCGCTGGTGAAGGGCATCGACGCCTACATTGAGAACGATGCCGAAGAAGCGCGCGTGAAGCTGGGCCGGCCTCTTGCGGTGATTGAAGGCCCGCTGATGGACGGCATGAACGTGGTGGGCGATCTCTTTGGGGCCGGCAAGATGTTCCTGCCGCAGGTGGTGAAGTCAGCGCGGGTGATGAAGAAGGCCGTTGCGCACCTGACGCCATTCATGGAGGCCGAGAAGGCGGAGCGGTCTGCTGCCGGAGAAATCGTGAAGGCGCAGGGAAAGATCCTGCTGGCCACGGTCAAGGGCGACGTGCACGACATCGGCAAGAACATTGTGGGCGTGGTTCTGGCCTGCAACAACTACGACGTCGTCGATCTGGGCGTGATGGTTCCTTGCGAAAGAATTCTGGAGCGCGCCAAAGCGGAAAAGGCAGACATGATCGGCCTCAGCGGGCTCATTACGCCGTCACTCGACGAGATGACGCATGTGGCGCGCGAGATGGAGCGTCAGGGATTCAAGCTGCCTCTGCTGATTGGCGGGGCCACCACCAGCCGGGCGCACACCGCGGTGAAGATTGCGCCGCACTACAGCGAGCCGGTGGTTCATGTGCTCGATGCCAGCCGCGCGGTGCCGGTGACGAGCAGCCTGCTGAGCGAAGCAGGCAGGCCGGAGTTCGTGACGCAACACCGCGCCGAATATGAGGCGCTGCGCAAGACCTACTCCGCGACGCGCCAGGAGCTTGTGCCGATTGAGACGGCCCGCGCTCGGCGCACGCCAATTGAGTGGCGCGCCGAGGACCTGCCCGCGCCTGAGTTTACCGGCACGCGCGTGCTTGACGATTTTCCTCTGGCAACGCTGCGGGGATTCATCGACTGGACGCCGTTCTTTCATACCTGGGAGCTGAAAGGCGTTTATCCGCGCATCTTCGATCATCCGGAGCACGGCGCGCAGGCACGCCAGATTTTCAATGAAGCGAATGCGCTGCTCGATCGCATTATCGCGGAGAAACTGCTCGCAGCCCGCGGTGTGTACGGATTCTTCCCCGCGAACGCAGTAGGCGACGATGTGGAGCTGTACACGGACGGCAACCGCAAAATAGTGGCGGAGCGTTTTTGCTTCCTCCGCCAGCAGGCAAACAGGGAGGGAAGTGAGCCCTGCCGTTCGCTGGCCGATTTCATCGCGCCGAAGGATACTGGGCTGCCCGATCATATCGGCGCCTTCGCGGTGACGAGCGGGATTGGTCTGAAGGAGCTGTGCGACCGGTTCCGGGCCGAGCACGACGATTACAACGCAATTATGGCTGAGGCGCTGGCCGACCGGCTGGCCGAGGCGTTTGCCGAGTGCCTGCACAAGCGGGCGCGGGATGAGTGGGGTTATGGCTGCGGCGAGAACCTGACGAGCGATGACCTGATCCACGAGAAGTACAGGGGAATCCGGCCGGCGCCAGGTTACCCGGCGTGCCCCGATCACACGGAGAAGGGAACACTGTGGCGATTGCTCGATGTGCAGGCGAAGACCGGAATGCTGCTTACCGAGTCGTTTGCCATGTGGCCGGGGTCGAGCGTGAGCGGGCTCTACTTTGCGCACCCGGCATCGCGCTACTTCAGCCTTGGCAAGATCGGCCGCGACCAGGTGGCTGACTATGCCAGCCGCAAAGAAATGAGCGTGACAGAGGTCGAGCGGTGGCTGGGGCCGAATCTGGGCTATGACCCTGCGGAATAACATTCTTTCGGTCGCAGAACGGCAGAGCCATCTCAAATACCCTCTGCTGGAGCGCCAACTCGCCGGGCGATCTTTGTTACAAGCGCGTTAGCGATTGAAAAATATTTGCACGACTTTTGCATTCGTTTGACCTTCCTTTGACATGCGGACGCGATACTGGCCACGTGACCCTGCATACCCGGCAGAAAGTTCCGCTCAAATTCAACCTGGATTCCAATCCCCACGTAGAAATCGCGTTTCCGACGGGCGCTCCATCGATGCCGTCAGTTACGGCTGTTCCGCGTATTCATGCGGATGTGGGGCGATATCGTCTGCGGCTGGCCGAAAATGCTGAAGATCGCGAGGCCGCCTGCCGCCTGCGTTTCAGGGTCTTTAACATTGAGTTGGGCGAAGGATTGGAGAGTTCGTACGAGACCGGTCTCGACACGGATCGCTTCGATGCCGTATGCGAGCACCTGCTGGTCGAAGACAAGTCGAGCCGGCGCGTGGTGGGAACCTACCGCATGCAATCGGGCGAGACGGCTGCGCGCCATCAGGGCTACTACTCTGAACAGGAATTCGATCTGGCCCCGTACGAACCGCTCCGGCAGGACATTCTGGAGCTTGGCCGCGCTTCGATCGACCGCGAACACCGCACTCCCGAAGTGCTTATGTTGTTGTGGCGAGGGATTGCTCAGTATGCTACCAACATGGGGCTTCACATATTGCTTGGTTGCTCTTCCTTGAACTCCAACGACCCGGCGGAGGGCTGGCAGATGTATCGCCAGCTTGAGAATTTCAGGGTTCCTGCGGAGTTTGAGACGGCGCCGACCGCAGCTTACGCGTGCCCCACAGGAAGCTACGATTTGGTTCAGCAGGGCCTGTGCGCACAGCCGCCGTTCTGCCAGAGCGATCGATCGTTGCCGGGCGAGGTTTCTCCGGCGCCGGACAAAACTCCCGTTAAGGTTCCAAAGCTGCTGAGGACGTACTTGTCGATAGGCGCGCGCATTGCCGCGCCGCCGGCCTGGGACCGGGAGTTTCACACCATCGATTTTCTGACGCTTCTGGATCTGAAGATGCTATCGGCCGCGGCGCGCAACCGCTTTCTGGCCCCGCTTACGCAATGACGCTGCGCCGGATCCGGCGCGCTGTGACGCTGGTGGTGGTTCTCGGAATTTGCATACTTCACTACTGGTTGAAGCGTTTGCGCGGGCCTGTAACACTGGAGCGCCGCGCTCTGTGGCTGCACGAATGCTCGCGCCTTGTTTTGCGCTGCGTGGGCGTCGCCTGCACGGTGGAGGGCCAACCGCCGAGCTGCGGATTGGTGGTCTCAAATCATCTGAGTTACCTCGACATCCTGGTTTTCAGTGCAGCCATGCCCTGTTTTTTTATCTCCAAGGCCGAGGTCAGCGGCTGGTTTTTCTTCAGCAGTGCGGCGCGCGCCGGCGGGACGATCTTTCTCGACCGGTCGAGCATGGCCAGCGCCAGGACCGTGGCAGAGCAAATCGACGCGAGGCTTCGCTTGCCGATTCCGGTTCCAGTGCTGCTGTTTCCCGAGGGAACGAGCACGGACGGGAGACAGGTTCTGCGCTTTCACACGCGCCTGATCGATCCTGCGACCAAGGCAGGCGCGCCCATTACTGCCGCGGCAATCCGGTACGTCATCGAAGGCGGCATTGAAGAGCGGGAGTTCTGCTGGTATGGCGACGAAGGCTTCCTTCCGCATCTCTGGAAGGCGATGGGCTTTGGCGGTGTATCGGCCCGGCTTTATTTCGGCGAGCCGCGTATCTATCCCGATCGGCGCGCGGCAGCCGGCCAGACCTATGCGGAGATCGTTGCGTGGCGCGATGCCAGCTCTCCGGCTGTGCTCTGTGCGAAGCAGTGAATTGACGCTGATGTTTGTGACCGTCTAGGCGGATTCGGAGATCAGCAGGCGCAGGTCGCGCAGGTTGTGGCCAGTGGCGCCGGTGACAACGGAGTCGCCGATGGCGGTGAAGAGCGGGCAGGCATTGAACTCAGCGAGCGATCGCTCGGGGTCAAAGCCAAAGGCGCGGGCGCGCTCCGCGGTAGTCGGGTCGGCGATAGCGCCAGCGGCTCGCGTGTTGCCGTCGATGCCGTCGGAGCCGGCGCTAAACACCGTCAGACGCTCGCCGGGATGGTTGGCAAGCTCAAGGGCGCAGGCCAGCGCAAGCTGCTGGTTGCGGCCGCCCGCACCCGGCGGGCGCGTGAGCGTGACGGTGACCTCGCCCACGGAGATGAGGCAGAACCGTTTCTGCCGGGCCCGCAGGGCGTGGAAACGCTCCAGCAAATAGCGAGCCGCTTTGGCGTAATCCCAGTCGTCGCAACTGTTATCGACTACGACGTGGTAGCCTGCGCTCTGCGCCAGGGCGCGCGCATTCTCGACCAGGTCGTGGCTCGAGAGCAAAATCTCAAAGACGGAATCATGGAATGCCTTGTCTTCGCCGCTCATGCTGGTGGCTGAGACTTCCTGGCGCGCGTCGGGCACGAAAAGCCTGGGCAGCAGCGAGGGAAGCCAGTTTTTGTTGCCGGGCGATTCAGGCATATCCTCGCGCTCAAAGAACGCGTGAATGGAGACCGGCAGTTTCTCTGCCAGATGGTATTTGGCAAGCAGCTCGCGTACGTCGGCCACGGTAGAGTGGTCAGGCGAACTGGGGCCGGAGGAGAGCGCGTCCAGCGTGCGCAGCGGCACGTCAGGAAGCAGCAGGCTCACCTTCGCTGCCTCCGGCGCGGCCATGGCAAGTCGCCCGCCTTTTACCGCGGAAAAATGCTTGCGTAGGGTGTTGATCTCGTTGATAGGCGCGCCCGACCCAAGCAGCAACTGGTGAAATGCGATGGTCTCTTCCAAAGTAATCTGCGGATCAAGAGGCAAATCGAACATGGCCGATCCGCCGCCGGAGATGAGGAAAAAGATGAGTGTATCCTTGCGCGCCTTGCGCAACATTGACAACGCGGCGCGTGCTGCGGCGAAGGAGTCTTCGTTGGGCAGGGGATGGCCGCTTTCAAAGTAGCGAAAACGCCAGTTGCGTTTGAGAGGCAACTGGTTGGAGCAACAGATGCCCCGCACTCCCTGGCGGCGCTTCATGCGCGCGAGCAGGGTCTCAAGCATGGGAGCGGCGGCCTTGCCCAGCGCAATCACAAAGATACGCTTGTATTTGGAAAGATCAATAGACGCGGGGCCGCTGCCATCGGACATCAGCCTCAGGAGAGTATCGCCCTCAAAGCGCAGCCGCCGGTCGAAGGCTGACTCAATATTGCATGCCTTCAAAGTTCCAGTAAAGATGTCAGTGGCCGCTGCGTGCAACGATTCGAGCGAAGTGTCACTGGCCGGGGTCATGGCAGTTGCTCCTTCAGCCATTCGGCCATCGCCTGCTGCATGGCAGCCAGATGACCGGTAAAGAAGTGATCGGCGCCGTGAAGGAGGATGAGCCGCTTTGGCTCAACGGCGGACGCGGCCACCTCGACTAACTGCGCAGCGGGCGCAAACTCGTCGCGGTCTCCGCTAAGGAAAAGCTTGGGGGCGGTCAGATTCCGCGGGAAGGAATAGCGGTAGGCGGGCCCGTCGGCCTGCGTGGGCAGCGCCAGAGCGATGAGCGCGCGCACTTCAGCAGCCCGGCGCGAACTGGCGTTGCGCGATTGGAGCGCGCAACAGGCCCGCAGAGCCATGGCCGCGCCAAAGCTGTATCCGGCGACAATCAGCGGGCGCTGGAATTCCTGTTCGATCCATTCGAGAGCAGCAAGAACATCGCCGGTCTCGGCTTCGCCATCGTGCGCGCCATCGCTCAGGCCGGCGCCGCGAAAGTTGAAGCGCAACACGGGCCAGCCCAGTCCCCAGGTGGGATCGTTGAGAACCTTCATGGCCTGGTAGACAACCTTATTGTGGAGATTGCCGCCATAGACGGGATGGGGATGACAGACGAGCGCGGCAAAGGGCGCGTTAGGCGCTCCCAGGTTCAGTACCGCTTCCAGGCGGCCGGCAGGGCCGTTGAGCATAATACTGCGGATCGCGCCGGCGCCCGAGGGTTCGCATCCGGCGTGTGTCTCAACCTGGTTTGGGGAGGGTGTGGGGCTCATGCCACGCTCCATTCTACGCTTAAACGGGCTCGATTTGGCCTCTGTGCAGAAGGCAGTGCGAGAATTCTGCACAACGCGGCAGGGAGAGAGCGCGCTGCGGAGTATTGGCGGCAAATGATACGCAGGCACTGGAGAAAACGCAGGCTACGGTATCCTGAGTGCAACATGAAAGATGATTCCGAACTCATTCCGCTGGAGCCCATCGGACTGACCCGACAATTATGCGAGATTGAATCGACCACGTACCATGAGGGCGCGGTGGGCGATTTTCTTGCTGATTTTCTAGCTGCCCGCGGTTGGGAGGTGGAAAAAACTCCCGTCGTGCAGCCCCCCGAGAGTGCGACCGCAGGGCCGCGGTGGAACGTTTACGCCGGTTGCGCCGGGCAGACCCCGGACCTGGTGTTTTCCACGCACATGGACACCGTTCCGCCTTACATTCCGTTCAGCGAGGATGCGGAGTTCATGTACGGGCGCGGAGTTTCCGACGCCAAAGGCATCCTTGCGGCGCAAATTGCCGCCGCGGAAATCCTGCGGACGGCCGGGTTTCGGATTGGTTTGCTCTTTGTGTCAGGTGAAGAGCGCGACTCAGCGGGCGCGAAAGCAGCGAACCTGAAGCCGAAGGGCAGCCGGTTCCTGATCAATGGCGAGCCGACGGACAACCGTCTTGCTGTGGCTTCAAAAGGCGCTCTGCGCGCGGTCTTCCGCTCCACGGGCAAGATGGCGCACTCCGCCTATCCCGAGTTGGGCGAAAGTGCTGTACACAAGTTGGTTCAGGTTTTAGGCAAGTTGCTGGCGCTGGAGCTTCCGGTATCAGAGGACGTCGGCCCCAGCACGCTCAATATCGGCCAGATTGAAGGCGGACGCGCGCCCAACGTGATTGCGGATAAAGCCGAAGCGCAGGTGCTGGTGCGGCTGGTAGGCGACTCAGCCCCGGTGCGCGCCGCACTGATTGCGGCCGCTGACGGCCTGGCGGAGGTGGAGTTTACGCTCGAAATTCCGTTTGCCCGCCTGCGCGCTGTGGAGGGGCTGCCCACCATGGTCGCGAAGTTCACCACCGATATTCCG
>Ga0335085_10005940_pt1 | contig 19448 bp, 18 predicted proteins | sample Lox_Sample_45_FD_206712 | JGI IMG/M metagenome (GOLD analysis project Ga0335085, IMG submission 206712) | Soil microbial communities from Loxahatchee National Wildlife Refuge, Florida, United States - Lox_Sample_4.5 | ecosystem: Environmental > Terrestrial > Soil > Wetlands | place: USA...
CGATGCTGCTGCCGCCGCTGCCGAACTTCCTGTTCCAGCGCGACCCGTCCTGCTGGATCTTCAACGGCCTCACGCTCAACCCGATGACCAAGCCGGCCCGCAAGCCGGAAACAATGATCATGGAGATGATCTACCGGTTCCACCCGATGTTCGCCGCCGAACAGTTCCCGATCTGGCTGGGCGGCGCCGGCCAGGACTGGGGACGCGCCCACGTCGAGGGCGGCGACGTGCAGCCGATCGGCAACGGCACGGTGATGATCGGCATGGGCGAGCGGACCACCCCGCAGGCGGTGCTGTGGATCGCCCGCGAACTGTTCCGGGCTGGGTCGGCGATCCAGGTGCTGGCGGTGCACCTGCCCAAGTCGCGCAGCTACATGCACCTCGACACCGTGATCACCATGTGCGACCGCGACCTGGTTACGCTGTTCCCTCAGGTGGTGTACGGGGCACGGACCTGGGCGATCCGTCCAGGCGCCTCGGCGGAGGAACTGGTCACCGAGGAGCAGCACGGCACGCTGCCCGAGCTGATGGCCAAGGCGCTGGGGGTGGGCAAGATGCGCGTCATCGAGACCGGCGGGGACAGCTTCGAGGCCGAGCGGGAGCAGTGGGACGACGGCAACAACGTGGTCGCGCTTGAGCCCGGGGTGGTCGTCGCCTACGAGCGCAACACAGGCACCAACACCGCGCTGCGCAAGGCCGGCATCGAGGTGATCACGATCGAGGGGTTCGAGCTGGGCAAGGGCCGCGGCGGCGGCCACTGCATGACCTGCCCGATCGAGCGCGACCAGGCGTTCTGAGCCTGGAGAAGAGATGGCGTTCAACCTGCGCAACCGCAGCTTCCTCAAGGAGATCGACTTCACCCCGGCCGAGCTGCGCTTCAAGCCAACGCCCCGGTGCTGGATCCGTGCTGACGCCTGCCTACCGTGCACGCCGTCTACCTAGGGAAACTGCCCGCCGCTCGACGATCACCCAGATCTACGAGGGCACCAACCAGATCCAGCGGGTGGTGATGGCCCGGCAGCTGCTGAAGTAGCCGGCTCCGGCGGAAGCACTTCGTCCTTCCGCTCCACGCCGGCCGACCATGCTTCCACGGGCGTGACTTCGGCGCGATTACCGGCGTGCAGGCGATGAGTGGGGCCGGCCTGACGGCGGCGGGAACCAGTTGCCGCGCCCGGTGCCCTCTTCAGGCTGGCCAGCCGGTGGCGTAGCCGGGTCTTAGGTGCGCCGCTGGGCCCGGAAGACAGTGTCGTGGAGGATGACGATGTGGCCGTCGGGGTCGGTTCCGGCCCGTTCGGGTGTGGCGTTGGTGATGATGTCCCACTGGCGGGGTTCGAGCGCGGAGGCGGCCTCGTCGCCGGTGAAGTATCGGTCGGGGTCTTGTGGCCGGGGCATGGTGGTCTGCAGGTCACTGGGATGGTGGCCGGCGATCAGCAGTGTCCCGCCCACTGCCACCGCGGCCGCCAGGCGGCGGAACAGCACCGGCCGGACCACCGATGGCAGGTGCAGGTACTGGGCGGTGACAAGGTCATAGCGCCCCGGGCTGGGGATCCAGGTGGTGAGGTCTTCCTTGGCCCATTCGATACGGGCAGCGACGGCGCTGCCCCGCTGGCGCGCGTGAGCGGCCGCGCGCTGGAGCGCCACGGCGGAGAAGTCGACGGCGGTGACCTGCCACCCGCGCCCGGCCAGCCAGATCGCGTCGGCGCCCTCACCGCTGCCGGCATCGAGCGCCCTGCCCGGGGTCAGGTCAGCGGTCTCGCTGACCAGGTAGCGGTTCGGGTTGCCGCTCCACAGCGCGGCAGCCGAGCGGTAACGCTCATCCCAGAACTCCTCGCCCAGGTCCCCGGACATCACCAGCTCCTCGTCGTGACGCAGTCCTCCGGCAAGCTGCCCCTCACCGTCAGTCAGGGCGCTTATCCGGCTGCCTGAGTGTAGACAGTCTGGCCCGCCGACCTGGCAAGGTCCCTGCGGTCCAGCAGCGACTGCCGGGCCGGGGATGTATGTGATCGCGATCGCGCTGGCGATCTACATCACCGCCCGCCGGTGGGCGGCGGTGGGCGGGGAGCGGTCGCTGGTCTACAACGTTGCGTTGTGGGCGGTTCCGGCCGGGATCATCGGCGGGCGGATCTATTTCGACCTCACTACCCCGTTCGACATGCCGCATCACTGGTGGGGGCCGCTGGCGGTGTGGGACGGCGGGCTGGGCATCTGGGGCGGGGTGGCCCTGGCGGCGGCCGTGGGGGCGTGGCGGGTGCGCCGGGCCGGCGCCAGCGTGGGGGTGTTCATGAACGCGGTCGCCCTCTTCGGCCTACTTCCTAGTGTCCACAGGGCTGCCGGCGCTGGGCACGGCACGCCGGCTGGTGCCTTCGGCGATGCCAATCCCGCGGCGGGCAAGCTGCCAGGGGTCCCAGTGCCGTGTTGCACGGCCCGCCGGGCCGGCCCGGCCTGGGTCCTTCCCCTTCCAGGCGTCATGGCTCTTGCCGGAGCTGGTAGATGGTCACGCGCCGGCTCTTCGCAGGTAGCGCAGGTGCTCGGTGTTGCCCAGGAGTTCCAGCCGGCGCCACAAGATGCGGTTGTGGGCGGATTGGCTGGCGTGGCAGGCGATCGCTGCCAGCTGGGCGGCGCGGTCGACGGTGATCGTCAGGTCGATCTGTTCCGGGGGCCGGCCGGTGAAGGCGGTTGCGAACTCGGCGTTGAGGACCTCGGCGACCGGCTGGGGGATGGCCCAGGCGATCACGGCCAGGTTCTCGCGGCTGGCTGCCGACAGGGCCGCCGCAGTGGCCTGGCAGTGGTCGGGGTGGCCGGTGATGCCGCCTTCGTCGAAGACCAGTAGCGCATCGGGGTGGGCCCGCTGGATCTGCCGTCGCACATGCCCGGCGAGCCGGGACAGGGCAACGCCAGCGAGGCGGCCGTCGGGATAATCCAGCAGCCCGGCGCCGGCCGCGCCGAGCGCGGCCGCGGCGGCGGCCAGCTCACCGGCACGCACCCGGCCAAGGTCCCCGGCGTCCAAGCCGAGGGTGGACGCCTCACCGTGGGTGAAGCACAAGATGCTGCTGCTGGTCCCGGCCGCCGCCAGGGCAGCCATCACAGCGCCAAGGCCGAACGACTCGTCGTCGGGATGCGCGCACACGGCCAGAACCTGAGCCAGGCGCGGCAGCCACGAGGCGCGGATCCCGGTGGGGCAGCTGGTGGTGGGGGAGGTGTTCATGGTCCGGCCGGGGGAGAAGATCGCCACCGATGGCATGATCGAGTCCGGCAGTTCTGCGGTCGACACCTCCATGCTGACCGGGGAGCCGGTCCCGGCCGAGGTGACCGCAGGGGATGCGGTAACCGGCGGGTGGGTGAACATCAGCGGCCGGCTGGTGGTCCGCGCCACCAGGATCGGCGCTGACACCCAGCTGGCGCAGATCACCCGGCTCGTATCCGACGCGCAGGCCCGCAAGGCGCCGGTCCAGCGGCTGGCCGACCGGGTCTCAGCTGTCTTCGTCCCGGCCGTCATCGGCATCGCGCTGGTCACCCTGTCCGGGTGGCTGGCCGCCGGGCACAGCGCAGATGCGGCGTTCACCGCCGCGGTGGCGGTGCTGATCATCGCCTGCCCGTGCGCGATGGGCCTGGCCACCCCGACCGCACTGCTGGTCGGCACCGGACGCGGCGCCCAGCTCGGCATCGTGATCAAGGGACCGGAGGTGCTGGAGTCCACCCGCGCCATCGACACCGTCGTGCTGGACAAGACCGGCACCGTCACCACCGGGCGGATGAGCCTGATGGAGGTAGCGGCCGCGCCCGGCGAGGACACAGATGAAGTGCTGTGCCTGGCTGGGGCGCTCGAGGACGCCTCCAGCCACCCTGTCGCCGCCGCGATCGCCGCTGCCGCCCGCAAACAGCCCGGCCCCGGCCTGCCCGCCGTCGAGGGCTTCACCAGCCACGGGGGGCTCGGCGCCTCCGGCGTAACCGGCGGGCATGCGGTGGTGGCCGGCCGGCGGGACTGGATCGAGCGGGAATGGGCCCAGCCCATCCCGGCGGCGCTGGCCACCCGCGCCACCGCCGCGGAGGCAGCCGGGCAGAGCGTGGTGTTCACCGGCTGGGACGGGCGCGTCAGGGGCATGCTCGTGGTCGCCGACACCATCAAGGCCACCTCCGCCCAGGCCGTGGCCGAACTGCACGCGATGGGGCTGCGGCCGGTGCTGCTCACCGGCGACAACGCCCGTGCCGCCCAGACGGTGGGTGACCGGGTGGGCATCGGCGAGGTGATCGCCGGCGTCCTGCCCGAGGGCAAGGCCGACGCGGTCAGGCAACTGCAAGACGCCGGGCGGGTGGTGGCCGTGGCAGGCGACGGCATCAACGATGCCGCTGCCCTCGCCCAGGCCGACCTTGGCCTGGCCATGGGCACCGGCACCGACGCCGCGATCGAAGCCGCCGATATCACCCTGGTGCGCGGCGACCTGCTGGCCGTGCCCGACGCGATCCGGCTGTCCCGGCACACCCTGCGCACCATCAAAGGCAACCTGTTCTGGGCGTTCGCCTACAACACCGCCGCCATCCCGCTCGCCGCCCTCGGCTACCTCAACCCCCTCGTCGCCGCCGCCATGGCCTTCAGTTCCCTGTTGGTCGTCACCAACAGCCTGCGGCTGCGCCGCTTCCAGCCCAGCCCGGCAGAACCGCCCCACACCACCTGACCCGCATCCACACGATCTCGGTGATCACTACCCTCACCTAGATCAGCCTCCATCTGGGTGCGCCGGGGGACGGTGGCTGATCACCCCGGGCGAACTCGTGCCCCCCGGGGGCGGCCCTGGGCGCTTCCAGGAAGCCATGGCATGCCGCACGATTGCATTGCCTGCGTGCCATCGGCAGCTTGGGCAGCGGCCACCCCACGCTCCGCTCGCGGATGCGGGCGCTGGCGGAGACACACCTGCGCCCCCGGCGGGGCAGGCCGGCAGGCATCGCTGCGATGATCGCGGCGTACCGGTCCTCGCCGGCCATCTGACCGCCGGCGGCCAGTTATCGCCCGCCGGGCTGCGTCAGCGGGTGGCGATTGCTTCACGTCAGCCTCTGGCCACACCGTGGCCGCCTTCGCCGGCAATGGCTGGGCCTGGACGGCACCGTGGCGGCTGTCTGGCCCAACGAATCCTGCAACTGTCACACGTGGCTGGACGGTCCAGCCGGTCCCGCGGTCATTGTGCGGGATCGCGGATGCGGGGCTTGTGCCGCCTCTGGCGGGGCGCGTTACCGGCTCCCGGAGAGAGCGCCGGTGCGCGTGTGCGGGGCGGGCAGGTACAGGCCGTCCATCTGGAGCTGGTGGCTGGCGCGCGGGGAGAACTCGGCGACGAGGGAGAACCGGTCGCCGCGGATCAGCGTGTGCCGCCACTCGACGGGCTGGCCGCCGGCGTAGCCGAGGCGGTCGATCGCGAACGCGCCGACGGTAGCGGGAATGCCCAGCAGGTGCTGCTGGGCCTTGGCCGGTGCGACCGCGCGGATCGTCTCTCTTCCGCCCGCGATCTGCACGCCGGTGCGGCTGGCGAGCTCGTCGTAAAGAGCGGTGTGGGTGAAGTCGGCCTCGAGAAGCGCGCTGGCGATTGCGGCGGGCAGCCAGGCCGTGTCGAGCGCGAGGGGCTCGCCCCCGGCGAGGCGGAGGCGTTCGAGACGGAACAACGGGGTGGAGGCTTCCAGCCCGAGCCGGTCGGCGACGACCCCGTCGGCGCACACTTCCCTGGCTCGGACGACACTGGTCTGGCGGAGCCCGGCCGATTCGACCGAGGCGAACAGGGAGTAAAGCGCCCCCAGCGGCTGGGCGATCGGGGCGGGCCCGGCGGGCCTGGGGCGCCGCCCGCGCTCGGCTATCACGAGCCCCTCGGCGCGCAGCTCGCGCAGGGCTGACCGGACGGTGTGCCGGCTGACCGCGTACTCCTCCACCAGGGCAAGCTCGCCCGGGAACGTTTCCGTGAAGGCACCTTCCCCAAGCCGGCGGCGAAGCTCATCTTTCAGCTGCGCCCACAACGGCATCGGGCTGCGGCGATCCAGCGGGCGCGCGGCGCCGACCGGACGGCCGGCGCCGGCCGGATGACCAGTGTCTGGTCCTATCATGCGGCCTCCAGAATTGCTCTTGTAAGTCCATCCGAATGATCGTACATTTGGAAACTCATCAGTGGCGACCCGGGAGGCACGTCATGACGGCCGAGGTGGTGACGATCGAGACGCCCACGCTCGGCGACCGCAGCTACCTGGTGCACGACGGGGAAGCCGCACTGGTCATCGATCCCCAGCGCGACATCGACCGGGTCACCGCGCTCGCCGCTGATCGGGGCGTCCGCATCACTCACGTCGCCGAGACGCACATGCACAACGACTACATCAGCGGGGGCCTGGCGCTGTGCCGCGAGACAGGGGCGAGCTACCTCGTCAACGCGGCCGACCCTGTCCGGTTCGGCCGCACCCCCGTCAGCGACGGCGACACCGTGCAGATCGGTAACACGATGCGGGTGCGGGTGATCGCCACCCCCGGGCACACCTTCAACCACCTGTCCTACGTGCTGGAGGCAGCCGGCGAGGTCGCCGGCGCGTTCACTGGCGGTTCGCTGCTGTATGGCTCGACCGGGCGGACCGACCTGCTCGGCCCGGACAACACCAGCGCGCTGACCCACGCCCAGTACGCCTCCGTCCGGCGGCTGGCCCGCGAACTGCCAGATACCGCCACGATCTACCCCACCCATGGGTTCGGCAGTTTCTGCTCCGCCACGCAAACGACCGCCGCATCGTCCACCATCGGGCGGGAAAAGCGGATCAACCCGGTGCTCACCCTCGACGAGCGCGCCTATGTGGAGACGCTGCTGGCCGGACTGGATGCCTGGCCCGCCTACTACGCCCACATGGGCCCCGCCAACACAGCCGGGCCCGCCGGGATGGACCTCTCCCCGCCCAAGCGGGCCGGCGCGGCAGAGATACGCCGGCGCATCGAGGCCGGGGAATGGGTCGTGGACCTGCGTGACCGTATCGCGTTCGCGGCCGGGTTCGTGCCCGGCTCGTTCAGCTTCTCGCTGGACAGCAGCTTCGCCACCTACCTGGGCTGGATCATCCCGTGGGGCACCCCGGTGACGCTGCTCGGCGAGACACCCGGGCAGGTCGCGCAGGCCCAGCGGGAACTGGCCCGGATCGGGATTGACCGGCCCGCGGCCGCGGCGACCGGGCAGCCGGAAGCCTGGGCCGGTGGCCAGCAGCTGGCCTGCCTGCAGCTGGCGAAGTTCGGTGACCTTGCCGCCGCCCTCCGAACCGGCAGCGGCCTTGTCGTGCTCGACGTCCGCCGCCGGCTGGAGTGGGAACAAGCCCACATCCCCGCAGCAGTGCACATCCCCTTCAACGAGCTACCTGACCGGGCCGGCGAGATCCCCCCCGGCCAGGTCTGGGTGCACTGCCGGACCGGCTACCGGTCCACAGTCGCCGCCTCCATCCTCGTGGCGCGCGGACGCCACGTGATCAACATCGATGACGACTTCGACCAGGCCGAGGCGGCCGGGGTGACCCTGCAACGCCCCTGAGGCAACAAAGGAGGTGCCGCGATGAGCGCACCCAGTCCTGCCAGTGACCACCACAAGGTCCTGATCATCGGCGGCGGGACCGCCGGGATCTCCGTCGCCGCCCGCCTCCGCCGGGCCGGGATCGACGACATCACCATCGTCGAGCCGTCCAGCCGCCACTACTACCAGCCGCTGTTCACCCTGGTCGGAGGCGGGCGGGCGCCGCAGAGCGCGACGGTACGGCCAGAAGCCGACGTCATGCCTAAAGGCGTAACCTGGGTACACGGGGCCGCCGCCGCCGCCGACCCGCAGGCACGGACTGTCACCACCGAGTCGGGCCGCGTTCTCAGCTACGACTTCCTGGTCCTGGCCCCCGGGATCCAGCTCGACTACGGCAAGGTGCCCGGGCTCACCGAGGCGCTCGGCCAGCGCGGAGTCTCCAGCAACTACCGCTTCGACCTGACCCCCCGCACCTGGGAATTCATCCGCGACCTGCGCGGCGGAACCGCCCTGTTCACCATGCCCGCCGGGCCGATCAAATGCGCGGGCGCGCCGCAGAAGATCGCCTACCTGGCCGCCGACTGGTGGCGCAGCCAGGGAGTCCTGGACCGCACCCGGATCATCCTGATCCTGCCCACCGCGGCCATGTTCAGCCAGCCCGACTGGGCCAAGGTACTGGAAGGCATCGCCGCGGGCTACGGCATCGAGGTCCGCAAGGAGTCCCAGCTCGTCGAGGTCGACGGGGACAGCAACCGGGCCATCGTCGCCGACACCAAGGCAGGCACCAAGGAAACCATCGACTACGACCTCCTGCACGCCACCCCACCGCAAAGCGCCCCGGACTGGATCAAGCCGACACCGCTGGCCGACCCCGCGACCCCGTTCGGCTACGTGCAAGTCGACAAGCACACCCTGCAGAGCCCGAACTGGCCCAACGTATTCGCTCTCGGCGACGCATCCAACCTGCCAACCTCCAAGACCGGCGCCGCCATCCGCAAACAGGCTCCCATCCTGGTGGCCAACCTGCTCGCCACCATGCGCGGCCAGCCCCTCACTGGCCACTACAACGGCTACACCTCCTGCCCACTGGTCACCTCACGCAACAAGATGCTGCTCGCCGAGTTCGACTACGACCTCAAGCGCACCCCCACCCTCCCGCTGGTCAACACCCTCAAACCGCGCTACGACATGTGGCTGCTCAAGCGCTACGGTCTGCCAGCCCTGTACTGGAACCTGATAGTAAAGGGCCTCGCCTGAGGGGCGGGGCACCCGGACGATTCAGCCGGCGGGCCGCCGCCCGGCAAGCTAGCGACCAAGGATCGCCAGGGGGAAGTAATGGACTATGGCATTACCATCTGCACACCGATCCCGTTCGCTGAGGCGATGGCGCGCGTCCGCAATGCGCTCAAGGCCCAGAGGGTTCGGGGTGCCCCTAAGGCATCGGCCGCTACCTCAGCGCCGCTGCGGATCCTAGCGTCTTGAACATGGAGGACCCTGCCGAATTGGCGGCCCCCGCACGGGAGCCTGTGCGGTGGGTGAAGGTTCTCGACCAGGACCGTTGTATCGGCTGCCATGCGTGCACGACCGCGTGCAAGAGTGAGAATGAGGTGCCGCTGGGGGTCACCCGGACCTATGTGAAGTCGGCCGATGTTGGGGTCTTTCCCCAGGTCCGCCGTGCGTTCCAGGTCACCAGGTGCAACCAGTGCGCCGATGCGCCATGTGTGGCGGCCTGCCCGACGGAGGCGATGTTCCGCCGCGAGGACGGGATCGTCGACTTCGACAAGCAGGTCTGCATCGGGTGCAAGGCGTGCATGGCCGCCTGCCCCTATGACGCGATCTTCATCAACCCCGAGGATCATTCGGCCGAGAAGTGCAATATGTGCGCGCACCGGCTCGATATCGGCCTGGAGCCGGCGTGTGTGACCGTGTGCCCCACGGAGGCGATCCTGGTCGGCGACCTCAATGATCCGGCGTCGGCGGTGGCCCGCATCATCGGGCGCGAGCCGGTGCAGGTGCGGCGGCCGGAGAAGGAGACCCGCCCTGGCGTTTTCTACAAGGGCGCCCATCAGGCGACACTGGACCCACTGGCAGCCCGGCGCCCGGAGGGGGATGTGTTCGCCTGGGCCGCCCAGGGGCCGTCGGGCCCGCAGCGCGTTGTCTCCGGCCACCCGGGGCGCCCGTCTTCGTCGGCGGCCGCGCTGCTCTCTTATGACGTGCCGCACCAGGCCCCGTGGGGGTGGCGGGTCAGCCTGTACACCTGGACCAAGGGCATCGCCGCGGGCAGTTTCGGTGTGGCTGCGCTGCTGGCCATCGCCGGCGTCCTGAACTGGGGCAACGCGGCTATCGAGTGGGCGGCGCCGCTGCTGGCGCTTGCCTTCCTGGGCGTCACGGGCGTGCTGCTGATCTGGGACCTCAAGCACCCGCTCAGGTTCTACTTGATCTTTACCAGGCATCACTGGCGAAGCTGGCTGGTCCGCGGCTCGTTCATCATCGGCGGCTACGGCGCGGTCGTGGCGCTATACGTGCTGGCCGCGCTGCTCGGCTCAGCCCAGGCCCGGCAGGTGCTCGCCTGGTGCGGGCTGCCGCTCGCACTGGCCACCGCCGTCTACACCGCCTACCTGTTCGCCCAGGCCAAGGCCCGCGACCTGTGGCAGAGCCCGCTGCTGCCCGCCCACCTGGCCATCTCGGCGGTGCTGGCCGGCGCTGCGGCGATCCTGCCCTTCCTGGCATGGCTCTCTCCCGGCCGCGCGGTCGCCGCCGCCGAGGTGACGCTCGCGGCCGCGGCCGCGGTCCACGTCCTCCAGGTGCTGGCCGAAACCACGCTGCCGCATGTGACCGCGCACGCGCACCTTGCCATCCGGGAGATGGTGCGCGGCCGCTTCGCCCGGCTGTTCTGGGCGGGCCTGATGCTGGTTGCCGCCGCCGTGGCCGCGCCGTGGATCGGAGTGGCTGCGACCCCGCTCGCGCTCGCCGGGCTGCTCGCCCACGAACACGCCTATGTCCAGGCCGGCCAAGCCGTGCCCCTCGCCTAGCCGGGAGTGGTTGCCATGTCTTCCCGCGGCGGAGATGCCGATCTGGAGGGAATGCGGGTGCGCGTGTCAGCGGCCCGGGCGGCGGCTGAGGCCCGGGGGGAGACGTTCTACCAGGGCGCGAGCCGGGTTCACCTGGCCGCCTTCCCGCCGAGGGAACGGTGGGACGACTGGGTGGAGCTGTCCTCGCGTGCGTGGCCGGCCAGGGACGAGCGGCATTACATGCTCGTGCCGACCACCTGCTTCAACTGCGAGTCCGCCTGCGGCCTGCTCGCCTACGTGGACCGGGATACGGGGCAGGTGCGCAAGTTTGAGGGGAACCCCGAGCATCCCGGCTCCCGGGGGCGTAACTGTGCGAAGGGCCCGGCGACGATCAACCAGGTCACCGACCCGGACCGGGTGCTCTACCCGCTGCGCCGGTCCGGGCCGCGCGGCAGCGGCGGGTGGGAGCGGATCAGCTGGGACGAGGCCCTGGACGCGCTGGCGGGCCGGATCCGGTCCGCGATCACCGAGCAGCGGCAGAACGAGATCATGGTGCACATCGGCCGTCCCGGGGAGGACGGTTTCACCGAGCGGGTGCTGGCCAGCTGGGGCGTGGACGGCCACAACTCGCACACCAACGTGTGCTCCAGCGGCGGGCGGACCGGGTTCCAGTTCTGGATGGGCATCGACCGGCCCAGCCCCGACCATGCCCACGCCAAGGTCATCTACCTGATCAGCGCCCACCTGGAATCTGGCCACTACTTCAACCCGCATGCGCAGCGGATCACCCAGGCGCGCGCGAACGGGGCCAAGGTGATCGTGCTAGACACCCGGCTGTCCAACACCGCCACCCACGCCGACTACTGGCTGTCCCCCCAGCCGGGCAGTGAGGCCGCGATCAACCTGGCCATCGCCAGCCACCTGATCCAGACCAGCCGCTATGACCGGGAGTTCGTGCGCCGCTGGTGGAACTGGGCCGAGTACCTGACCGAATGCCACCCCGGCGGGCCGGTCACGTTCGAGGCGTTCGAGGAAATCCTCGCTGGACTGTACGCGGAGTTCACCTTCGAGTTCGCGGCCGCCGAGTCCGGCATCGACGCGGGCACACTGGCCGAGGTCGCCGAGGTGGTCGCGGATGCCGGGACGCGGTTCTCCTGCCATTCCTGGCGCAGCGCGGCCGCCGGGAACCTCGGCGGGTGGCAGGTATCCCGCACCCTGTTCCTGATCTCCGCCCTGCTCGGGGCGGTGGCCACCGAGGGCGGCACGTTCCCGAACGCCTGGAACAAGTTCGTGCCCCGGCCGATCCACGTTCCGCCGCACCCGGGAGTGTGGCAGGACCTGTCCTGGCCGCTTGAGTACCCGCTGGCCCAGAACGAGATGTCGTTCCTGCTGCCGCACTTCCTCAAGGACGGGCGCGGCCGGCTCGACACTTACTTCATCCGCGTCTACAACCCGGTGTGGACCAACCCCGACGGGCTGTCGTGGATGGAAGTGCTCACCGATGAGAGCAAGATCGGCTGCTTCGTCGCGCTGACCCCGACCTGGAACGAGTCCGCCTACTTCGCCGACTATGTGCTGCCGATGGGGGTCGGCTCAGAGCGGCACGACACCCACTCCTACGAGCAGTACGACGGCCAGTGGGTCGGGTTCCGCCAGCCGGTGCTGCGGGCCGCCCGGCAGCGCCGCGGCGAGACTATCACCGATACCCGGCAGGTCAACCCGGGCGAGGTGTGGGAGGAGAACGAGTTCTGGATCGAGCTGTCGTGGCGGATCGACCCGGACGGCTCGCTCGGCGTCCGTCAATACCACGAGTCGCGCGCCCACCCGGGTGAGAAGCTCACCGTGGATGAGTACTACGGGTGGATGTTCGAAAACTCCGTGCCCGGCCTGCCCAAGACGGCGGCCGCCGAAGGGCTGACGCCGCTGGAGTGGATGCGCCGCTACGGCGTGTTCGAGATCACCCGCGGCCAGGGAGGCCTGCACGAGCAGGAGGTCCCCGCGGCCGAGCTTGATGATCCCCGGACCAGTCCGGCCGGGCGTGTGTACAGCCGGGTGGCACGGCCGTTCAGCCCTAATATCGTGCCCATGGGCGCGCCGGATCCCGACGGCCAGGGCCGTCAGCCGGTGGGGGTGGAGATCGACGGCGTCGTGCGCCGGGGCTTCCCGACCCCGTCCGGGCGGCTGGAGTTCTGGTCCTCCACGCTGGCTGCGTGGGGCTGGCCGGAGCATGCGCTGCCCGGCTACATCACGAGCCACGTGCACCCGGACCGGCTGGCGCCCGGCCAGCTGGTGCTGCTGTCCACGTTCCGGCTGCCGACCCAGATCCACACCCGCTCGGCCAACGCCAAATGGCTGGACGAGCTCGCGCACACCAACCCGTTGTGGATCCACCCGGCCGACGCCGCCGGGCTCGGCGTGGCCCGCACCGGCGACCTGGTCCGGGTGGAGACCGAGATCGGTTACTTCGTCGCCAGGGCCTGGATCACCGAGGGAATCCGGCCCGGCGTGGTCGCGTGCAGCCACCACATGGGCCGCTGGCGGCTCGACGGCGGGCCCCGCGGGGCAGGCGGCATGATGCCCACCGTCGGCCTGGACCACCAGGGTGACCACTGGGCGATGCGGACGCGGGCAGCTGCCGGTCCCTATCCCTCCGCCGATCCGGACACCGCGCGGATCTGGTGGAGCGACACCGGCGTGCACCAGAACCTGACCTTCCCCGTGCACCCCGACCCGATCTCCGGCATGCACTGCTGGCACCAGGCCGTCCGGGTCCGCCCCGCGCAGCCGGGGGACCACCACGGCGATATCTGGGTGGACACCGAACAGGCACGCGAGGTCTATCGTCAGTGGCTGGCCCGGACCCGCCCGGCCGGGCAGGTGTCACCCGACGGCACCCGCCGCCCGCGCTGGCTCATGCGCCCACTCAAGCCGGCCGCGGCCGCCTTCGCCCTTCCGCAAGGGGATCAAGACCCGGCGGGCAGCCCATGACCGGGGGCCGGTGGGAGCTGCTCCGGGCCCTCGGTGCCGTGGCCGACAACCCGGCCGACGCCAGCCGCGCCAGCCGGGCCCTCGCCCTGCCGGGCCCGGACCGCGCCGGGCACACGGAGGTGTTCGTGCTCAACTGCCCGCCCTACGCCTCGGTGTACCTGGGCGCGGAAGGCGGGCTCGGCGGGGAGGCCAGCGACCGGGTTGCCGGGTTCTGGCGGGCGATCGGGCTCACCCCACCCGCCGACCCCGATCACCTCGCCGCCCTGCTGGGCCTGTACGCCAGCCTGGGTGAAGCCGCGCAGGACTCCCGCCGTCCTGCCACCGCGGGCGCGCTCACCCGCGCCCGCTACGCGCTGCTGACCGAACACCTCTGGCCCTGGCTGCCCGGCTACCTGGATGCGGTCGCCGACCTGGGCATCCCCGCGCTGGCAGACTGGGCCCGCCTGACCGGGCAGGCCCTGCTGGCCGAATACCAGCCACATCAGGACAGCCAGCTGCCGCTGGCGCAGCGGGCCGCCCCGCCGGCCCTCTCGGCCGGCTGCACACCCGGCGACCTGGCCGGTGCGCTGACGGCTCCCGTCCGGAGCGGATTCATCCTCACCCGCCGACGCCTGGCCGCCGGTGCCGCAGACGCGGGCGCCGGGCACCGCATCGGAGAACGGCGCTTCACCCTGCGCGCCATGATCGAGCAAGCCCCCGCGGCCATGCTCAGCTGGCTCGGCGCCGAGGCCGCCCGCTGGTCACGGCGGCACGCCGCATGGGCGCCCAGCGACCCGGCCCAGCAATGGTGGGCCCAGCGCGCCGCGCACACCGGACACGTCCTCCGCCTGGCGGCCGCCACGGCCCCACGCCACGCTGTGGCATGAGTGGCGTCACCAGCCGGTGATCAGTGTGATCACCAGCGCGGTCAGCGACACCCCGAGGACAACCACGGTGATCAGCTAGAGGTGGCGGGCGCGGGCATGGCCGGTGCCCGGCTTCCCGGGCCGCCGGCCCAGCTCCCAGATCAGCAGGCTCAGCGCCAGGATCGGAACGCCAGCTGCCGGATGGCTTCGGAGCAAGGCCCCGCCCACCGCAGCGAATGAGATCGCCGTCCGGGTCCAGGCGAGTTCGGTGCGCTCCCGCGCCAGGCCAGGATCAACATCTTCGATGTCATCGATGCTGGCCGGACTCATCGGTGACTTGTCACCGCCGACAGCAGTGCCAGGGCCGCCGCGAGCAGGGCGATGACCGCGATCGTGGCGGCCAGGAAGCGGGGCAGGGGCGAACGCCTCAGCGGCTCGTCGCGGCGGAGCGCGCGCTGGTTGGCCTGCCATTCGGCGTAGCTGAATACGGCGACGGCGGCGCCGAGAAGGATCAGCGGGATCCCGATGATATGCCGTGCCCCGGGAACACCCGGGAACGGCGGCAGCAACTGCGCGACCGCCAGCCCGCCGACAACCAGGGCGAGCGCGGTGCGGCTCCAGGCCAGGAAGGTCCGCTCGTTGGCGAAGGTGAAGCGGGCGTCCGGCTCCCGCTCTTTCCCTGGCCGGGGTGTGGCAGCCGGGCCGGTGGGACTAGCAGCGCTGGTCACGGGGCCCCGGCCCGGTCACCAGCCGGGCTGCCCGTGCGCCCGGCAACGTTGTTGCAGACAATCCGGCAGAGCTGTTCGATGGTGTCATCGATGATCCGGTACCGGACGGTCTGGCCGTCGCGGGTGCGCCCGGCCACCCCGCCGAGCATCAGGCGGCTCAGATGCTGGGAGGCATTAGCCAGCGACGTGCCCGCCGCGGCGGCGATCTCGCCCACCGTGCCCTCGCCGCACGCATGCAGCACCCTGACGATCCGCAGCCGCGTGGGGTCGCCCAGCAGGGCGAACCGGCGCGCGACCTCCTCAAGCATGTCATCGGGCACCATGTGCACCCGCCCAACGATACTCCAGAATATTCTATTAATCAATAGAACAATTGCAAGATGAAACATCAGATGCGGGGACGGCCCCGGCGCGCGGCACGCTATCCGGCCCCCTGCCCGTTCGCCCCTACGCCACCGGCTACTCGGCGTTCCGGAGCCGCCCTACTGCCCTCTGGCGGTCGGAATGGCCAGCGGCCTCGGTCATCTCCTGTGCTGGGAACGCCACCAGCGCAGCGGCTCGTGGCGGGCCCGGATCGCCTGGATCCGGCAGGATGGCCGAGCCCGGCTATGGGAACTGGCGTGGCCCGGCTTGTTGGGGCGGCCTGGGAGATGCCTGTTCACGGCGCGGCAGGGGCAGGGACGGCGGTCAGGTGGCCGTTGCCGCTGCTGGGCGGGTTTGCGCTGTGTTCGAGCAGCAAGAGCGCGATGTCGTCGTGGGCGCGGCCGCCGGTGTGCCGTTGCACTGCTGTCATGAGCGCGTCCAGTGCCTGGTCGCAGTCGGGCGCGGCAAGCGCGGTTGCGATCTGGTCTGGTGGCAGGAAGGCGCCGTGGGCGTCGCGGCTTTCGACCAGCCCGTCGGTGTACAGCAGCAGCCGGTCACCGGGCGACCAGGCCGCGATGAACGCGGTGTAGTCGTCGTCAAAGCCCAGCGGCAAGGCGGGCTCTCCATCGGTCAGCGCATGTAGGTCGCCGCCGTGGCGCAGCAGCGGCGGGTGATGGCCGCAATTGACGATGCTCAGCCCGCCGGTGGGAGCGATTTGTGCCAGCGCCGCGGTGACGAAGTCCTCCTCGCCCAGGTACGGCCCGATCGCCTGGCCGAGCTGGCGCGCCACCGTTCCAATCGCGGGCGTGGCGACGGCGCTCCGGCGGAAGGCGCCGAGCACCTGCCCGGCGAGCCGGATGGCGTCCAGGCCGTTGCCGCGGACATCACCGATGATCAGCCGGATCCCATGCCCGGTGGGGATGATCTCATACAGGTCACCGCCGACCGAGGCCTCACGGGTGGCCGACTGGTAGCGGGCAGCGATGCTGACCCCAATCATCTGCGCAGGCAGCGGCGGAAGCAGCGCCAGCCGCGTGGCCTGAGCGATGGCAGTCATCCGGGCCAGCCGTTCCTCGCGGTGGCGGCGCGTCCACGCCACCACCACCGCCATCCCGCTGACAACGCAGACCACTGCCACCCGGGTCCAATACACCGCGCCGGTGGCGGTACCCTGCCACCACCCGCCCGCGATAGCCAGCGCCACCGCGGCGGCCGCGAAAATGGCCGTGCGGCGCTCGTCGGCGACGGTGGCGACAATGAGTGGCGCGACGCTGAGCAGTGAGATCACGGTAATGCCCGTCATCATGCAGAGCACGGCGAACCCGGCCAGCCACACCGCCGCCACGGCCATCGCGACACGCTCGGCCCCCGGGCGCAGCCGCATCCTGACTCCGGGCCCACCTGCCGGTGTTAACAGCTTCACCGGACTACCCACCGCTTCACCCGAACCCCCCGGCTCGGAATATGCTGGGCGAGGTCGCCCGCCAAGCGAGGTCAGGGCTTATAGCAGGGCCACCAAGAGCACCTGCCCAATGGGCGACCATCGTCTCGCGCACTGTAACACCACAGCTCACGCCGCCGCGGGGCTATCAGGGCAACAGGACTGTTGCAGGCACCGGCGCTGCGGCGTCCCGGCGCGTCCTTGAACTGGAAGCCGCATATCCCGGTCCCCCATAGTGATGCCGGGGGGCTGCGGCCTTGTCTTCATCCAAGGCTGTGAGCAGGAGGACGGGTGAGCCTGGTTGCCATTGGCAAGCATGCCGACCGCCGCGGGGTAGCGGAACCGGCCAGCATCTTCCCACCGGCTCGCTGGTGACCTGGTCAGTGGGGTGGGGAATGGCTCTGGATCCGAAGAAGGAAGCTTGCACCATGGCCAAATCGACCAGCGCCCAGACGGCCGGGGAGACAAAGCGCGGGCTGAGTAAGCGGACCATCTGGTCCGGGCTGCTGACGGGGGTCGGCCTGGTCGCGCTTATTGATGAGACGGTGTTCCTGGCTGGCGGCGAGGCATGCATTGAGATGCCGGCCGCAGTTAGTGCGAGCGGCGGTGGTCGCCACGCCATGACCCCTAGGGGATTCTTGGGAAACCTGCACGTCAGCCCTGGCACGAGGTACATATGAAAGGCTGGGCCGGGCATGGGGGGTACGCGGCTCCTGAAGTGACCCTCGCCAGGGCCGGTCGCTGGGCCATCCCGCCGGTCATGACCGGCGGGGCACCCCGCGGCCTCCGTTCTCCGTCCCGGTAGGCCCGGCCGGAGCAGTGATCACAGCCTGAGTGGTTGATAACGCTTGGTTACTGGCCCAGGACATACCGTCATTTGCGGCCGGGAAGGCCGTCACTGGGGTAGCTGGCGACACAGCTTTTTCGCCAGAAACAAGCAAATTCCGTGACTGCATCTGGCAAGGTATCGCCGATGGCGTCGGCGATCAGGATTTCCGCCGATCCCGGCTGAGCAGCCCAGGACTGGCCCGCGCGACGGGGCCCCGCCATCGCGACGCGCTGCCCTGCCCCGCAGCGGTCCGCACACTGGCATCCTGCCAGGTGCTTGACCGACGGAAGGACTGCCTTGTCAGAGCACCGGAGGCGGAGCCCCGGCAGGAATAGCGCGTCGCATCGCCCCAAGTTCCTGCTGCCGGTCACGGCCGTGGCGATCACCGCCATCCTCGGGGTCACCCTCGCCGGCTACCTGGTGCTGCGCGCCACCCGTCCCGGGCCCGCCGCCGTGATCGCGGCCGTACTGCCGGGCAGCCGTGCCATGGAAGTGCTGGAACAGCAGCGCCAGCAGATGATCGTGATGGAAGCCGCCTCCCACACGATGCACCTCGTCGGCATCCCGGAGGTCGCCGCCATACCCGACCCGGCGGGAGCGGTCAGCTTCCCGGCCCCGGACCCGGGCACCGCCCAGTCGATCGCGTGGAACATGATGTCGTCGTTCGGCTTCGACCCGAACTCGCAGTTCAGCTGCCTGAACAACATCTGGACCCGCGAGAGCGGCTGGCGCTGGAACGCGGCCAACGCCAGTGGCGCCTACGGCATACCGCAGGCCCTGCCCGGGTCGAAGATGGCCACCGCCGGAGCCGACTGGCAGACCAACCCCGCCACCCAGATCAAGTGGGGCCTCGGCTACATCCAGTCGATATACGGGACGCCCTGCAGCGCGTGGTCCTTCTGGCAGGCGCACGGCTGGTACTGAGGGCCGCCGGGGCCCGGTGCGGGCGTTAATTTCCTGGAAAGCAATTACCCCGTGTGCTTTTTCCCACGCGGATAGTTATCTGCCTGAGACACGGGTGAACCGTGCGCCTGCCGCCTGGGCTTTGCTGGTTAGCCGTCGGCCAGTTGCTGGCCAGAGAGCTGAACCGAACTTATATTTGAGCTATTATCACTGTTATGTGAGATAGGTCATACGACTATTCTGGCCATTTCCCGGGCCTGCTGCCCACCGGCCTGGGCATGGTGGGTGACCGACAGCACCCAGCGCGTGTGTGATGGTTGCCCTCGCGTAACGCGTCGCCCTGACCCGCGGCACATCCACGCGTCTCTGCCCTGGCCCCGCGCCTCGCCGGCGGCCGGCCGGGTCACCCCGGGTGAGAGCCGAGCGCGTCACGGCGCGCCCGACCAGAGGTTCCTTGTGGCTGCGCTACGGAATCTGCATCGCACACCGGCCCGGCACCGCAAACCCCCCGCAAGCCGCCGACCGTCCAAGATCACCCTGGCCGTGGCCGGGGCCACCACGGTCGCGACCATCGCGGTGGCCTCAGGCGTCGCCGTCGCGGCACCAGACGAGCCAGCCGGCCAGGCAGCCCCGCCGCAGGCGGTGGCGCAGGCGGCGGCGCAGGCGGCGGCGGATGCCAGCGAGACCACGCAACAGCTCGCCCAGGCGAAGATCCACCTCGCCGCCGTGCAGCGGGACCGGCTCGCCGCGGCGGCCCGGCAGGCGCAGCAGCCGGCGGCGAGCCCCGCCAGTGCCCCCCCCGTGCCCCCGGGGTCCCCCCAGCAGAGCGCGG